>Ga0214471_10002941_pt1 | contig 13246 bp, 11 predicted proteins | sample RVTome_5_FD_207665 | JGI IMG/M metagenome (GOLD analysis project Ga0214471, IMG submission 207665) | Soil microbial communities from uranium-contaminated site in the Upper Colorado River Basin, Wyoming, United States - RVT142D155 | ecosystem: Environmental > Terrestrial > Soil > Contaminated >...
ACTCACTGCCATCGGGCGCGGCTGGGAGGACGAGGACTGCGACGCGGTGGTCAAGCTCCAGGAGGAAGCGGCCGGCCTCGAACTGCGCTTCTGACTACGGACGGCGCAGCCAGGCGCGGAGCATTAGCCTCCGGCGTTCCGGGTCTGCGTCGTCCTCGAAGGGCCAGCGGTCGTGCACGACGAAGTGGTTGTTCAGGATCTGGATGTCGCCCGGCGCCATCGCCTCAGTGAGCACGAGGTCTTCTTCCTGCAAAACTGCGTCCAGCGCGTCGAGCGCTCGTGCTTGGCGTTCGGTTAAGGGCACGTTCTGCAGGCGATGACCGGAATCGATATAGGCGCGCAGATAGCGGAAATGCAGCTCGCCGTCCTGCCAGCGAAAGATCGGCGCCGGCGTGACCGGCGGCTCGCCCGCTATGAAGTCGCCGCGCTTGTCGAAAAGAAAGGCGCCGTAGAGCTCGTCGACGAGGTCAGGCACGCGGTCCTGTAGTCGTTTGAGCACCGAGTAGCCGTTGATGAATTTGCTTGCCCCGCCGCGTTTCGCAGCGCGCACGCAGAGCAGGGCTACGTAGTCGGGCACGTCCGGCCACTGCGGGCTGTCGGAATGCAGCACACCGGAGGCGGCGGTCTGGTGATAGCGGCCGCCCGCTTCGAGCGGCTGTCCGCGGTCGAACACCTCGACGATCCGGTCGCCCGCGGCGTTCTGCTTGAGCAGGGACCCGAGCATCCGCGCAATCAGCAGGTACGCTCCCGGGCGCGCCTCCTCGGCGAGGCCCTGCAGGCCGGCGCCTTCGATGATGCAGAACCCCGGCGGATTCGCGATGCGCTCCTGACGTATCGTCTCCACATCTCGTGCCAGTGCCGGAAAAGCCGGTAGGAAGGCCGCGGCACCCCCGTCGTTGAGTGGCACCAGACCCGTTGCTGTCCTCAACTCAGCCAGCGCGGCCTCACCGAGCTGGACTCGCACGTCCGCTGGCGTGAGGGTAGCGCGATCCCACTCGAAAGCGCTGGCCGCGGTCCGGTTTAGCGCCATGTCAGGCCTCGTTAACCGCGACGGTGTTTTCGGCCAGCGCGGCCTGGAATCGTGCTTTGATCTGCTGCGGCGTCAGGCTGACGCGTGGCGGCACGCGCAGAAGGGGGTCCAGGACGACCTTCGCGACGACCAGCGCCGGTCCGGCCGGGGAGCCGGCCGGTAAGGCAGCGGTCATCCCGTCCACGCTGCTGACCCTGTTGACTCGCATGTAGCCTGACGCCTCGCCGATGCTGCCAAGGTCTACGCGGTCGCTGATCGAAGGCTGAGCGCCGGTCGATTCGTAGGCTTCGTTGTCCAGGACGACGTGTGTCAGGTTGGCGGGGCGCTCGGCAGCCACCAATGGCAGCGTCCCCAACGCCATCATCGCGCTGCCGTCGCCCTCCAGCACGACGACCCGCGCGTTCGGACGCAGCAAAGCGACGCCCAGCGCCAACGCGGACGCCAGGCCCATGGAACCCAGCATGTAGAAGTTGCGCGGCCGGTCGCCTTGCGCGAAGACCTCTCGCGAGATCAGGCCCGTCGTCGAGATCAGGTAGTCGTGCTCGTCTAGTGCGTCGAGCACGGCGCCGACGGCCTCTGCGCGGTTCAAGGCTGCAGCGATCCAGGTGGCACGAGCAACGCCGCTGGCCTCTGCTCCGCATCCATCTCCGTCACCAGCTCATCGACCTGGCGCTGCCACTCCTCCGGGTCTAGTACGCGGCTCGGGATGTCCAGCAGGTCGAGCAGCGCCCGGCTCTTCAGCCCCATGACGTGATGTTCCGGCGCGTCTTTGTCGGCGCCCTGGTAGCCTCGCCAGCCGACGACCAGCAAGGCCGGGACGCGGTAGATCAGGTTGAACGAGGTCAGGGCGTTGATCAGGTTGCCGAGTCCGGAGTTCTGCAGCACAACCGCTCCCCGCTCGCCGCACATCGGCGCGGCGCTGGCGATGCCCAGCGCGACGTCCTCTCGTACCGCGGGCACGAACTTGATCTCCGGGTCGTCGGCGAGCGCGGTGTAGCTGAGCCCAAAGGTCGAATCCGGGACGCCGGTGAACAGCGTGAAGCCGCTCGACTTGAGTTTGCCCCAGAACGCCGTCGCTTCGATCAAAGCGTCGGCCGCTCGGCTTCCTGCAGAATCGCATCGGCGGCCAGGACATCGGCCAGCCCCACGTGCTGGGAGATTTCGTCCACGGTTGCGTAGGCCGCGTCCGCTTCCCAGGCTGCGGTCGTGCTCCAGGATCAAGCGAGACGTCTCCTGCATGGCGCTGTAGGCGGCACGGAGCAGCTGGTTGCCGTGAATGATGACGCTGACTCCGCGCGCAAACAGCTCAGCGTCCGATACCTGGTTGTAGGTCGTTGGGACGCAGGCGAGGAACGGCCGGGTCGATGCGCCGGCCGCGATTTTCTCGAAGGCTTGTGCGAACTCGAAGAGGTCGACTGGCACCTCCTCGCGGGAGTGGATCAAGACGCCGTCGGCTCCCGCGTCGACGTAGACCTGCGCCCGGTGCAGGGCGTCGTCCACGCCGGCGCCGGCGATCAGGCTCTCGAGGCGGGCGATAATCGCGAAGTCCCCGGTCAGCGAGGTGCGCTTCGCCTCGCGGATCTTGGCCGCGAAGCGCCGGGGGTCCTCAAGCTGATGGCCGGCTTGCTTCGACAAGCTGTTGCGCTTCGGCTCGAGCTTGTCTTCGACGACGACGTCGGCGAAACCCAGGGACTCAAGCTCCGCCACAAGGTGCGCGAATTGCGAGGGAACGCCGCCAGTGTCGCCGTCGAACAAGACCGGCTTGCGGCTGACCCGCAGCACGTCGCGCGCACGGGCAGCTCGAGCCTCGACGCCGAGAATCGATGCGTCGGGCAGGCCTCGCGTTGCGGAATCGGCAAAGCTGCCCACCCACAGGCCGTCGAACTCGACGCGGCTACCGTCCACCGTCGCGCAGGCGTCCTCGGCGACCAGCGCGCTGAGTCCGTCGTGCACTTCGATGAAGCGCAGCGGCCGCCGCTCCGCGAGCAGCGCGCGGAACACGAGCTGGCGTTCGCCCGGCAGCAGGCGTCCGCGTCTCATACGCGCACCGCCGGAATATGGGCGAGCTCGTGCTGAATGCGGCCTAGCGCCTGGTTTAGGAGTGAATCCGGCGCCGCGACGACGAGCCGTATGTGGCCCTCGCCGCAAGGACCATACACGTTGCCCGGCACCACCGCGACGCCGCAGCGCTGCGTCAGGAACTCGACCACCGCCTCGCTGGCCGAGTCCCTCTGCAAACCCAGCCGGCGCGCCAATCCTTCGACGCGGGGGAACAGGTAAAAGCCGCCACGCGGCGCCCCGGCCGGGAACTCGATGCCGTCGATCCTCTCCAGTTCGCCTTTGACGCGAAGCATGCGCTGCTTCAGCTCGGCGACGTTGCGCTCCACCTCGGCGTCGACATCGGTGTCGTTCAGCGCGCCGGTAACCGCATCCTGGATGATCGTGGCGACCGCCAGTGACATGTAGGTATGCGCCTTCAGGGCTTGCTCCACAGTTTCGCGGCGGGCCACCATCCACCCGAGGCGCCAGCCCGTCATGCCGTACAGCTTCGAGAGGCTGTTGACCATGATCGTAGAACCGAGACCGGGGTCCAGCGATGCGAGCGGCGTGTGCGCGCCGTCGAAAACGACGCGGTCGAACACCTCATCGTGGAGCACCGTTATGCCGGCCTCGGCGGCGACGGCCAGCAGCGCTGCGAGTTCGTCTCGATCGTAGAAGGCGCCGGTCGGGTTGGCCGGCGAATTGAGGATGAGAAGCCGTGTCGTTGGCGTAATCGCCGCACGTAGCTGTTGCGGCGTGATCTGAAAGCCGGACCTGGCGCTTGTCGGCAGGCGCACCGCTTTGCGACCCAGCGACCCAACGACGCCATCGTAGAGGACGTAGCAGGGGTCGGGGAGGAGGACCTCGTCGCCGGCGTTGGTCAGGGTGAACACCGCCAGCCAGATCGCCTCCGCGGCGCCGTGCGTGACGAGCACCTCCGTCTCGGGGTCTACGTCGACGCCGTAGAGCCGGCGGTAACGTCGCGCGATCGCCTGCCGCAGACCCGGCGTGCCGCGTGAGTGCGCGTAGTGGTTGAACGGCGGTGGCCTGCCGTCCGACTTCAGAGCACCGGCCAGCGCATCGAGAACTTTCCGGGGCGCGCCAAAGCTCGCCTCGCCGATCGACAGGTTGACCAGGCCGGGGTTGAGCAGCGCCGCGTCGGAGATCGCCTTGGAGGCGTGGGGACGGAGCGACAGCAGGTCGCGGTTCACAGCGAGGGCCTGAGCGATGCGGTGATCGGATCCGGTTTGGCGTCCGCAGGCAGGGCGTGGTACAGCGACTCCGGAATGGCTTCGTCCACGATGAGGCCGGTGTCGTGCACGATCCTTCTGCGCGCAGTCACCTTCATTGCCGCCTTCCCGGGTTCCACGGATTCGCCAGGAGACATCGTCTCCGGATCGTCCACTGCGACTTCGACCATGAATCCGTGGGGCTGAGCCGAGTAGAGGCCGCAGCGGACCTCGTGCTGGTTAACCTCGGCGGAGAGCATCACCGGGACGCCATGCCGGTTGCGGAAGCGCAGATCGAGGTAGCCGTATTCGATCGTCGCGTCCCGGCCCAGCTCAAAGTAGCGTTCCTCGCCGTACACATCGACGCTATGACAGTGGCGCTCCACGATCTCCAGGCCGCCGAGAAGCGCCACGTTGTAGAGGACTGTCGAGAGCAGGCAGGTGGAGCCACCGACGTCGCTGATCAGCCTGCGGTTTCTCAAACCAGCCGCCCGCTTGTAGCCCTGGGCCTCGCTTGGCCGGCCGGCGTGGCGCCAGACCGAGAAGGTTTCGTCAGGCCGGATAACGACATGGTTCAACTGAGAGGCCAGCAGGGCCAGGTTGTGACGCTTGGCGGCGCCGAACTCCTCCTGGCCCTCGTAATCGACGATCAGGCGCGCGTATTCGCAGATCAGGTTGTCGAGTCCGGAGGCCTGCCTGGGAGGTCGCTCAGCGAAATCGATGCGCTCGCGCCGGTCTGCGAGGGCTCTGCGCCACAGCTTGTAGCGCAGTCGAGCCTCATAGGGAATAACCTGGCGCGCGATAGCCCTGAGCTGCACAGTTCTGCCCCAACCGTCTGCTGCGAGGTCATCGAAAGCGTGCGAGCCGAGGATATGTCGCGGTCTAGAAGGCCGTCAATGGTCGGTTCATTAATATTTGGCCTCGAGCGGTAACGTCTTCAGGCTTCGCCGGCCAACCTTCAGCGGGCTCCGCGCACGACCTTTCTTGATTCGTGTTACTGTTAAGCGAGTAATTCGTGAACTGACACCCCTCTTGTCAGTCCAAGACCTGCTCACCGACTAGAACCTAAGCCAGGCGAATTCTCCGGAATCAGTCGTTTTACGTCTCTCCCCGGGACCTCGTTGACGCCCCTGGTCTCCGAAATCGGTACCGGAAAGCGCCCCAATACGGGGCTAGTGAGAGAGAAGAAACACTTGAACATTTACGTTGGAAACATGAGCTTCGATACGAGCGAGGGCGACCTGCAGGCGGCGTTTGCCGTCTACGGCGCGGTCTCAACGGCTCGAATCGCGACCGACCGCGACACGGGCCGCGCGCGTGGCTTTGGCTTCGTTGAGATGTCCAGCCAGACGGAGGCCCAGGCGGCAATCGCCGGGCTGAACGGCACCGACCTTCAGGGGCGCACGCTGACCGTGAACGAGGCCAAGCCCCGCGAAGAGCGCGGCTCAGGCGGCAATCGTGGTGGTGGCTACGGCGGTGGCGGCGGCGGGAATCGCTGGTAAGACATATCGTAGCGGTCTAGCACCGCACTAAGAATCAATCGCAGGGAGAGGCTGGTACCAGAGGGGAACCAGCCTCTTCTATTTCGCCGATGCGTGGTCGGTCGCCTCCAGAGGGGCTTGCACACTCGGTATCGTGGCAGGACTCGAAGTCCGTCTATAGGACTGCAGCGCCCCAGACCCAGCTTCGACTCGAGCGTTTCTGAGTAGACGTAGCCAAGGTCAACCCACTGCTCGGCACGTCTGTCGATGTCCATGGTGCGGATGGTCAGTAGTCCATGACGGACAAAACCCGACGCCTATTTCGTCCAAGCTGTCACGGAGTATGCGTGCGGCAATGTTGTTGCGAGATAATTGTGACCACCGAAAGATTATTTCGTCCAGCTTTTCGCCGTTCATTAACGTAGTGCCTCCGTTTGGGATGAAAAATATGGGAGGGGAAGCAGCTTTACTGCGCGTAGTTTATGACGACTGAGTGGTACTCAATTACATCTTCAGTTCAAGAGCCGAGGACATCGCGTCTCTTCTATACGCATGATCTTGACGCATGATCTTGCCAGCCGCTGTAAACTATTAGGTGAGGATCAATGAGATGAGCATGCGATGTGAGATCCTGGGCTGCCCGTCAGAGGCCGGCGCACCTTCGATGCACCGTCTTGAGGACGATTGGACGAAGGTGGCGGTGAGCCTCTGCGCTGACCACAAGAAGCAGCTGGATGCAGGCGAGACTCGAATCAATCGGCGTACTGCCCAGGGTCGCTTCGAGTTGATACCCGGCCCTTCTCTAGTCAGCGGCCGGCGCTGACTCCCCAGCCGTGAAGCCGTAGCCGATTCGCGCACTGGATCGACAGATCGCGCCTACGCCCGCCGGCTTTCTTCCACAGTAGGCCAACGTCTAGAAGCACCGTCCGAAAGCGAACTTCAGGTAGTCGCCTTCCGGGAACGCCGGCAGGGTGGGGTGGTCGAATGCGGCGCCATAGCAGGCTTCGAGTTCCCACTTGCGACCTGCCTGATGGGCGCCGGCTTCGATGCTGGCCAGGAAGTCGTCTTTGCTGACGTGACTCGAACAGGAGGCCGCGCAGAGGAGGCCACCCGGCGCCGTGACGCTTGCGGCGAGCTTGTGCAAACGCCGATACGCGGCGAGGGCGGCAGGCGCGGCATCCCTACTGCGGGCAAAGCTGGGCGGGTCGCAGATTACGATGTCCCAGCGCTCGCCGCGTTCGCTCGCAGCAGCCAGGAATTCGAATGCGTCAACGGCGTGGAATCTCGCGTCGGCCAATGGCAGGTGGTTGAGTTCGAAGTTCCGGCGAGCCGTTTCGATTGCCGCGGCAGCGACGTCCACGGTGTCGGTGCTGCGCGCCCCGGCGGCGGCCGCGTGGAGCGAAAAGCCACCCGTGTAGCCGAAGAGGTTGAGCACGGAAGCGCCTTTCGCACGCTCGGCCATTCGCTGGCGGTTCTCGCGCTGATCGAGGAACAGCCCGCCCTTCTGAGCGTGTGCCAGGTCCACGATGAACCGCAGTCCGCCTTCGAGGACTTCACGCTCCTCTGCCTCTGAGTCTCGATTGCGCGACGCGCGGTCCAATACGGATCGAATCGACAGGCGGGATCCGGCGGCGTGCCGTAAACGGTCCCCGATCGGGTCATAGAAGGCGCGCGCTCCTTCGCCGTCGAAGCGTATGACGGCGGTATCGGCGTAAAAGTCGGCGTGGAGGCCGGGCAGCAGGTCGGCTTCGCCATGAACCCATCGAAAGCAGTTCGTCTTCTCCAGGTCGAGGACGGCCAGCCGGCGGACGAGGGCTGCCCGCAGCCGCTGGTCAAGGAGCGCGTCGGCGTCGGCGAAGCGGTGACCAGGACCGCCCGATTCCAGGATGCGGACGGCGATTGGGGAAGCCGAGTCCCAGAAGCCCCTCGCCAGGACGCGCCGTTCGTCACGGGTGCGGACCTCGACGAGGGCGCCGTCCTCAAGGCCTTCGCGCACAAGCAGGGCGTCGCGATATATCCAGGGGTGGCCCTGGCGGATAGATCGCGCCAGGTCCTTTTTCAAGGTCACGGGCCGGGGGCCGGCTCTGCGAGTCATAGCACCAAAGTACAGCAGTGAGCTGCGGTGATGCTCAACGATTCGATGAGCAGGGGCCTGAGGACGGCTACGACGGAGGTACACTTCGCCCCGGATGACGTGTTTCACTGCGTCCTGGCCGTGCGATTATGCTCTTTCACGCAGAGTCCGCGACGCCGCTTACCGCTCCGACAAGGCGGGCACGGCTACCCGACGCGTAAGATAGTTCTCCCGACCTGCGCACTACCGGCATCGACGCTGGGAGGTCAGCAATCTCCTCGACCTCACGTCACGAAGAAGACGGCACCTCGGTTGTGTCACGGCCGGTCCGTCGGACATTCGCCGCATTCTCGGTTCGTCACTACTCCCGCCTGTGGGCCACGGGCTTGCTGTGGAATCTCGGCCGTTGGATGAGCATCTTCCTGTGCAGCTACCTGGTTAACCAGCTAACGCACTCGCCTTTCCTGGTCCAAATCGTCGGTGCGGCGTTTTTCACCCCGATGTTCCTTGCCGGCGCAATCGGCGGTGTTATCTCGGACCGCTTGGACCGTCGTCGAACGCTTCGCGTATTGGTCGTGGTGCTGATCGCGGCCTCAGCCGTCATGGCAGCTCTCAATCTCTCCGGGAGCATAGAGGTCTGGATGGTCTACCCGTACATGCTCGTGATTGGACTCAGCATGGTCGTGGACATGACCAGCAGGCGGGCGCTGGTCTACGACCTCGTGGGCGCGGGGAATGTGACCAATGCGGTGGCATTAGAGGCGCTTGCCATGACGGGCGGGACGCTGGTTGGCGGCGTCGCAGGTGGGACGCTGGTCAGCCTTCTAGGCATTGGCGAAGCCTTCGTGCTGGTCGTAGTTTTCTACGCCGTTTCTCTGATTCTCTTGGCCGGCGTGCCGCCGATTGGAGTCAGGGTCAAAGCAGCCGTGAGCCCGCGGATATCCCAGGACCTGCGAGCGACGTTTGCTCTTGCCCGGGGCAACGCGACGCTGGTGAGCATCCTCGGCATCACGATCGTCATGAACGCCTTCTACTTCCCGTTCACGCCGATGGTCCCCGTGTTTGCGGAGAACCTGAGCGTGAACGCATTTTGGACAAGTATCCTCGCAGGCTCACCGGCACTCGGCTCCATGTGCGGGACGCTGCTGATCGCTCGTGGCGTTGGCTTTCGCCGTGGGCGCGCCTATGTCGGTGGTTCGGTCGTTGCGCTCATATTCCTGGGTGTGTTCGCCGCGGCCAACTGGTACCCGATGGCTCTCGTCGCGCTGATATTCGCCGGCGTCGGGGCATCCGGTTTCTCTACGATGCAGAGCGCGCTTGTGATGACCACGGCAGCGGACGAGGTGAGGGGCAGGGCCCTGGGCCTGCTCAGCATGTGCATCGGCATACTCCCGTTTGCGATGCTGACCCTTGGGGGCGTTGCCCAGGCTGTGGGGCCATCGACCGGGGTCATCTCCAGCGTCATCGTCGGGCTTGCCATGATGATCATCTGGGCGCGGAGGCGACCGGAGTCTCAGCAGCTGGTCTGACTTGATTGACGTTGGTGCCGGAGGGCCTCGAACCATCGAGTCCTGCAGGCGGCGGATTTTCAGGCCTTGAAGCGCTAATCGATACGCCTTTATTCCGATAGTAGAACATGTGTGTTACAATGCCGCGTGAACTCCGATCCCGCCCGGAGCCAGGAGCAGGCCCGTGCGGATCGCCTTCGTATCAATTCCCCGTTTTCCGTGCGCGGTGGAGGTGCTACGTCAGCCCGAGCTGGCGCGCCGGCCGCTGATCGTCGGCGACGCCGAGCAGCCCAGGTGGGTGCTCGAATGTTCTCCTATCGCTAAGGCTGAGGGTGTTCGCCGTGGCATGACGATTCGTCAGGCCACGGCGAAATGCCCGGACGCTGTCATCATTCCCCCGGACTCAGTGTTGTATCGCAGCAAGTGGGAGTCGATCCTCGACGCGCTGAACAACGTCAGCCCTGAAGTTGAGGACGAAGAATGGGGGAGTGCCTATGTGAACGTTAGTGGCCTGGAATTGCATTACGAGGACGATGCTGCGCTGGCTGGGTACATTATCGGGGCGGTCCGTTCCGTTAGTGGGCTCGATGCGAACGTTGGCCTCGCGGATGGCAAATTTCCCGCCTTCGCCGCGGCCACCGAAAATAGAGTGGTGCCCGCCGGCGGCGAAGGCGCCTTTCTAGCCCCGCTGAACGTTGAAGTGCTGCCGGTCGCCTTCGAGATCGGGGTCAGGTTGCGACTCTTTGGCTTCGAAACGATTGGCGAGGTCGCGGTGCTGACTGTACCGGAGCTGCAGTCGCAGTTCGGCTTCGAGGGCAGGCGTCTTTGGCAGCTCGCTCACGGTATCGACGAGCAGCCATTACGTCCCCGGTCTCCAGACGAGAAAGTCGCGGCGAGCCTCAGCTTCGAGGCACCAGTCGCCGGTGTCGACGTGATGGTAGCGGCGTCCAAGCAGCTGCTCTCTCGGTTGCTGCCTTCGCTACGGGGTAGGGCAGCTCGTGAGGTCACCTTGCAGGCGGAGCTGGAGACAGGTCGTGGTTGGGAGAAACAGGTCGTCTTACGCGAGGCCGTGAGTGAATCTGGGCGTCTCGACTTCGTGCTGCGCTCGTCGTTACAAAACGCGCCGCCGCCCAATGCAGTGCGCAGCATTTCGCTACGTCTCGGTGGTCTCACCGGGGAGACCGGAAAGCAGCTCTCCCTCGGCAAAAAGCAGGGTCTGCAGAGGCAGGTAGAAGAGGCAATTCGTCAGCTCAAAGCGCGGTACGGCTACTCACCGATCTACCGCTGCGTGGATGTGGAGCCATGGTCAGTCATACCCGAACAACGACAGATACTCGTCGAATCCGACGCCTGAAGACGCCGCGCCCAATTGAAGTCGAGGCGGCCTCGGACGGCAGACCGCTGCGCCTTCGCTGCGGTGGCGACTGGCAAGACGTGTCGCTGTTGCGGCGACCCTGGCACATCGATCAGCACTGGTGGCGCCACGAACCAGTCAGGCGTGACTACTACCGCGTCGCACCGCAGGACGGTCCTCCGCTAACCATCTACTACGACTTTGCTCGCGGGGAGTGGGCCCAGCAGGAATACGGATGAGTAGCAGACGGTCAGGCTTGACAGCGGCGTATCCCTATGGCTGGGGAAAGGGCGAACGTATTCGGCCCGAGCCTCCGGCCGATTCGCCGACTGAAGCCATGCCTGGCAACTACGTCGAGTTGCATTGCCACAGCGCCTTCTCCCTGCGTGAAGGCGCTTCGACGCCGGAAGACCTGATCCTTCAGGCGCGGCGTCTCGGCTACACGGGACTGGCGTTAACCGATCACGATAGCCTGGCCGGCGCGATGCAATTCGCGCAGGCCGGCAAAGCCTGGGGCATCCAGGCGATCATCGGCGCCGAGATTACACTGGCAGACGATTCACACCTGACGTTGCTGTGCGAGCAGCCACGTGGTTACGCCAACCTGTCGCGGTTGCTGACGCGCGCCAATCTCTCGTCGCCACGCGGCGAACCTCGCGTCTGCCACGAGTGGTTGGAAGAGCACGCCGAGGGCTTGATCGCGCTTTCAGGCTGTCGCAAGGGTAAGGTCGCGGCACTGGTTGAGCGCGGCGAAACGCGACTCGCGCGTGAGGTAGCCGAGTGCTATCGCAGCGTCTTCGGCGCCGAGAGTTACTTCATCGAGTTGCAGGACAACCTGGTCTATGAAGACGCGGACCGTAATGCGGGCCTTGTCGCCCTGGCGCGAGAGCTCGACCTCGGCATTGTCGCGACGAACAATGTGCACTACGAGGTACAGGAACGCCACCGGCTGCACGACGTGCTGGTCGCGGTGCGTCACCATACCAATCTGGAGGAAGCGCGACCTTACCTGCGCGCCAACGCGGAGTTCTACCTCAAGCCGCCGGCCGAGATGGAGCGTCTATTTGCTGATTTGCCCGAAGCAATGGATAACACGAGGCGAATCGCTGAGCGCTGCCGCGGCTTTGACCTGACGCGCGACCTGGGCTACGACTTTCCGGACTACGACTCGGGCGACGACCGCAACGCCGACGAGTACCTGCGTGACACCTGCTATCGGTTAGCGCGAGAACACTACTGTAAGTTTCCGAGCCAGGAGTTGCCGGCGAATGTCAGGGAGCGGCTGGAGAAAGAGCTGCATCTTGTCAAATCCAGCTGTCGTGCCGGGTTTTTCCTTCGCCTCTGGGACATCCTGCTCTACGCGCACGATAACGATTTTCCGGTACGGGGCCGCGGTTCATCTGTGGGGTCGTTGGTCTGCTTCTTGCTCGGACTCTCCGGCATCGACCCGATCAAGTACGACCTGAAGGTCGAGCGCTTCCTCAGCGAAGACCGGCCCCTGACGGATGTCCCTGATGTGGACTTGGATTTCGGCCGTGAGGCGCGCGACAAGATGTTCCGGCACGTCTTCGACAAATACAGCACTGAACGCGCCGCGATGGTCTGCACCTTCATCGAGTATCGCTACCCCAGCGCCATCCGCGACGCTGGTAAGGCGTTGGGCCTGCCGGAGAGCCAGATCGACCAGATAGCCAAGCGAATGCACAGTCGCTTTGCCAAAGGCTTGGAGCACGAGCTGGCAGAGATGCCAGAGTTCGCGTCACGGATCAAGTTCCCCATCTGGCAGGACTTCCTTGAGGTGGTGAATCAGTTGCTCGGGTTGCCGCGGCACCTGAGTCAGCACTCGGGCGGCATCATCATCTCCTCCAACCGCATGGACGAGCAGGTGCCTATCGAAGCGACTGCGATGGATGGGCGCTACATCTGCCAGTGGGATAAGGACTCGGTGGCAGACGCCGGGTTTATCAAGCTGGACTTCCTCGGCTACCCCAGCCTGGATCAACTCAACCGCGGCATCCGCTACGTTCGTGAGCGGTATGGCAAGAACATTGACCCGAAGAAAATCGACCTGACGGACCAGCGAATCTACGAAATGATCCAGCGTGGCGATGTTCTAGGCATTGTCCAGATACAAAGCCGGGCTCAAATACAGGTGCTTCAACGTATTCATGTCTCCAAGATAGAGGACCTGATCATTCAGGTGGCGTTGATCCGGCCGGGGCCCATCCAGGGCGGTGCCGTGCATCCGTATATTGCTCGCTCTCTTGGCACCGAGGACGTTGCCTACGACGATCCTTCGCTTGAGCCTGTACTTGAGGAGACAAAGGGGGTCTTTGTGTTCCAGGAGCAGGTTATCGAGGCCACTATGAAGGTCGCCGGATTCAGCAGTCTTCAGGCGGATCGTTTGAGGCGAGCGATGAGCCGCAAGCGCTCTCACGAGGAGATGGACAAACAGCGGGACGAGTTCCTCAACGGCGCCCTTGCCAGAGGTGTGAAACGCGAGACGGCGCTGGCGATCTTCGAGAAGATC
>Ga0214471_10002942_pt1 | contig 13244 bp, 16 predicted proteins | sample RVTome_5_FD_207665 | JGI IMG/M metagenome (GOLD analysis project Ga0214471, IMG submission 207665) | Soil microbial communities from uranium-contaminated site in the Upper Colorado River Basin, Wyoming, United States - RVT142D155 | ecosystem: Environmental > Terrestrial > Soil > Contaminated >...
CTCTCTTTGCCACTGAAGTCCTTCGCGACGATCTCGTATATCTGCGGATGCATCGTCAGGATCGTATCGATCACCGCAAACTCCGGGTTGACCGCCCAGTGCGGTTTCTCAAGCGTGAAAGAAAGTTTGTTCAAAAGCTCCATTGATCCTCCTTGCTGATTTTGTTTCCCTACTATACTTTTTCAACGCAAATTCAGCAAGTTGAATGTTAAAATACAGACTCTAAATAGCCATCATAGGAAAAATTTTAAAATAAATCTTTTGGGAGGCTTTTTCCTTCTGTTTTTATCCTTCTGCCTTCCTATTGTTTGTCAGGCCGATCAAGCAAACTATGTCTATGATGAGCTTGGCCGGTTGTACCGAGTGATTGACGGTTCTGGCAATGTGGCCACCTATCACGGAGGAACGGGGCCGGGAACGGGGAACGGGGTCGGACCAAGTTAAGGGGTTGAAAAAAAAGAAGATAATAAATTTATGGGTAGGTTTTTAGGGCTTAAACAGATGTTTTGGGTGTTGAAAACTAAGGTCTAAGGAAAAAATGGCCAGAGCAAATCGATATTATGTTCCAAATACAGTTTGGCATATTACCCATCGATGTCATCACAGGGAATTTCTGCTGAAATTTTCAAAGGACCGGGACTGCTGGGTGGATTGGTTGTTTGAAGCCAAAAAACGTTTTGGGCTCCGGGTGCTTAATTATATGGTGACCTCAAACCACATCCATTTATTGGTGATCGATAGTGGTGAGAACAATATTTCAAAAAGTCTCCAATTGATCGCAGGGAGGACCGCCCAGGCATACAACCAAAGGAAAGGAAGAAGCGGGGGTTATTGGGAAGACCGCTACCACGCAACCGCCATTGAAACCGGTGAGCATTTTATTCAGTGTTTGGTGTATATCGATCTAAATATGGTAAGAGCCGGAGCCGTAAAACATCCGAGTGAATGGGAACATAGCGGTTATCAGGAAATACAAACCCCACCGAAACGCTACTCGATAATCGATACCAAAGGGTTAATAGGATTGGGTGGAATTTCCAATGCAGAACAATTAAGAGAAACTCACAGACAATGGGTGGAAGAAGAGTTGAAAAAAAATGCCAGTGAACGGAAATCATATTGGTCGGAGAGTATAGCAGTGGGAGGAAAGGATTTTGTAGAAAAGATCAAGGGACAATTGGGAATAAGGGAGAATGGGAAAAGGACCATAGAGGAAGCAGACCATTTTGAATTACGGGAGGAAAGCGTTTGTTATTCAGGCCATTTTCGGGGTGAAAAGAGCCATTTAAGGGCTGAAAACACCTTTAATTGGAAGGAGAATGATTATGTTTCAACAGGTTAGCTTGGTCCGACCCCGATCCCACTACCAAAAGTAGTTGTGAAGTAATATTCTTTGACCTCCCAAATCGCTATTGGATTAACAGCATTTGGAAAGGCCCCATCAATTCTGCGAGCAAGAGTTCGAAGTGGCCTACCATTTCGGGTCATTGTAGTAAGAACCCCCGGACTATAGTCACATGGAAACCCATTAGAATTTGCTTCTATCAACATATTTATTATTCCGGTGAAAAAAGCAGGTTTCCTTTTTTCCCCCTTTTGCTTATTCATTGGTATCGGACATTTTGGAGACAAATCTCTACGTAATTTTTTAAACCTTTGCTCCGCTTGTTTTAAATTCATTAAACGCCTTTCAACAAAATTGTTTAATATATCTGCCCGGTATTGAAAATAATCAAAAATTAGGGCTCCAAAATTTGTGGGTCGATTTTTTTCATCGAATAAATGGGAAATATCAAGAGGAAGTTTGTTGAAAGCCCTCTGGACCTCCGAAAGCGTTGGCACTTTTATTTGAGCTTTTCCTCTCTGTGTATATCCTACTTGTTGGCTAATAAGCCGTACATTTGCCCAAAAGTCCTTTTTTTGATTTATAAAGCGGCGGTCTGGTTTCATAGGAATTTTTGAAATTTACGGACAAATTCATCAAGGGATGTTTTTAACGTTTTACATATCTGGTTTAGCTCTACTAAATCCAAACGTCGCTCCCCTAATTCATATTTACTTACATAAGATTGTGGCTTCCCAAGACGTTTTGCTAAATCAGCCTGGCGCAATCCAGCTTCTTGTCTAATTTGTCGAAGAAGGTTTTGGAGTTGTTTATGTGGGTTTTTATTACTCTCTTTTTTCACGGCTGAATTATAGAGAAGCTTGACTCATAACCCAAAATAGGTTATAAGAAGGCAAGCTTTGGGACTTTATAAACAAATGGGGCTTTAATTATGCAGCTTATGCTATTTGGGAAAGAAACGACTCGTATTGTTAAACCTTTTAGGGGTCAACTCCTCAAATGGATCGGGAATAAACAACGATTTGCCCATGAGATTATTTCCTATTTTCCAGAAAAAATTGTGACTTATTTTGAACCTTTTCTTGGCAGCGGTGCAGTCTTAGCGACATTGATCCCTGAAAAAGGCATAGCCTCTGATTCATGTGGCCCTCTCATGGAGATATGGGAAACACTTAAAAAATCTCCTGAAATTCTCAAAGAATGGTATACAGAAAGATGGAACGCTATGATGAGAGGGGATAAGATTAAAATATATAACCAAATCTTGACTTCATACAACAGAAACCCCAATGGAGCTGATCTATTATTTATTTGCAGATCATGCTATGGGGGGGTTGTACGTTTTCGGCAGATCGATGGTGGTATTTCAACACCCTGTGGCGTTCATACTCCTATCCCCCCCCGAAGCTTTTTCTCGCCGGGTGGATGAGTGGTCTAACCGGGTAGTTGGAACGACCTTTTTAAGATTGGAATATGAGAAGGTAATGAAAATGGCGAAAAAAGGTGATTTAATTTACTGCGACCCTCCTTACAGCTACAGCCAGTCAATTTTATATGGAGGACAAACATTTAGTCTTGAAAATCTTTTAGAAACTATAAGCCGCTGCAAGACTCGGGGAGTTAATGTTGCCCTCAGTATTGATGGTACAAAACGGTCAGGGAATTTTATATGTAATATTTCCATTCCAAAAGGTCTTTTTAAAAGAGAAATCCTTGTGCATTGTGGTCGTTCAATGTTAAAGCGGTTCCAAATGAACGGGAAAACTCTTGAGAAAGAGGTTGTGGCAGACAGACTTTTGCTTACATACTAATTTTTGTTACCTTATATTCAACTTTTAGATCCTAAAAATCTTTCCACTTAAATTTTTTATGGGCTTTGTCTTTGATTATGAAACTGGAATGGTATAAAAAATGATGTGATCCCAACAGAGGAGGGAAAGAATCCAAGAAAAGAAAGCCTCCTCTGTTTGCCCAAGATTATTTAATTGAGATTTTAAAGGATATTAAACGGTCCCAAAGATAAGATCGAAAGATGGGGTCGGGTCTTTTGTTATTTGTTGAAGGTGGTGTTTATCGAATATGCAGCGGGATGTAGAAGTTTATGATGGAGAAAAACGGAGAATTTTGAAATGAAATATTGGAAAGTAAAAAGAAGGGAAGTCACACTTTTCCATTGAAATGGGCAAGCCAACATATAAATAATAAAGAGTAAATAAAGGGGTCAAATCTATTTTTTACGGTTGACATATAAAGTAAAGGGGTCAAATCTATTTTTTACGGTTGACATATAAAGTAAAGGGGTCAAATCTATTTTTTACGGTTGACATAGAAAGAAAAGAAGAATATATTTCTGGAGAAAATCAGGAGGAAAATGTCCAGGCCACTTCGGATACAATACCCAGGGGCGTACTACCACGTGATGAACCGTGGGAGAGGTAGGCAGAGAATCTATCGAAGTATTTCGGATTATCAACGGTTTTTAAATCTATTGGATGAGACCTGGAAGATGTGGGATTTAAAGGTTCATGCCTATTGCCTAATGTCCAATCATTATCATCTGTTGGTAGAAACTCCCCAAGGGAACCTGTCTCGGTGCCTGCGGCATTTGGATGGGATCTATACCCAAAGATACAACCGAGCCCATCACACGGATGGATCACTGTTTCGTGGTAGATATAAAGCGATACTGATCGATGCAGATAGTTATTTATTGCAGCTGGTGAGGTATATCCATTTAAATCCAGTAGAAGGAAAGATAGTAAGAAGCGCAGAAGGGTACCAATGGAGTAGTCATCGAAACTACCTTGGAAAAGGAAAAAGTATACAAGGATTAGAGATACAAGAGGTATTGAGGCGGTTTCACACAAAAAGGAAGGTGGCCAGGGAATTATATAAAGAGTATATTCAGGAAGGGATAGATGGACAAACTCAAGGATTATACAAGCGAGGCAATATGCCATCGGTATGGGGGAGTGAGAGTTTTCGTGAGGGCATAAAGGAACGGATCCGGAAGATGAGAAAAGAGGATGAGATACCGGAAATAAGACGTGTGAGAGGGGTTCCGGGAATAAAAGAGGTAGAGGAAAGGGTATGTGAACGTTATGGGATAGAGCGAAAAGAAATGAGGAAGAAACGAAGGGGATATTGGAATGAGCCGCGGAATGTAGCAATATATTTGAGTCGGAGTGTTGGAGGAGTCAAGTTAACAGAGATTGGGAATCGATGGGGAGGCTTACATTATAGTTCAGTCAGTGGAATGATGTATGAAGTGAAAAAGAGGATGGCGGAGGATAAAGGGTTTCGCAGGAGGGTGGAAGGGGTTGAGCATTCCCTAATCAACCAACAAAAATAGATTTGACCCCTTCACCTTCACCTTCATTCAATTAAGACCACTGCAAAATGATCGAACGAAAGCGGAACAAAACACTTTACCACCGTGCTTACAATAACAGCCAAAACGATGGGGAACGGGGTGAACCAATAGAGATTCAAGTGAGGTCCCTTACCAAAAAGCATAATAATTGTTCATCAATTTTTACTCAAACTGATTTGCCTGTAATATTCTTCACAGCCTTCGTTAAACGAGTCTGAATTGCCAGCGCATGATCCGCCAGTTCTTTCCGCCCATTCATAACCCGCATAATGTCCAGTACCAGGGGAGTATGGGTTGCCAACTTCAATTGTTCTGTCGTCATTTTTAGTATAGGAATCTTTAGAGTTTTGCGATGAACAACCACTAAAAGTGAGGGCGGCTATTAAGATGACCAACCATTTATTCATAACGTTCCTTTTTTCTTAAGCCCTAATAAAAAGCTAACCGGTTCGCGTCCTTTCGGAATCCGTGTTGAGCTCAATGTTGGGGCTTTTAGGTTCTATCGGCTATCATTCAATTGAATGTTTCAGTCGTACTCAAACTCCGCAAGAAGGCGATCCTGCATTTTGAGAGCATCTCTCTTTGAATTCTTGGTCTGGGCACGGTAGAAGATATGCCAGCCTTGCCGCAAATGCCAGTTGATTATTTTGGCAAGATGAGCACAGTGAGATGCATAGGCGATAAGGCGTTTGCGTTCATTGACAGTTTCGCCTACGTAAACATTTCTGAGGTTTCCTCCGCGCGACCCACCTATGGCGAGTTCGTGGCATGCGGGAACATCCCAATCTAGGTCTTCGCCATACCCACCGCGTTCGTCCGCCATCTTTCTCCACTGTGTCCACGCGCTCATGAGAGCCACCAATTTGCCAAGGCCCGACGATAAATTTAGGTAACAAACTGTTCCCATGCATCCTTGTACTTCTGTCCACCATGTCGCATGCGGCTAAGGGTAATCCCCTTACGGTTGCCTTTTGGGTTGCGGTACATGAAAGTTTCGATTTTGTCAGACGGTAAAATGTAAACCTCTGGAACTACGGAGGAATCGCCTATATGACCTAAAAATGACACAAAGGCAATATAGTGGTTTTTAGTGGGCTTAGAAAAATTGTCGAGTGGCCAAAGCGTTTTACCTGCAATGCCCTTGACATCGATGGAGAGAAGGTCTCGACCTCGTAACACGATGATATCCACGGACTTCTTATTTCCGAGGGTGAGCGATGCCTCTGCTCCAAAGCGATAAAGCATCGACAGAACGAAATACTCGGAAGCTAGGTTTGTGTTGTAACCGCTAGTTTTCATAACAGATCTCCCAGAGGCTCAGGTTCGACACACTTGTTAGCGGATTTTAGACAACTGAACATGACAACCCGTGTTGTTTACGCGCAGCCACAAGCTTTGTTGCGTACCACTTCAAATTTCTTCGGGGATCAACGAAGGACACTTCCGAGAAAATATTCTCGAAATAATCAATTTCATGGTGAGGACAAATTCCGAGAAAGACGTCGCTTTTATCAACGGGAAGAACATTTCGGTTCGCAGGGTACCGCCATTCCCGTTCCCAAAGAAAATTTATTTTTCCATTCACTGGGGTAGTCTGGCCCAATGGTGTGACATAGGACCCGAAAAAGGAAACGAGCGGAAGAATTTCGGCCGCTTCGCTGGGATGGCTTTGCATAAGGCTGCACAATGCTTGCAATACCCCAGCCTTGTCTGATTGCTCGTTGTTAAGATAAAGAACTGGAGAAACCCCCTTTAGTCTTAGGCAGTCCTTTAAGAACACGAGACCATATGGCTCCAATTCAACTTTTCGGCCTGAGACGTCAAGAAGGCAGTGAATTTCGTTGAGCGGGGTTTCTGTGAAGCAGATTGCACTAAAAAACTTATTTTGATCCGGTCCATTTACGGTTCCAATGTTTACACCATAACTGGCGGAGGAGACCAGTGAATGTCCCGCCTTTAAGTTACCTGAATATATGATCGATTCTAGAGCTGTCTTCGCATTGTTCCCTCCTTCCAAATTCCGTGTCAAGTGAACAAGGAATGGAGAGAAATCACTCCGAAAATCCAAAACATCGTCAATTTTCCGTTTCGTCATGAGTGACAGCTAAAATTGTTTTTTATGTTTATTCTACATCCCAAAAAAATAATAGCATACTAAGGCTGATTGTCAATTTTCTCCTAGCCAAAATGCGTTACGGAGATTACCAATTTTTGCAGCACGATAATTCTTTTGGAGAGTTACCCTGAAGATGGTTATTACATTTTGAAATATGGGGTATAGCTAAGGATATTATAAATATGGACTTCGGGAGGTACTCCTCACCTTCTCTATCCATTTGAACCTGGGAATTTCTTGAATTCTACAATTTTTTTGGATGAGCACAATCTGAGCACAGTTGACGGGAGAGGGCATGTCTGTGGTAATATAACCCCGCGAAATTCCTAGAGGTGGGCGATTAGCTCAGTGGTAGAGCGCTTGCTTCACACGCAAGAGGCCGCTGGTTCAATCCCAGCATCGCCTACCAGTTCTTTTCTTAAGATTTTTCCCCTCATCCCCTGCCTGCCGCAGGCAGGTAGCCTTCTCCCACCGTTGGGGAGAAGGGATTTTTGGATTCCTCACTCCTCCTTCGATGAACTCAGGACAAGGTTTGGAATGACGGACCAGGGATGGTAAGGAGGAACATTTAAACCTCTACTCTCCCTTAGTCCCTCCCTAACAAGGGAGGGACTAATTCGTGAATGGTTCACATTTTCTTTTCTTTAGATTTCCTCCCTCATCCCCTGCCCGCCAATTAGGGGGCCTGCCTGCCGCAGGCGGGTAGCCTTCTCCCACGGTGGGGAGAAGGGACTTTTGGATTCCTCACAAGCTCCCTGCCTTGCCGGCAGGCAGGCCTCCCTTTGGTCGGGACAAGGTTCGGAATGACAATAAAAATTATATCTACTCTCCCTTTGTCCCTCCCTAACCAGGGAGGGAATAATTGGTGAAACGAGATGAACCAGACCTCGGCGTGAGCTCAGTCGAACGCCAAACCAAATAAACTAGATAAACCAAACTTTTTAGGAGACGGATTGGGCGGCGGCGGTATTGGTTTTACTAGAAGAAACATTGGGTTGAGCCAGGAGGCGAAGGGTATCCTGAAAGCCAAGGTCAATGGCGCGGTTTAATTTATAGGAATTGTTAAATTCAAGGGGGTTGAGTTCAAGGGACCTTGAGGGTTGGATGGTGACGAGTTCTAAGAATTTATACTTTCCTTCTGGATCCAATTGGTTGATCTGGTTGACGTGCTCAACATCCGCCAAGAGGTTGTCATATTGAGCAGCATCCATCACCCTTAGGGCCAATGCGAGGTTATTTCGGATTCTTTTTTTGGATAGGTCTTCCGGTCGGAAATTCATGACGATGTAAATTTTTTCCGCCCCATTTTGGATGGCTGACTTTAAGGGAACATTATCGGTTACTCCGCCATCGACGTAAAGATGCCCATCTATTTTCACCGGTGGAAAAATGACAGGGATACTTGAAGAAGCGAGAAGAGCCAGGTGGATATCATGAAAGTCGTTGTAGAATCGGACCACTTTTCCTAGGGTTAGATTAAAGGAGTTGATGATCAGTTGTTTGTCGCTTTTTCGAACCTTATCAACATCGACACTTCTTTTGATCAGTTGGTTAAGGGGTCCGGAGGAAAAAAAGGGGTAGGTGTAATTTCCCAAAAAAGACAGCAAAAAGGTGATCTTCCACATCCTGGAATAGATTTGATCCGCTGTCAAATTTCTCCAAATGTCGACCAATTTTTCCTGTTCATCCGCCACCACCATTGAAGCAATGAGAGCCCCGGAGCTGGTTCCGCTAACAACATCGGGCTCAATTCCCAGGTGTTTCAATGCGGACACAACACCCACAGAATAGGCCCCTTTTGCGCCACCGCCGGACAGTACCAGACCTATTTTTGGCCTTCTCATTCCACCATCCAAGTTCTCTAAGCTCCTTTTAAAATTGATCTTTTTTAAATTTAGCATGCAACGGGTTCTTGGTCAAGGAAAGGAAAAATCAGTATTTTAAATTTTATTAAGGTGTTTTTACCCGTTCTCTACACTTGCAGGGGTTGGGCTGGTAGGGTAAAATGTCTACGCATTTGTTGAATTTCCGGTTTTTTTTTGGCCGGATGGTGGGGGGGTAAAAGGCTAAAGTGAGACTTCAAGGCCGTATCGCTTTAATTACAGGGGGCAGCAAAGGAATTGGGCGTTCCCTTGCTCAGCTTTTCTCTGAAGAAGGTGCAAAACTGATTATCTGTTCAAGAACTGAACACGATATTCAGAATGTGGCCCGACAGCTCAAACAGGGTGGGGGAGAGGTTTATGCGGAGGCCTTGGATATTTCCGATGGAAAACGATTAGAAAATTTTATACAAAAAGGGGAAAAGGAAATTGGCCCAATAGACATTCTTATTAATAATGCTTCCCTGTTAGGTCCGATGGTTCCCTTACTGGAGATGCCTTTGAAAGATTGGGAGAAGGTTTTATCCGTTAATTTAACAGCGATTTTCCATCTTACACAATTGGTGTTACCCAAGATGCTGACTAAGGGAAAAGGATGCATAATCAATATGACCTCCAGCGTGGGCAGGAAAGGGCGAGCCCTTTGGGGGGGGTATTCGGTGTCAAAGTTTGGTGTGGAGGGTATCACACAGGTATTGGCCGAGGAACTCCGTGATCAGAATATCCGTGTGATGGCGCTGAATCCAGGGGGAACCCGAACCGAAATGCGGGCAAGGGCCTATCCTAATGAGGACCCTAAACAATTGCCGGCCCCGGACACCATTGCGCATGTGGTTTTGCATCTGGTTCTCAATGCCGGGTTGGATTGGAGCGGCCGTTCTTTGGATGCAAGGGATTTTTTCTCGATTTGAGAAATGGTCAGTGGCAGATAACAAAAAAAGGAGAAAAAATGAAAGCCGTGGTCTTTGAGGAGCATGGAGGCCCCGACCGTTTAATCTACAAGGATGTACCCTCACCCAGGATGGGGTCCGGGGAAGTTTTAATCCGGGTCAAAGCGTGTGCCTTGAATCATTTGGATATTTGGGTCCGTCAAGGAATTCCAGCTTATCAAATAACTCTTCCCCACATTTCGGGGTGTGACATTTCGGGGGTGATCGAAGAGGTCGGAGGCTCGGTTCAAGGGTTTTCCATCGGGGATCGCGTGCTGATCTCCCCTGGTCAGAGTTGTTTTGAATGCCCCATGTGCTTTTCAGGCAATGATAACTTGTGCCAGAGCTATTCCATTATCGGCGCGGGTTCCGATGGGGGATATGCTGAATTTGTAAAGGCCCCAGGCAAAAGTATTCTTCCCATCCCGATTTCTCTAACCTTTGAAGAGGCCGCGGCCTTTCCCCTTACTTTTCTTACGTCATGGCACATGTTGATGACACGAGCCCAACTCCGAATTGGAGAAGTGGTTTTGGTTCTGGGTGCCGGAAGCGGCATTGGATCCGCTGCCATTCAAATTGCCAAGCTGGGGGGAGCCAAGGTCATCACCACAGGGAGTACGGAAGAGAAATTAAGGGCTGCACGGGAATTGGGTGCGGATGAGGTTATCCATTCGGTCAAAGAAGATTTCTCCCAAAGGACCAAGGAATTGACACATGGGAGAGGCGCCGATATCGTTTTTGAGCATGTGGGGTCTGAGACCTGGGATAAAAGCCTATCGGTTTTGGCGAAGGGTGGGAGGCTCGTGACCTGTGGCGCCACGAGCGGCCCCAAAGTCGCAATCGATATCCGGTTTCTTTTTTCCCGGCAACTCTCTTTATTGGGATCCATGATGGGAACACGGAAGGAACTTTTGGACATCACCCGCCTGGTGGGAGAAAGAAAATTACGGCCCGTGATGGATCAGACCTTTCCTTTGAGGGAAGCTCGGCAGGCTCAGGAGAGGATGGTCCAACGGAGTCATTTTGGAAAGATTGTATTGGTTCCCTGATTTATAGGAGAAGTTTAATCTTCTTCCCTTCAATTTTCACTTCAAACTGTTTGACGCATTCCTCGGGGAAATCGATGGACTGTCCACTGGTGATATCAAATCGCCATTGATGCCAGGGACAGGAAACGATGTTTCCTTGAAGTTCCCCTTTTCCCAAAGGTCCCCCTGAGTGGGGGCAACAATTTTCAATGGCATAGATGGTTCCTTCCACGTTAAAGAGGACAATTCCAAATTCTCCAAATTTGACCAACTTGGATTGGCCGGGTGGTATTTCCTTCAAATTTCCGACGCTCAGCACGTGGGACATGTTCCTCCTTATTATGTTTTAGGATTAAGAGGGTATCCCCAAAGGGTTTCTACCCCAGATTTTTCTCGGAAAGTCATCCCGTTTTTAAAAATTTTCTTCACGAAATTTTAGAAAAGGTTTTTTTTGAAAAAGGTGGCAGGTTAAATCCGAAGCCGAACCGACCATTCATAAACGGCATCAAGTAGGTTTCTAACGGAGAGAATGCCCACCGGTTTCTCCCGGGAGGTGACCAAAAGATGTCGTATTTTCTGCTCCCCCATTTGTTCATTGGCGGTATTTAAGAATTCGTTTTCATCAATAGTGTAAACGGGAAAGCTCATCACATCATCCACTAGGGTTGTTTTTTGATCCAGGCCCTTGGCCATAATTTTTTTAACCATATCGGTCTCGGTAATAATGCCGATGTATTGGTCATCTTTTTGTATCAAAAGAGATCCAATATCTTTTTCGCTCATGAGCTGAACCGCGGTTTGAACAGTGGACCCAGTGGGAACAGAGTGGATCTGTCGGGACATTACGGTATGAATGGGACGTTTTGGAATCATAGAAATCTTTTTCCAATAATGAGTAAGCTTGTTCTTTATTGATTTTAATTTATCCGAGGTTTAAATTCTTGTCAATTTTGTTCCAAGAATAAATTTATCGATAAAATTCAATAATTTTAGGTCAGCTTGGGAGTTACCATTTTTCGTCTTTGAAGGGAGAGGGGGGCGATTTTTACTAATTGAGCTGTTGTGCCTTCAAACCCTTGGCTCGATTGCGCCTTTTGAAGCGGGAGCAAATGGTTTGAAGCTCACATTTTAGGCATTTAAGGAAGTGGGGTTGAAGCGGGCATTGGTTGGAAATCCCCAAATGGCAAAGGGCAAAATCATATTTGACGGGGTCGTTGGGATCAAAACGCCTAAGGGTGTTTGTAATCTCAACGGCCATTTTCCAATCGGGCGTTCTACGTTTGTGAAACCCCAAAAACCTGCTGATCCGGATGATGTGGGCATCTAAGGGGATAACCAATTTGGATGAGGGGATGTGATTCCACAACCCAAAATCCACGCCATCCCCTGAACGGACCATCCATCGAAGGAAAAGATTTAATCTTTTACAAGCACTTCCCCTTTTCGGGGATGGGAGCAGGTGTATAAAACTGGGCGGGTGGGAATTTTTCCCATATATGGGGGAAGGGTCAATTTTTAAAACCTCTTCCACAAATAGGGATAAGGCTTCATGCATTTTTTCTCTTCGGTTTTGGTAGCAGTGTTGGAAGAAACGGCCAAGGGTTTTATGTTTTTTGAGAATACAATGGATCCCATACATAAGGCAGATAATATCCTGGCTGGACCAGACCCGATAGTAAAGCCCTTGAAACCGCCGGGTATCTTTTTTGGGGTCAAAATTTAATATAAACTCGTATGGGGTTCCTTCCATTCGATCTAATATTTTCTGAACCATTGGCAGAATGAGGGTTACCCGGCCGAAGGCAAAAGAGGATGCAACCAATCCCGCTATTTCAATGTCTTCCGGGTAAATGTAACGGTGAGGAAATTGGATGGGGTCCTGGTCTATGCTCTCCCTTCGATCGTGATTGTGGTAGAACCTTTCCATTATTTCCTTGATTTGATCTACATTTTTTCTCAATGAACCTAACCTCCAAAGGCATTCTATTCAAGGGGGGTTTCAGTGTCAAACAATCGGTTCTTGACAAGATTCAATCCCGGTCCTATACTCCCTTCAAAAGGGGAAGAAGTGGCATATCGTTCTAAAAAGTTAATCTTTTTAGGGTTTTTTGGCTTTCTCGTTATATTGGGGTTTTCATTTCATTCCTGGGCTCAAGGAAAAGCGGTCCAAGGAAAAGCAGTTTATGACAAGTATTGTTCTTCTTGCCATGGACGGCAAGGGGAGGGATTAGGCCCTGTTTCCGGCCTTCCGAATTTTTCGGATCACGCTACCCTTGGAAAAAAATCCGATCAAGATTTATTTAATAAAGTGACAATGGGAGGCAAGGGGAGCGGGATGCCTGCCTGGAAGGGAATTTTAAATGACCAAGAACGCTGGGATGTAGTGGCCTACATCCGAACTCTTGCCAAACCTTAAATTTTCTTTTTCTTAAGATAGAAATTAATACAGTAGTGTCCCAACGTTGAATGGGTTGCCTGTTCTAACTTATAGAGAAATATTGGTTTTTCTTTTAAAGTGCAATTTTTCGATTTGAAATATTTCTGTCCGATAGGCCACACTTCCGCATACCTGC
>Ga0214471_10002943_pt1 | contig 13239 bp, 14 predicted proteins | sample RVTome_5_FD_207665 | JGI IMG/M metagenome (GOLD analysis project Ga0214471, IMG submission 207665) | Soil microbial communities from uranium-contaminated site in the Upper Colorado River Basin, Wyoming, United States - RVT142D155 | ecosystem: Environmental > Terrestrial > Soil > Contaminated >...
AATCAGACGTTGGTGTTTTACATGGGGCTGCACGGCGTGCGGCCGATCTTCGAGGAGCTTCGTCGCCGCGGTCTCGACGATTCCACGCCGGCCGCGCTGATCCAGCAGGGCACGCTGCGCAGCCAGAAAGTATTCGCCGGTACCGTCGCGACGCTGCCGGACATCGTCGATCGCGGCCACGTGAAGGCGCCGACGCTTATTATCGTCGGCCAGGTGGTGAAGCTGCACGACAAACTTCAGTGGTTCAAACCGTCTTGACACCGCTTGCCGTGTGCGATCGGGCGCTTTTTGTTGCGCTTTTAAAAACACTTAGGCCGCGATTTTAACGACGTGCGCTAGAAGGTCGTTCCCGGAACGCGTGGACGTTGCCGCGATCCGCGGTATCATGCGCAAAAGGTGAAAGTGGGGAGAGCGGGATCATGATTGTTATTAGAGGAATATTTTTTCTTATCGGATTCGCGTTTGCTTTTTCGGTTGCGGCGCACGACGGCCCGCGCGATTCGTACGGATGTCATGCAAACATCGCGCACGGAACGTACCACTGCCATTCCGGTCCGTTGGCGAAGCGGCAGTTCCGAAATAGCGAAGAGATGATGCAGGCGCTCAAAGACGAAGAGCGACACGCGCGTCCGAAACCAAAATTGGTGCCGAGCGGGTATCGAAAGTAGCCGATTGCCGCGCTAGCGCGCGAACACCCGGTTCATGTCGGCAAACGCCTTGAACTCGAGCGCGTTGCCGCTCGGGTCCTTGAAGAACATGGTGGCTTGTTCGCCGACCTGCCCCTTGAAGCGAATATAAGGTTCGATCTCGAAGCTTACGCCGGCCGCGCGCAGGCGATCCGCCAACGCCTGCCATTCCGCCATCGAAAGAATGATCCCGAAATGGGGGATTGGAACGTCATGCGCATCGACGGGATTGTGCGTGCGAGCCCGGCGGTCGGCATCGAGCGCAAGGTGAGCGACGATCTGATGGCCGTACAAGTCGAAATCGACCCAGGTGTCGCTCGATCGGCCTTCGCGGCAGCCGAGAACGTCTCCGTAAAACCGCCGTGCCGCCGCCAGGTCATGTACCGGGAACGCGAGATGAAATAGATGTCCCATTACGCTTCTTTCTTGAGGTCGAGCGACGCCGAATTGATGCAGTAGCGCAAGCCGGTCGGATCGGGACCGTCGGGAAACACATGTCCGAGGTGCGCGCCGCACTTATTGCAGTGGACTTCGGTGCGGCGCATGAACAAGCTATTGTCTTCCTGTTCGCCGACGTTCTGCGCCGCCATCGCCGCGTAGAAGCTCGGCCAGCCCGTACCCGAATCGAATTTGGTGTCCGAGCTGAACAGATCCGCACCACAACACACGCAGCGATAGACACCCTTATCGTGGCAATCCCAATAGACGCCGCTGAAGGCCGGCTCCGTGCCCTTCTTTCGGGTTACCCGGTATTGTTCCGGCGTCAATTGGCGACGCCACTCGTCTTCGGTCTTAGCGGTCTTCTGCGTCATGGGCGAACTCTCGCGGTTGGAAGCACAGCCTTGGGCGGCGTGCGGGGCAAATAGTTTAGCGAAACGCGTTCGACCGGCAAGCGCTTCCGGACGGTGACCTATAAAAGTCGTCCGGAATTATCGTGTAGAATCGCGGGAAACCTCGCGAGTGTCAGCCGAACCGTGGAAGACTTGAATCCCCTATACCAGAAACTCACCGATCTCGGTAACCGCGCCGAGACACTCAGGGGGTATCTTTGACTTGCCCGCCAAGGCGCAGCGTCTGGCGGAGGTTCGCGCCGAGCTCGAACGCCCTGATATCTGGAATGACCGCGGTCTCGCGCAGACGCTCGGGCGGGAGCGCGCCCGGCTTGAACGCGATGTCGAGGCTTTCGAACGATTGACCGCCGACCTGGCCGGGACACGGGAGCTGCTGGCGCTGGCGCAGGCGGAAGATGACGCTGAAACCGTCGACGCCGTGCGTGCAGACCTCGTTCGCCTGGAGGAGCGCCTGGGCGAGTATGAATTCGCCCGTATGTTCTCGGGGGAAATGGACGCCAACGACGCCTTCGTGGATATCCAGTCCGGCTCGGGCGGCACCGAAGCGCAGGACTGGGCGAACATGCTGCTGCGGATGTATCTCATGTGGGGCGAACGCCGCGGCTTCAAGACCGAAATTCTCGGAATATCGGAAGGCGAAGTTGCCGGCATCAAGGGCGCGACGGTGCGCTTCACGGGGCCGTACGCGTACGGCTGGCTGCGCACCGAGTCGGGCGTGCACCGATTGGTGCGCAAATCGCCGTTCGACGCGGGCAACCGGCGGCATACGTCCTTCGCGTCGGTATTCGTCTATCCGCAAGTCGACGAGAATATCGAGATCGATATCAACCCGGCCGATTTGCGCGTCGATACCTATCGCGCGAGCGGCGCCGGCGGTCAGCACGTCAATCGAACCGATTCGGCCGTGCGCATCACGCACACGCCGACCGGCATCGTCGTGCAGTGCCAAAGCGACCGTTCGCAGCACCGCAACCGCGCCGAAGCGATGGCCATGTTGAAAGCGCGCCTGTACGAGCGCGAGATGCAGGCCCGCGAGGCGGAAAAGCGGAAGGTGGAGGCGAGCAAGACCGATATCGAGTGGGGACACCAGATACGCTCGTACGTGCTCGATCAATCGCGCGTGAAGGATCTGCGCACCGGCGTCGAGAGCGGTAACCCGGACGCGGTGCTGAACGGCCAGCTCGATAAGTTCATCGAAGCAAGCCTGAAGAGCGGGATGTAGCACGAGCTCCGCAGATGAACGCAGATGTTTACTAGATGCACGCAAATGGTTTTTCTGGTAATCAACCGCATTTGCGTTCATCTCTCTTTTAGAAATCTGCGTTTATCTGCGGACTCAGAAGTCTTATGACCGATAACAACGACCACGCCGACGTCAACGAACAGATCGCCCAGCGGCGCGCGAAGCTCGCGGAGCTGCGTCGCGAGGGCAATCCGTTCCCGAACGATTTTCGGCGCAACGTCGTCGCGGGCGAGTTGCACGCGGAGTACGGTGAAAAGGATGCGGCGGCGCTCGACGCGGCGCCGGTGCGCGTGAAGGTCGCGGGGCGAATGATGACGCGGCGCATCATGGGCAAGGCGAGCTTTTGCCATTTGCAGGACATGTCCGGTCAGATCCAGCTTTACGTGCAGCGCGACGCGCTCGGCTCGGTCTACGAAGACTTCAAGCGCTGGGACATCGGTGACATCCTCGGCGCGCAAGGCGTGCTGTTCAAGACCAAGACCGGCGAGCTTTCCGTGAAAGTGGACGCGGTGCGGCTGTTGACGAAGGCGCTGCGCCCGCTGCCGGACAAGTTTCACGGCTTGGTCGATCAGGAAGCGCGCTATCGCCAGCGCTACCTCGATTTGATCATGAACGACGTGGCCCGGCGCACGTTTCGCGCGCGCGTCGACATCGTGAATTACCTGCGCCGCTTTCTGAATCAGCGCGGGTTTCTCGAGGTCGAAACGCCAATGATGCAGGCGATTCCGGGCGGCGCCACGGCACGCCCGTTCGCCACGCACCATCACGCGCTAGACATGCAGTTGTTTCTGCGCGTGGCGCCGGAGCTGTACCTGAAGCGTCTCGTGGTCGGCGGCTTCGAGCGGGTGTATGAAATCAACCGTAACTTTCGAAACGAAGGCCTGTCGACACGGCACAATCCCGAATTCACGATGCTCGAGTTTTACCAGGCGTATGCGGACCATCGTGATTTGATGGATCTCACCGAGGACATGCTGCGCGGTTTGGCGCGCGAGGTGTTCGATACCGGCGGCGTTGCGTATCAGGGCGACGTGTACGATTTATCGGCGCCCTTCGAGCGCCTGACATTGAAGCAGGCCGTTCGCCGGTTCAATCCGACGCTATCGGCGGCCGACGTCGATTCCGCGGAAGCGATGGGCGCGTACGCCCGAGGTCGCGGCGTCGAAATCCAGCCGGGCTACGGCATCGGCAAGATTCAGTACGAAGTGTTCGAGAAAACGGTCGAGGCGGAGTTGAAGAAACCGACGTTCGTTACCGCGTTTCCGACGGAAGTATCGCCGCTCGCTCGACGTAACGACGGCGATCCGGGCATCACCGACCGCTTCGAGTTGTTTGTCGGCGGGCGCGAGATCGCCAACGGGTTCTCCGAGCTGAACGACGCCGAAGACCAAGCCGAGCGTTTTCGACAGCAAGTCAAGGCGAAAGACGCAGGGGACCTCGAAGCCATGCATTTCGACGCCGACTACATTCGCGCGCTCGAACACGGCATGCCGCCGACGGCGGGCGAAGGTATCGGCATCGACCGGCTGGTGATGCTGTTCACCGATTCGGCGTCGATTCGCGACGTTTTGCTATTTCCCCATATGCGACCGGAGGGCTAGCCGTCCATGGCGCGACACTTTACCGTAAATACGCCCCAGCCCGACCTTCCGTGGTCGGGCGCTCCGCCGGGGCGAAGACACGTTAAGTGTCTTCGCCTGTTTCCGGCTCGCCCCCATATGCGACCGGAGGCATAGGTACTGCATCCGCAGATGGACGCAGATCGTTTATATGATGAACGCAGATAAGTTAAGGAAGTTCTGATTTATTGCCCCTCTCCCTCCGGGAGAGGGGATGGGGTGAGGGAAATCATGCGAATTCCTCGGGCGCTGCTCCCTCACCCTAGCCCTCTCCCGGAGGGAGAGGGAATTATTCAGAGCTCCCTTAAATGATTCCGCATCTGCGTTAATCTAGTAATTATCCGCGCTTATCTGCGGATTCCGTTTATGGAACACGATCAGCGCCCGCTCGCTATTTGCCTCATGGGCCCGACGGCGTCGGGCAAGACCGCGATCGCGATCGCGCTGCATGAGATGTTCCCGGTCGAAATCGTCAGCGTCGATTCTTCGCAGGTGTATCGCGGCATGGATATCGGGACCGCCAAGCCAAGTGCCGCCGAACAGGCGCGGGCGCCGCATCGGTTGATCGATATTCGCGATCCGACGGAAATCTATTCCGCCGCGCAGTTTCGGGACGATGCCTTGCGCGAAATGGGCGATATCGTCGCTTCCGGAAAGATTCCGCTGCTGGTCGGCGGCACGATGTTTTATTTTCGCGCATTGGAGTACGGCTTGTCGCATCTGCCGCCGGCCGCGCCGGACGTTCGGCAACGGATCGGCGAGCAAGCACGCCGGGAAGGGTGGCCGACACTGCATGCGCGGTTGGCGAGAATCGATCCGCGGTCCGCGCGACGAATCGATGCGAACGATGCGCAACGCATTCAGCGGGCGCTCGAAATTCACGCGGTCACCGGTAAGCCACCCAGTGCGTTGACGCGCGTCGCAACGCCGGCACCATATCGCTTTCATAAGATCGGCCTGTGGCCCGAGGAGCGCGCGGGATTGCACGCGCGCATCGCCGAACGATTTGCGCAGATGTTGGAACGCGGTTTGATCGATGAGGTCGAAGCTTTGTATCGTCGGGGCGATATCGATGCATCCGCGCCATCTTTGCGGACGGTGGGGTACCGGCAGATTTGGGCTTACTTGACGAAGCGGATCAACTATATTGAAATGATCGATCGATCGGTCGCCGCGACGCGGCAATTGGCGAAACGCCAAATAACGTGGTTGCGACGATATCCGGATCTGCAGCGCGCGGACGGAAGCGGCGAGACACCCTTGGACGAAGTGGCGGTACTGGTGCGGCGTGTTACGATCGACATAGAAGCGCGGCGGTAGTTTTTTCGAGCGGACAGGGGAACGTCCGACCTAAAACGAAAAGCCGAGAGGCAAACATAAGAACAGGAGCACTGTCATGAGCCAACAAAAAGGACAAGCGTTACAAGATCCCTTCTTGAATACTTTGCGCAAGGAGCACGTTCCGGTATCGATTTTTCTCGTCAACGGCATCAAGTTGCAAGGACAGATCGAATCGTTCGACCAGTTCGTGGTGCTGTTGAAGAATTCCGTCAGTCAGATGATCTACAAGCACGCGATTTCCACCGTCGTTCCGAACCGCCCGGTTAAATTCCAGTTCGACGGCGGGGACGCGGTCGACGTCAAGGGGCCCGGCAACGAGTAATCCACCCGCCCCGGTTCCGGCGGCGCGCGGATCCCGCGAGCGCGCGGTATTGGTTCATGTGCGCTTCCCCGGTCACGCCGACGACGGCGAAGTCGACGAGCTTCGTCAACTGGTCCGCTCCGCGGGCGCCGACGCCTGTCAGATTATTCTCGGTAGTCGCCACCGGCCGGACGCCGCGACCTTCGTCGGCAAAGGGAAAGCCGAAGAAATTCGCGATGTCGTCGCCGGCGAATGCGCCGATCTTATCGTCGTTAATCACGAACTGTCTCCGGCGCAAGAGCGTAATCTCGAAAAGGCGGTCGCCTGTCGGGTGGTGGATCGAACGCGCCTGATACTGGATATCTTCGCGCAGCGCGCGCGCTCGCACGAAGGCAAGCTGCAGGTCGAGCTTGCGCAGTTGGAACACTTGGCGAGCCGGTTGGTGCGCGGTTGGACCCACCTTGAGCGCCAAAAGGGCGGTATCGGTCTGCGCGGTCCCGGCGAAACGCAGCTCGAAGTCGATCGGCGCTTGATTCGCGACCGGATCAAGAAGCTCAATCAACGTTTGAAGCAGGTCGCGGTGCAGCGGCGCAGCCGCCGGCGCGCGCGCCACAAGGTGCCGATTCCGACGGTATCGATGGTCGGCTACACCAACGCCGGCAAGTCGTCGTTGTTCAACCGCCTCACCGATGCCGGTGTGTATGCCGCCGATCAATTGTTCGCGACGCTCGATCCGACGATGCGGCGCTTGGAACTGCCCGGCAAGGTGCCGGTGATACTTGCCGATACGGTCGGTTTTATCAGCGCGCTGCCGCATTCGCTGGTGGCGGCGTTCAAGTCGACACTGGAAGAAGTTGCGCAAGCCGACTTGCTGCTGCATGTCATCGACAGCCACGATCCCGAGCAACGCGATCATGTCGAGCAAGTCGACCGCGTGCTCGCGGAAATCGACGCAGCGACGGTGCCGCGCATGCTCGTGTATAACAAGATCGATTTGACGCAACGCGCGCCGCGCGTGGAACGCGATGCCAACGGTCGGGTCGCCAAAGTGTGGATTTCGGCGACGACCGGCGTCGGCGTGGACTTCCTGGTCGATGCGCTGGCCGGGTATTTTCGCGAGCAACGGCGGGCGCTGACATTGCAGTTGCCGTCGTCGGCCGGTCGGCTGCGGTCGAAGATTTACGATCGACTCGACGTGGTGCGCGAGGCGCGGCTCGACGCCGGCGGTTGGTTGCTCGAACTGGCGCTCGACCCGGCGCAACTCGCCTGGCTCAAACAGCAGGATGGTTTTTCCACCGATTATCTCGCGCCGCATCCGGCGCTTGTCCTTGCCCCCACCGGTAGCCTCTCCTAGAATGCGAGCTTCGTGTCTGTCGATCTAGAGAGGTTCCCTCGTGGCGTGGAACGTGCCGGGCGGTAACGGCGACAAAGATAAGGATCGCGATCCCTGGAGTCAGCGACGGCGCGGCGCCGCCGGTTCGCCGGATCTCGATCAAATCGTTCGCAACATTCAACGGCGGCTGTCCGGTCTGTTCGGCGGCAGAGGCGGAGGCGGTAGCGGCGGCGGGGTAGGCGGCGGCTCCACGTTCGGCATCGGGTTGATCGCGCTGGTAGCGATCGGGCTATGGCTGCTGAGCGGCACTTACGTCGTGCAGCAGGGCGAGCGCGGCGTCGTGTTGCGCTTCGGCAAGTTCCAGGAAGCGACTATCGCCGGTCTGCATTGGCATTTGCCGTTTCCGGTGGAATCCGTGGAAAAGGTAAACGTCGACAAGGTGTCGACCATCGAGATCGGCTACCGCAGCGACGCGCGCGGCGGCCGGCGCAAGGTGCCGCGCGAGGCGTTGATGATTTCGGGTGACGAGAACATCATCGACATCGAGTTCGCGGTGCAGTACCGCATCAAGGATGCCTCGGCGTTTTTGTTCAACGTGCGCGATCCCGAAGGCACGATCAGCCAGGCGACCGAATCGGCGGTACGCGAAATCGTGGGTCAGAGTACGCTCGATTTCGCCTTGACCGAAGGACGCGTGAGCGTGTCGCGCGACGCGCGCAGGTTGCTCCAAGAGATTCTGGACCGCTACAACACCGGTATTTTCATCGTCACGGTCGAGACCCAAAAGGCGCAACCGCCGGAAGAGGTGAAGCCGGCGTTCGACGACGCAGTCAAGGCGCGCGAGGACGAACAGCGATTGAAGAACGAAGCCGAAGCGTATGCCAACGACGTCATACCGCGGGCGCGCGGCGCCGCCGCGCGGCTGTTGCAGGAGGCGGAAGCGTATAAGGCGAGCGTGATCGCGCGCGCGGACGGCGACGCCCGTCGCTTCAATCAGATTTTCAGCGAATACGCCAAGGCGCCAGCGGTCACGCGCGAGCGACTTTATATCGAAGCGATCGAGCAAGTGCTGAGCAGCACGACCAAGATCTTCATCGATCAGAAGAGCGGCAACAACCTGCTGTATTTGCCAATCGACCGACTGACCGGGCGCGATGCAACCGCGGCGCCGCTGCCGCCGCCGACGACGGATGGCGAGAGCACGACGCCGCTGCGGGATACCAGTCGCGGACGCGATGCGCGTCGTGGGAGCCAGCCATGAGCCAAGGCAAACTCGTCGCCATCGCTGCCATCGTGTTGGTTCTGATCGTGACCGCGCTTTCCGCGTTTTACGTCGTCGATGAGCGCCAGAAAGTAATCGTCGTGCGTTTCGGTCAGATTCTGCGGCACGATGACAAACCCGGCTTACACTTGAAAACGCCGTTTATCGACGAGGCGCGCTACTTCGATTCGCGCATCCTCACGCTCGATGCCGAACCGCAGCCGTTTCTCACGGGCGAGAAGAAGTACGTCATTGTCGACTCGTTCGTGAAATGGCGCGTGCTCGACGCGCGGCAGTATTTCCTCACGGTCGGCGGAAGCGAAACCGAAGCGCGGCGGCGACTCGAGCAAGTCGTCAACAGCGGTCTGCGCGATGAATTCGGCAAGCGCACGCTCGGCAGCGTCATTTCCGAGGGGCGAACCAAAATCATGTCAATCCTCACCGAGTATGCCAATAGCGAAGCGGGACGTTTCGGCATCCAGGTGGTGGACGTGCGGCTTCAACGGGTCGACTTGCCCGAGGAAGTCAGCCAGTCGGTGTTTCAGCGGATGAAGGCGGAGCGCTCGCGAATTGCGAATGAACTGCGCGCCCAAGGCGCGGAAGCCGCCGAGAAGATCCGCGCCGACTCCGAGCGTCAGCGCGAGGTGCTGCTGGCGAACGCGTATCGCGACGCCCAAAAGCTTCGCGGCGAAGGCGACGCCCGCGCCACCACGATCTATGCGACCGCCTACGGCAAATCGCCCGAGTTCTTCTCGCTGTACCGCAGCCTCAACGCGTACAAGGAAAGTTTCAACAAGAAGGACGACATTCTGATCGTCGATCCGAGCTCGGATTTCTTCAAGTACATGAAGAAGCCGACGCGCTAGCGCGGCGATGTCGAACAGCGCCGAACGCCGTCGCCGGTAGCGGTATGTGGCATGACCTTGCGGCCGCGCTGGCGTTGGTTCTGGTGCTCGAAGGAATGTTACCGTTCGCCAGCCCCGGTGCCGTGCGCCGGGCCCTCGAGGCGATGCATCAATTGACAGACAACCAGTTGCGCGTCGCCGGGCTCGCAAGCATGCTGCTCGGACTGCTGTTACTTCTTTTCGTCAATCGTTAAAAGCGCAATCGTGACCCGAGACCGCTGGTTGCTCCCCGAGGGCATCGAGGAAATCCTGCCGGCCGAAGCGCGTCGCCTGGAGACGATGCGCCGCGCCGTGCTCGACTTGTTCCATCGCTGGGGCTATGCCCTGGTCATGCCGCCGCTGATCGAATTCCTCGATTCGCTCCTGACCGGCGTCGGCCGCGACATGGACCTTCAGACATTCAAAGTGACCGATCAGTTGAGCGGGCGCCTGATGGGCGTGCGCGCGGACATAACGCCGCAAGCGGCGCGCATCGATGCGCACTATCTGAAGCGCGCGCACGCGACGCGGCTGTGCTACGTCGGGTCGGTGTTGCGCGCGCGGCGCGACGAGCTTGCCGGATCGCGCGAGCCGCTGCAGTTGGGCGCCGAGTTGTTCGGCCACCAGGGGCCGGAAAGCGACGCCGAAGTGCTCGCGCTGATGCTGGCGACGCTCGCGTTGACCGGCATTCGCGCGCCGCATATTGACTTGGCGCACGTGGGTGTGTTTCGCGCGCTTGCGGCGCGTGCGAATCTCACGGATGAACGGAAGACCGAGTTGCTCGATGCCGTCGAGCGCCGCGCGCGCAGCGATATTGAGTCGCTGCTGTCGGCGTGGTCGGTGGGCGTCGACCATCGTCATCTGTTTCTCGGGCTGCTCGATCTCAGCGGGGCCGGGGACGTGATCGCGCGGGCCCGTGCGCTGTATCGAGCCGTTCCCGACGCGCTGCTCGCCATCGACGATCTCGAGGCGATCGCGCAGCGCGTGCAACGGCAAGTCCCGGACGCCGTGCTGCATTACGATCTGGCCGAACTTGGCGGTTATCAGTACTACACCGGCATCATGTTTTCCGCTTTCGTGTCCGGACAGGGGAGCGCTATCGCCAAAGGCGGTCGCTACGACGGCATCGGCCGGGCGTTCGGGCGCGACCGGGCCGCCACCGGTTTCAGCGCGTATCTCGGACGCTTGTTGCAGGTGGGCCAAGCGCCCGCAAACGGCGTGCGCGGTGTCCTTGCGCCCGCGCAATCGGACGCCGCACTCGCCGCCGAGATCGCGCGGCTGCGCGCCGCGGGTGAGCGCGTGGTATGCCAGTTGCCGGGTGACAGCGGCGGCGCCGCGGATTTCGATTGCGACCGCGTGTTGGTCAAGAAGAACGATCGCTGGCAAGTTGAACCAGCTAAAGGCGAAACCGCAGATAAACGCAGATGAACGCGGATAACTGGAAGGCGGCCTTTCGATGTTTTTGATCTCTCTTTATCTGCGTTTATCTGCGTTTATCTGCGTTCATCTGCGGTTTCAAATTTCATAAGAGTTAGCATGGCAAAGAACGTCGTAATCGTCGGCACGCAATGGGGCGACGAAGGCAAGGGCAAGATCGTCGATCTGCTCACCGACCGCGCGCGCGCGGTCGTCCGCTTTCAGGGCGGGCACAATGCCGGACACACACTCGTAATCGCCGGAAGGAAAACGGTGTTGCATCTCATCCCGTCCGGCATTCTGCGCAAGGGCGTCATGTGCTACATCGGAAACGGCGTGGTGTTGTCGCCGGCGGCGCTGTTCGAGGAAATGGCGGAACTGGAACGCAACGGTATCGACGTGGCCGCGCGGCTGCGCGTCAGCGACTCGTGCCCGGTCATTCTGCCGTATCACTCGGCGCTCGATAAGGCGCGGGAACGGATTTCCGGCGCGCGCGCCATCGGGACGACCGGCCGCGGCATCGGCCCGGCGTACGAAGATAAAGTCGGGCGGCGCGCCGTGCGCGTCGGCGATCTTCTCGAACCCGACGTGCTGCGCGAAAAACTTGCGCAGGTGTTGGAATTCAACAATTTTGTTCTGACGAGTTATTACAAAGTGGACGCCGTCGATTTCAACAAGACACTCGACGAGGCACTCGGGTACGCCGAGCGTTTGCGGCCGATGATCGCGGATGTCGGCGATCTGCTCGCGGAACACCTGCGCGCGGGCGACCCGATCTTGTTCGAGGGGGCGCAAGGCACCTTTCTCGACATCGACCACGGCACGTATCCGTACGTCACGTCCTCCAGTACCTGTGCCGCGAACGCCGCGCTCGGCAGCGGCGTCGGCCCGCGGGTGCTCGGCTACGTGCTCGGCATCACCAAGGCGTACAGCACGCGCGTCGGCGCCGGCCCGTTTCCGACGGAACTGAACGACGAATACGGTGAGCTGCTGTCGCTGCGCGGCAACGAATTTGGCGCAACCACCGGGCGGCGCCGGCGCTGCGGCTGGTTCGACGCGGTTGCGGTGCGCCGGGCCGTGCAATTGAACGGCATCGGCGGCCTCTGCATCACCAAGCTCGACGTTCTCGACGGCATGGAAACCGTGCGCATCTGCACGGCATATGACTATCGCGGCGAGCGCCGCGCGACGCCGCCGAGCGGCGCCGAGGCGATGGCGCAGTGTCAGCCCGTATACGAGGGCGTGCCTGGGTGGAAGGAATCCACGATAGGAATTAGGAGAAAAGACGCGCTGCCGGCAAATGCACAAAGGTATCTCGCGCGCGTCGAGGAACTCACCGGCGCGCGCGTCGACATGATCTCCACCGGCGCCGAGCGCGACGAGACGATTATCTCGCGCCATCCGTTCGACTAGGTCGTTGCAAGCATCCAGTATGCGGAAGCGCGTAGGTAGCATGCACCGCGTGCACGATCGCGCTCGTCCAAAGCGAAACGTCCGTGAATTTCTCTTATCGTAAGGCCGTTCCCGCCGATACCGATCAGATCGTCGCATTGGTGAATTCGGCCTATCGCGGCGAATCGAGCAAACAGGGCTGGACGACCGAGGCGGATCTTCTGGACGGACAGCGCACCGATATCGAAGAAATCACGAAGCTGATCGCGACACCGGATTCGATGATTTTGCTGTGCTATTCGGATCAGGAATTGATCGGCTCGGTGCATCTGGAGCGCTCCGAACGCGGCGCGTATCTCGGGATGTTCACGGTCAAGCCGACGCTGCAGGGTCGCGGAATCGGCAAGCGCTTCATGGAAGAAGCGGAGCGGACGGCGCAACGTGAATGGGGCGCGACAACAATAATGATGCTGGTGATCACGCTGCGCGAGGAACTGATCGCATTCTACGAGCGCCGCGGCTATCGGCGCACCGGCAAGTTCGAGGAATTTCCGAACGATATTCGCTACGGCATCCCGAAGGCGTCGAACCTGCAATTCGAATTGCTGGAGAAGCGGCTGCGATAGTTCTGAACGATACATTAACAAAATCAACGCGTAGAAAGCGTTGTCTTTAGTGTGGCCTGCTTCGACGCCGCTGTTGAACAGGCAGTACTTCGTGGAGATGTTGATCAGCTCAAGTTCTTGTTGGAACACGTCGGAAATTACAGCCGCGAACAATCGAGGTGCTTGATTCAGCAGTGCAGAATAAACGCAAAGAAGATTAAAGAGGGAACTCTCGATACAAGAGATGCTGATCGCCGTCTAGCAGAGGCACTGTCGAGAGGCGAGGAAATTGCTAAGGGTAGACCAC
>Ga0214471_10002944_pt1 | contig 13235 bp, 11 predicted proteins | sample RVTome_5_FD_207665 | JGI IMG/M metagenome (GOLD analysis project Ga0214471, IMG submission 207665) | Soil microbial communities from uranium-contaminated site in the Upper Colorado River Basin, Wyoming, United States - RVT142D155 | ecosystem: Environmental > Terrestrial > Soil > Contaminated >...
CGGATGGGGATATCACGGTCTCGCCGGCCGCGGTGGTGTCGGCATCGCACGTGGTGACGCAGAACGGCGAGACGGCATTCGGTCCGTTCACCGCCGACGCGACGGCCGACGGGACCAACACCCAGACGACCAGCGAGTGGGCCGTTCCGGCCGATGCAGCGCCGGGCGAGTACTTGTTCGAAGGATTCGTCACGCTCACCAACGCGCAGACCTACAAGACCGGCGCGCTCGCGTTCAGCATCGCAGGCGCGCCGCCCGTCGGCGGCTCGGCGCGCGTCGAAGGGCTCGACGGGCCGGTGGTGGCCGCGTCCTCGACGCCCGGCCCCGATCTGTTCTTCGCCGACGGTTTCGAGTCGCACGAGCAGGGCGACCCCAAGGGGTGGACGATCGCGAACAACGGGCTCGCGCACGGCCTGCTGACCGAGTGGGCGCTCTTCGACGAGACCACCGAGCTGTCGTGGGCGGGTCCGGGCGAGGGTGACAAGGCGTATGCCGCGAACCTGTGGATCTCGTCGCCGACGTTGTCGGGCCTGATGTACACGGATCTGGCCGACACCGATCTCATCTCGCCGCCGATCGATCTCACCGGCGCCACCACCGCCGAGCTGAGCTACATGCATGCGGGACAGTCGGAGCTGGGCTTCGACTTCCTGACCGTCTACGCGGCCGAAGACGGATCGAGCCAGTGGACCAAGCTCGGCGAGCACTCAGGCGATCTCGTGAGCGGCGGCGAGTCACTCGACTGGGGAACGACGCTGGCGGATCTGAACGCGTTCGTCGGCCGGACGATCCGGGTTCGCTTCTCCTTCACCTCGGACGACTTTTCGCTGTCCGGCAATTTGACCGGGTGGCAGGTGGACGACGTGCGCGTCACCGGAACGCAGGGCACCGGCGTGGTGATCACGCCGTCGTTCTCGGCGACGAAGCTCACCGGGAGCGGCTCGCTCGATACGGTGCTGTCGTTCTCGGCGACGGCCGGCGCCGAACCCATCGATCAGTACACGATCGACTTCGGCGACGGATCGCCGGTCGAAGAGCGAACCGAAGCCGGATCGATCGCACACACCTACGGTCCCGGCCAGTACACGGCCACGTTGACCGTCGATGCCGCCGGCGAGACCGCGGCGGCGACGCTGACGATCGATGTCGCGCCGGTCGATCTGATTCAGGTGCGAATCGCCGGAGGCGGATGGGTGGACGCCGGGACGGCGACCAATGCCGACACCCCGTTCACCGCGACGCTCGACGTGAGCGGCCTTGCGTCCGGGCCGGCGCTGATCGAAGTCCGCCACATCGGCGCCGACGGCATCACGATCTCCGCGTCGCGTTCGGTTGTGATCGTGTAGAAGCAGGAATTGGGGGGGTTCCGCCGCCGCGGAACCCCCCTTTTCTTCATTCCGGATCGGGATTGAGAAGCGGAGAGCCGACCGGTAGAATTCCGTGCGCTCGTGAAACGGAAGGCCGGGGGTTCCTGGCCCCGGCTACCGAAGGGATAAGCATGGGTTCCATCATCAAGAAGCGCCGCAAGAAGATGCGCAAGCACAAACACAAGAAGCTTTTGAAGAAGACCCGCTGGGCGCGCCGCCAGAAGACCTGAGCGAGCGCACCGCGTCGCGGAAGGGGACTCCGACGGGGTCCCCTTCCGCATGCAGCGCCCCTCGTCACCGCCGGCCGGAGCGGCGGTATCCTCCTACCCCGTGGCGCTGGCGTTTCGCTTCATCACGTTCCTGACCGACTACGGGCTCGAAGATGAGTTCGTCGGCGTGTGCCATGGCGTCATCAAACGGTTCGCGCCCGATGTGGAAATCATCGATATCTCGCACGGGATTCCGCCGCAGGACGTCACCGCCGGAGCGAACGTGCTCGCCCAGGCCGTCCCGTTCATGCCTCCGGCCGTTCACTTGGCGGTCGTCGATCCCGGCGTCGGAACGCATCGGCGCTGCGTGGTGATCGGCACCAAGGACGGGCCGCCGCTGATCGGACCCGACAACGGACTGCTCTGGATCGCCGCGCAGAAGCTGGGCGGCGTCGTCCAGGCGCACGAGATCACCAACGGCGATCTGTTCCTGCGCACCCCGTCGAATACCTTTCACGGCCGCGACGTGTTCTCGCCGGTCGCGGCGCGGCTGGCGCTCGGCATGCCTCCGGAAGAGGTCGGGCCCCCCGTGGATGTCGAGGATCTCGTGACGCTGGAGATCCCCGAAAGTCGCGTCGACGACGATCATGTTCACGGCTTGGTCGTCCAAGCCGACCATTTCGGCAATCTTCAGCTCAACGTTCACCGGCAGGATCTCGAAGGGGCCGGGATCATGCTCGGCGACGACTTGGAGCTGCGCGTCGGCGGGCGCGCCTATGCGATCCCGTACCGGCAAGCGTTCGCGGAAGTCCCCCAGGGAAAGCTGGCGCTGCTCGAAGACTCGTACCGGCACATCACGATCATCGTGAACAAGGGCCATGCGGCGCGCTTCTTGGAAGCACGCCGGGGTGACCCAGTGATTCTTGCTCGCGCGCCGCGGGTCGCCGGCGGGGCGTGACGTGCTCGCTGGCACTGCGCCGCCGGCGCCGATAGTCTCACGTCCATGAAGCAGCGGGTGCTCATCACCGGCGTCTCTCGGTTCTTGGGAGGCCGCTTGGCGCAACGCCTGGAGCAGGATCCCGACATCGAAGAGATTATCGGCGTGGACATCGACGAGCCCCAGGTTGATCTGACGCGAACTGAATACGTTCGCGCCGATATCCGCAACCCGCTGATCGTCAAAGTCCTGCAGGCCACCGAAGTGGACACAGTCGTTCATACCAGCGTGATCGCAACGCCGGGGCGTGTCGGCGGCCGCACGAACATGAAAGAGATCAACGTCATCGGCACGATGCAATTGTTCGCCGCGTGCCAGAAAGCCGAGAAACTTCGCAAGGTCGTGATGAAGTCTTCGACGGCGATCTACGGCAGCGAGCCGTCGGATCCGAGCGTGTTCAGCGAAGAGATGTCGCCCCGATCGCATCCCCGCACGGGATACGGGAAGGACTCGGTAGAAGTCGAAAATTACGCCCGCTCGTTCGGGCGGCGACGCACCGACGTGTCGCTGACCATTCTGCGTTTCGCCAACTTCATCGGCCCGCAGATCGACACGCCGCTGACGCGCTACTTCGGTCTGCCCGCCGTCCCCACCGCGTTCGGTTTCGATCCCAGGCTGCAGTTCCTCCACGAAGACGACGCGATCGAGATCCTCCGCCGTGCCACGATCGAAGATCATCCCGGCACGTTCAACGCCGCCGGCGACGGCGTGCTCTACCTGTCGCAGGCGATCCGGCTGGCCGGCAAGGTCCCGCTTCCGGTGCCGTTGCCGTTCATCAACCTCGTCGCCTCGGCCGTGAAGCGCTCCGGAATGGTGGACTTCTCGCAAGAGCAGGTGCGGCTGCTGCTCTACGGCCGCGTCGGTGACGTGTCGAGACTCAAGAACGTCTTCGGCTACACGCCGCAATACGGCAGCCGGGAGGCATTCGGCGATTTCGTGGTCCGCCGCAAGCTCGCGAAGCTGTTCACGCCGGAGCAGGCGGCGCAGTGGGAACGCGATCTGTACCGGTTCCTGGCGCGCAGAAAGACGGGTGCCGCATGGCAGACGCGCGCGTAATTCCTCTCCATCAGGGCGAGGCCGCACGCTGCGCGGCTCAGACCGCCGACGGCCGTCCCTGCCGGAACCGTGCCGGCGCCGGCGGGTACTGCGCGCGCCACGCGCCGGAAGCATCCGCGCGCGACCGCCACCCCACCGCCGCGCTCGAGCCGAACGCAATTCAAAAGTGGCTCGAGGAGATGCTCGCATTCGCGCGCCGCCGCATGACCGGCGACTATCCGATCGACGATATGGGATTCGATCGCGATCTCACCGAGCACGTTCTGCTCCCGATGCTCCGGCCGCTGTACCGTTCATGGTGGCGAGTCGATCAGATCGGCGTGGAAAACATCCCCGCCGACGGACCGGTCCTTTTGGTGTCGAACCACTCCGGAACGTTGCCGCTGGACGCGCTGATGATGAAGCTCGGGATCTTCGACCAGACCGGGCGGCATGTGCGGCTGCTGGCCGCCGACCTGGCGCTGGCGCTTCCCGTTGTGGGCGAGCTGGCTCGAAAGAGCGGCAATACGCTCGCCTGCGAAGAGGACGCGTTGCGTCTGCTGCGAACCGGCGAAGCGCTCGGCGTGTTTCCCGAGGGGTTCAAGGGGGTCGGCAAGCCGTTCCGAGAACGCTATCGCTTGCAGCGATTCGGGCGAGGCGGGTTTGTCGAGGTCGCGCTCCGCGCCGGTGTTCCGATCGTTCCGGTCGCGATCGTCGGCGCGGAGGAGATCTTTCCGATCGTGGCCAACCTCAAGCCGCTCGCGCGCTTGTTCGGGCTCCCGTACTTCCCGATCACCCCCACGTTCCCGCTTCTTGGTCCGCTGGGCGCGATCCCGCTGCCGTCGAAATGGATGATCGAATACGGCGAACCGATCCACACCGAGAGCTTCGGCACCGAGGCGGCGAACGATCCGATGTTCGTGTTCAACCTGACCGATCAGGTTCGCGAAGTCATCCAGCAAACGCTGTTCAAGAACCTTATCCAGCGCAAGAACGCATTCTTCTAGAAAATCAGTGCGCCCCCGCGAAACGAGGGCGCACCGGACGATCGCAGAATCTATTCAGGCGGTCCAGGTCACCCAGACCCACGCCGAGACGTTCCAGAGATGATTGCTGTCCTGCGTCGGCCACGCGACGCGGAACAGGCGGCGGCCATTGTCCGTCGCCTTGAACGAGATTCGGTAGAACGACGACGAGTTCAGCAGCGCGGACCGAACGTTGTTCCACCGCTTGTTGATGCCGTCGAACATCTGAAGGATCACGCGCGTCCCCGAATGACCCGGCAGGACGCGGCCGCTGAAGATCGCTTGCTCGCCGCTGCGTCCGACCGAGATGTGCACGCCCGGGCGCACCTGCGCCTTGACCCAGTTGCTCGTCGACAGGTCCGACGTCACGAACGCGCGGTACCACGCGTGTGCGAGTGGCTGGTCGACGGCCTGAAACTTGCCGTCGTCGTCGCTGGTCGTGGTAGTGACGTCTTGCCACTGGTTCGCGCCGACGTACATCCGCTGGACCCGAACCTGGATGTTGTCGGCCGTCTGGCCGTTCATGCTGAACGTCGTCCCCCACACGCCGATCGCGGGGCTGATCGACGTCAGCGAGATCGTCGTTCCCGCTCGCGCGGCCGGCGCAAACGCAAAGGCAGCGAGGGCCGCCGCCAGCCCCGCGACCGCCAGTTTCGTCTTTCCTTTGTTCATCGTTGTCCGCCCTCCTGGCATGAGCATCCGGCAGGTCGCGCCGAGCCTACCACGGGGTCGCGCAGAGTCCCGCGCCTTCGGGCGGGGCGCACAACGACGAAGGGCGGTCCATTCGGACCGCCCTTCGGATGATTCGACGAGCCGGTTACTTGTTCAGCGCGAACTTGCGAGCGCCGATCGCAAGACCGACCATCAACGCACCGACGACCAGCATTGCGGTGTCGCTGACACCCGTCGTCGGGATGCGAACTTCCCGCACACCCAGGACGCTGCCGCCGCGGACATCCGCGACCGAAGCCGGACCGTCGAGCTGCACCGAGAACAGCGGCGCGCCCGTCAGGAGCTTCGGAGCCAGACCCAAGTGCAGCGACGAAGTCGCGGCACGAGCGTGCGTGGCGGTGCGGACGATCTCGGGCTTCTGCGCGACCTGAACCTGCAGGCCGAGCGCGTCCACCGTGACGTTGAGCAACTTCGTCAGTTCGACCGGCATCTGGATCGTCTTGCCGAGCACCTGCAGCGAGCCGGTGTTCAGGTTGACGATGTTGTCGCCGATCTTGAGGCCGACGATGCGCTGGATGCCCGACGCCCTCGCGCCGGCAACCGTGCCGTCGATCGACGCGAACGACTCGATGTTGATCGCGTCCAGGTGGATGAATCCACCCAGCAGGTCGACGTTCGCCAGACGAGTCACGCCGCGAGCCAGACGCGAGGCGCCATCGATGCCCGTCTGGGAGATGGACTCGATGATGCCGACGTTGACGAGCGGCTTCGACAGAAGCGTCTTGACCTCGGGAATGGTGAGGTCCACGTCCAAGCCGGCGCCCTTGAGCGTCTGCTCGACGCCGCCGAGCAGGCCGTTGAGCTGGTCGATCAGACCGGGCTGGCTGCCCGTGCCGTCCAGCAGGTCGGTAACCGGCTTGAGAAGGTCGGCGACCGCACCTTCGCTCAAGACCGACGCAAGGTCGACCTTGATGCCGGCGAGTCGAGCTACCGACTTCGTGGAAACCAGCTTGCCCGCGCGCGAGGCCGAGGACTCGACCTCACCGACGCCGATGTGGATCGGGCCGATGTCGACTGCCGCGATGGCGTCCTTCTTCGCGTCCACAGCGCCGTCTTGCGACGCGCTGGTCACGCTCGAGGAAACCTCGGGCAGCTTGTCCTTGGAGTAGCCGACGAGTCGCGACACCTGAAGGATCGTCGGGTCGAGCGTTCCGAAGAACACCTGGCCCAGCGCGGAACCCTTCGACTGCGTCGCGGTTACGTCCGCCGTCGCGTTCGAGAACGAAATCCGTTCGCTGATCGTGCTGCCCTTGACCCCCGCGTTTCCGAGGATTCCGGCAACCACGTCACCGAGCGGAAGTGAAACAGACAGACTGAGCGTTGTTCCGCTTGCCTGGGCGTTGTAGGTGTCGACGCTTGCTGCGCCTGCACCCGGCCCGGCAATGACAACCGCCGCCACCGACAGTGATAGGACTGCCGCCGCACGGCGAGTCCAGCTAACCCCGTTGCGCATTTCGCCCCCTCCTAATATAGAGGCCCAACCACGAACCCGATTCAGGTTCGCCCGCCGTCAGCGCCTACTGTTTCGAGGTCAGAGAGTGCCGTCCCTGCGGGACAATTCTGGGCATTGAAGTGCGTCCGCACACACCCACCACCCACACTGTCTGACCTCGTGGATCCCGAGTCCCCAGCCGGACGCGGGCGCCACTCACTGCGACGAACGTTCCTGTCCTACACAGACCACAACGATGAAACCCGTGCTAGGTGACGGAGTATGCCTGGTTTTCTTGCCTTTGGCCAGCCGTACGGTGTTCTTGGCCGACAAACCGGACATGGGGCTAATCGGCGTCCTTTTGCGATGGTGGTCGGCCGCGAAACCCCAGGATGCTCGCGTCGTCTCCAAGCAATCTTCTTATATGGGAAGGAAACGGGCATCCGTTGTCAGGTGCCCCAGTCGCAACCCGCCGTTGAAACGCCTCGGCTACAGCCCGAGGGTCGGGGTGGGAAGGGGGGAGGGGCCGATCGTCGGGAGGCCCAGCCCGTCCAGGACGTCGTTGATGTCATCGACGGCGTCGTTGACCGGGTCGTCGAGCTCTGTTCCCGACACGACATCGGTTCCCGGGTCTTCGGAGCCGGGTGGCGGCGTTTGCTGCCCCCCGCTCGGCTCGGGAGTGGGCTCCAGACCGGCCTGCGGCTCGTCGGTGCCGCCGCCGGGCGTCCTGGTCCCCGGTTGCTCGCACGAGCAGGGCAGCCCCGTCGTGGATCCAGCGGGGGCGATCTCGAGCGGGTTGCCCGGGCATGGGCATCCGTCGATGATCCCGGCCACTCGGTCGCTCAGCAGCACCAGGGTCGCCAGCGAGTCGCGCGCCGCGGGCCGAGCCCCCGGCGGGACCTGCACGACGACCGATTCCAATCGGGCGCGTTGCGCCGAGGTGAATGAAGCCAGCCGGAGCAGCGGCCCGATGCCGGCGCCGTCGCGGCTGGCTTGCACCAGCAGCTCGGATGCGTCGATCGTGGCGGCGTCCATGTCGCCCAGCGTCGCAACGTAGAGGGCGGCGTCATCGTTTCCGGCGGCCGCGAGCCGGCGTACTTCATCGAGCCGGGTGCGGGCCGCGTCGAGTTTGGCGTCGCCGCGCGCCTCGGCGCCGCGGGTTACCGACAGGTGGGCGGACTCGGAGAATCGCTTCAAACCGTAGTTCCATTGGCCCGGAAGCGCGTTGTGTGCGCTCGCAAACGCGGCCGACGTTCCGCCGAGCATCAGCACGGCCATGCCGGTCGCGGCGACGACGCGAAATGAGCGACGCCACGAGTCGTTCTTGGCCCGCATCCAAATGCCGGCGCGCACCCGCCAGGAGACGCGCGCGGCCTGCTCGGCCTCTTCGAGGATCTGGGCTGCGGAGGTGAGCCGTTCGCGAAGCGCGGTGGCGAAGGCCGGGTTCATCGAGGTGGCGGATGGACGGGCCTTCTCGATCGCGGAAACGAGCGCACGCATGCGCTTCGCCTCGATGTCACGCGGCGCCTGCGCGCTCTCGAGCATCTTGGCGAAAGCTTCTTCGTCGATTCGGTGGTTGCTCATTGATCCATCCCTCTGCGTGAAACGTCCCTCACTGAGCGCAACGAGTCAATGCCCGCTTTGGACACGGGCGTCCGGCGGGTGATCTTTCACGTAATTCGTTCTGACTAGTCATCGTTCCATCCCATCCTCGACGACGACCAGCTTGTAGAGCGCCTTCACGGCGCGGTACTGCAACGCTTTGATTGCTCCGTCGCTTTTGCCCATGGCGGCGGCTGCTTCGTTGACCGAATAGCCCTGCAGAAACCGCCAGTAGATCACCTCTTGCTGCTCGTTTCCGAGTCGCGAGATGGCCTTGTACAGGTCTCCGTGTGAGATGCGCGACAGGGCTTCGTCTTCGGCGTCCACGACTTCGTCGCCGACGCCGCCTGCTTGCGGCGCCTCGAATCCGACGGACTCTAGGCGGTGACGGCCGCTCTTGAAGTGGTCGAGCACCAGATTTCGGGCGATCGTGAGGAACCAGGCGCCGACGTCGCGTCCCTGCCACGTGAATCCCTTGATCTTGCGCAGGGCGCGCAGGAATACCTCGCTGGTGATGTCCTCAGCGAGGGCGGCGTCGCCACCGACGCGATAGACGATGAATCGGTACACGCGCTCGACATACCGGTCGTAAAGGGACGCGAATGCTTCATGGTCCCCGTCCCGGGCTCGGTCCACGAGCGCAATGACGTCTTCATCGCCGGCTGCGCCGGTTGCGATGGTCGGGTTTTCTGCAACGGCGGGTTCGGCCACGATGATCTCCTCGCCGGTGTTATCGACCGAGGCGAGGGCAGAGTTGACCCGTGAGAAAGGAGGCATTGTCGTCGCTCTTTCGTGCTACAGACGATTCGTAATCAACTGCACCGCTACTGCGGTGAGCAGAGTTACGAGAAGCACCACGAGCGTCGCCGCCGTCCATCCACGCATGTCGCGTCCGACGGTAGCGCACGTGCACGCATCTCGCACTTCGGGAGTCACAACGACGGGACCCGCGGTCTGCGACACATCCTTTCCGTGAAAACGCCGAAAACGGAACTTTGCACCCAGTCGAAAGCAGCGCCGCAGGAAACCTTTTCCCGGCCGCGTAGTTAAGGAGATGAGGGCAGTGCACAAAGTGTTGCCGTCCGAGGAATGAAGCCGGCATCGGAATTGGCTCGGGCGAGGGATGAAGGACGAGGCAACTGCGCAGCCCCCGCAGGATTCGAAGGTCGGGATCCAAAGGCTTCTCCACTATCGAGAAGGCGAGCCAAGCGGCTCGCCTTCTTGCAGGTTCGCCGTCGCCGGGGTTCGAATCTCTAGGTCGCGACTATGCGCTTTGGCCTTCGATGACTCCCAAGCAGAGCGCGCTGATCTCTCGCTCGAGGGTCTCCAGCCCTTCGACCTTGCCGACGCAGACCGACACGCCGGCCTGCTGAGCTTCCGCCTGCAGCAGATCGTCAAGATAGGCCGTGTAGAGGATGACCGGCATGTTCGGGTGCGTGGAGCGGATCAGCCGGGTTGTGGTCAAGCCGTCTTGTCCGGGCATCTTGTAGTCCATCACGACCACGTGCGGGGTCGTCGCGTCGACCAGTGCGACGGCTTCCGGCCCACTGGAGGCCTTGCCGACGACGTCGAACCCGTCCAGTTCGAGCATCGAGGCGAGCATTTCGCGGACGTGGTCGGTGTCGTCCACAATCATCACTCGGACCGTCATTGCTTTTCTCCGTTTCGACGACTTGTCCTTTGATGAGTCGTCCATGCTCGCCCCCCTCTTGAGCGCTCGGAACGGAATCAGTGGTGCATAACCGACATCAAGCCGTTAACCCGTGTCCAACAAACCGTTTTTCAGGACTCGGCCGGCGCGCCGAGCCGCTGTGCGATGTAGTCGCGCTGCTCCTTGAGCACCGATCGGAGCTTGGCCGGCTGCCCCGCCCACGGTCGCACGTCCAGCTCGAGCGTGATCGTTCCGGCATAGCCTGCGCGGCCGAGCCGCTCCAAGAACGAGCCGATCGGAAGCACGCCTTGCGTCAGCGGCGAGTGTGAATCCCGGCCGGTCCCGAGGTTGTTGGAGAGGTGAATGTGCACGACTCGATCGGCGAGCTCTTCGTACGCGGTGACGATATCGATGCCGGTGACGGCAAGATGGGATGTGTCGAGCACGACCTTCGAGTACTTGCGCATGTCCTCGATGCCGGTCGTTCGGTGGAAGGCGACCCCGCGGCCGCGGATCCAGATGGGAAACATGTTCTCCATCGCAATCGTCACGCCTTCGCGGCGATTGTAGTCCTGCAACTCGTCGGCGCACCAGCGCGCGTAGGCGTTCTGCCATCGGTACGGGGGGTGGACGACGACCAGATCGGATCCGATGCTCTGCGCCAGGTCCGTGGAGCGCTTGATCTTTTCGAGCGGGTCGCTGCTGAACACTCGCCGGGTCAGGAGGAGGAACGGGGCATGGATCGCAGGCACGGTGAGGCCGAAATCCTCGGCGATCGCCTTGACCCGCTCCGGGGTCTGCGTCTCCGGCTCGGAGGTGACCATCAGCTCGACCCCGTCGAATCCGGCGCGGCTGATCGCTTCGAACGCCTGACCCAGCGGGAGCATGTAGAAGGGTCCGGTGGAGCACATGATCGTCGGTCCGGGCAAGGAGGCTCCTTTACGGGGAATCGGCAGAGCGCGGCCATTGTAGGGAACGTGGTGCCGGGCCGGGGCTACAATCGGGTCATGGACGAGCGCCGGGTCAGGGCGTCTACCACTTCGACGGCGCTTGCGGAAGGCGCGCTTGCTCCGGGCGACCCCGATCCGCCCAAGCGCCGACCCGAGCCGAACGAGGTCCCTCGTCGCCTGCCCATCCGCGTTCTTCGCCGCATCCGCTCGATGCGCAAATGGAAGTTGATTCTGCTCACCGGGCTGACGACATTTGCCGTCGGATCGTCGGTGATCTACTTCGGGCCCGCGTCGCTGTCGGCCGCGCCGCCCTTGCAGAACGCGACACTGCTGGACGTGGACGGGCGACCGCTGGCCGAATTGCGGCCCGAGCAGAATCGAGTGGTGGTCGGCATCGACGAGATTCCGGACGTCGTTCAGGACGCCTTCGTCGCCGCCGAAGACGAACGGTTCTGGAGTCACCTCGGCGTTGACCCCATCGCGATCGGCCGGGCGGTTGTCGCGAACGTGCGCGGCGACCGGGAAGGAGCGAGCACGATCACGCAGCAGTACGTCAAGAACACATTCGTCGGCAACGAACGGACTCTGTGGCGCAAGCTCCGCGAGGCGGTCACCGCGATTCGGGTGGATCGTCGATTCTCCAAAGAGAAGATCCTCGCCGCGTACTTGAATTCGATCTATCTGGGAAACGGCGCCTACGGCGTGATGGCTGCCTCGCGGCTTTATTTCGGCCACGACATCGGGCAGGCGACGTTGGAAGAGGCGGCGCTGCTGGCCGGCATCACCGCCTCGCCCGGCCGGTTCGATCCGCGAAAGAACGGACCGGCGGCGAAGGCGCGTCGCAACTACGTGCTGGGGCGGATGCGCGTGCACGGGATGATCACGACGGAAGAAGAGTCCGCGGCGGCCGTCGCGCCGCTCGATATCGCGCCGCCGGTCAAGCAGGTGGCGATCGCCCCGTCGTTCGTCGACTGGGCCCGCAAGGTTCTGGAAGCCGAATTCGGTGAAGATGTGGTCTATCGCGGCGGACTTCGGGTGACGACATCGCTGGATCTGGACGTCCAGCGCGCGGCCGAAGATGCGATCGCCGAGATTCTGGACCGGCCCGGTGATCCTGAGGCCGCCGTCGTGGTGATCGATGTCGCGACCGGAGCGGTGCGTGCCATGGTCGGGGGGCGCGGCAAGAAGCTGGGCGACCTAAACCTGGCGGTTCAAGGCGTGCGGCAGGCCGGTTCCGCGTTCAAGCCGTTCGTGCTGGCGGCCGGGCTGAAGCAGGGGAAGTCGCTCGACGACCGGTATTCGGGGCCCGGTTCGCTGCGATTGAAGCTGGACAACGGTCAGATCTGGCGTGTCGGCAACTACGACCGGCGCGGCTATGGGCGGCCGACGCTCAAGCGCGCGACCGCCTACAGTGTCAACACGGTGTTCGCGCAACTGATCCGCGACGTCGGAGCGGCCAACGTCGCCAAGATCGCCAAAGCGACGGGTGTCTCCGCGTCGCTTCGGGCGGTCGAGTCGCTGGCACTCGGCACGTCCGAAGTGTCCGCGCTTGACCTCGCGACCGGCTACGCGACCTTCGCCCGTGAAGGCACGTTCTTGAAGACGACGGCTCTGACCGAGGTCAAGAATCGCGACGGCGCGGTGTTGTACCGCAACCGCAAGGCCGGGGATCGCAGCGGGCGGCGCGCCGTCACCTCCGACGTCGCGTCGGGCGTCATGGACGCGCTGAAGGAAGTTGTCCGCGTAGGGACCGGCCGCAAGGCGAGGATTCCCGACTACGTGACCTGGGGCAAGACCGGCACGACCGAGGATTTTGCCGACGCCTGGTTCGTGGGCGGCGCGGGCAGCGCGGTCGCCGCGGTCTGGGTGGGGCATCCTGAAGGACGCGTTCCGATGCGGGGCGTCCACGGCATCAATGTGGTGGGTTCGTCGTTTCCGCTTCAGATCTGGAAGCGGACGATGGAGACTCTGCTGGACAAGTACAAGCCCGAAGACCGCGAGTTTCGCAGGGCGTCGGAGTCGCCGCGGCCGCGCGTGGTCGTGAAGCCGAGCGAGGAGCCGAGCGAGGAGCCGAGCGAGGAGCCGTCACCGACGCCGTCGCGTGGTGATGGCCCGCTGCCGCTGCCGACGATCATCCGGCCGACGGGTCCCAGCGCGCCCGGATAGCCGCGCGATCCGGCGCCCATGCGGGCGGCCGGATCGCGGGGAAGAGTGAGCCCCCGGGTCAGGGGGTGT
>Ga0214471_10002945_pt1 | contig 13232 bp, 15 predicted proteins | sample RVTome_5_FD_207665 | JGI IMG/M metagenome (GOLD analysis project Ga0214471, IMG submission 207665) | Soil microbial communities from uranium-contaminated site in the Upper Colorado River Basin, Wyoming, United States - RVT142D155 | ecosystem: Environmental > Terrestrial > Soil > Contaminated >...
GCGCTCGTGGACCTCGTGGCTCCGGCCGTTGAAGGCCACGACCCAGCCGCCCTCGATGTGCGTGCGCATATCGCTCGGTCTCCTCCTGGCCGGGGATTATACTCGCGAACCGGACGATGGAATCCGCCCCCCGCCTCCTCGCCGGCCTCCGCGTGCTCGACGCCGCCAGCTTCATCGCCGGGCCGGTGGCGACGACCGTCATGGCCGACTTCGGCGCCGACGTCGTGAAGATCGAGCCGCCCGGCGGCGACACCTACCGCGTGCGGGGGCCGGGTTACCCGGCGAGCCGGTACAACTTCCCGTGGATCGTCGACAACCGGAGCAAGCGGGGCGTCGCCGTCGACCTGCGCACCGGGGACGGCCGGCGCGTGCTGCACCGGCTGGTGCACGGCGCCGACGTGTTCGTCACCAACCTGCCGCTCGACTCGCGGGCCCGCCTGGGCGTGCGCTGGGAGGATCTGTCGCCGCTCAACCCGCGGCTGATCTACGGATCGATCACCGCCTACGGCGAGACGGGCGAGGAGGCGAGCCGCCCGGGCTTCGACAGCACCGCGCTCTGGGCCCGCACCGGGCTCATGGACTTGGTGCGCCCCTCGCCGGACGCGCCGCCCGCGCGCTCGCTGCCCGGCATGGGCGACCACCCGACCGGCATGTCGCTGTTCGGCGCGATCATGGCCGCGCTCTACCAGCGCGAGCGGACGGGGCGGGGCGCCATGGTCTCGACCTCGCTCATGGCCAACGGCCTCTGGTGGAACGCGATCGCGGTGCAGGGGATCCTCTGCGGCGCGCGCACCACGGTGCGGCCGCCGCGCGAGGAGGCGGTCGACGCGCTGGCGAACCTCTACCGCTGCCGCGACGGGCGCTGGTTCCTCATGACGCTGACGGCCGACGGGCGGCGCTGGCAGGACTTCACCACGGCCATCGGCCGGGCCGACCTCGTCGCGATCCTCGACGCCGTCTTCGCCGCGCGCGACTGGGCGGAATGGCGACGCATCCTGGAGGGGGCGAGCATCGCGTTCGGCGTGGTCGGCACGCTCGCCGATATCCCGCACGACGTCCAGATGCGGGCCAGCGGGGCGCTCGTCCCGCTCGACGATCCGCGGGCCGGCGCCTCGCTCACGGTCGGCAGCCCGGTCTGGATCGAGGGCCAGGACAAGGTGCCGGCGACCATGGCCCCGGAGATCGGCGAGCACACCGTCGAGGTGCTGCGCGACGCGGGCGTCGACCAAGCCGAGATCGACCGCCTGCTCGGCGCCGGCGTCATCGTCCAGGCCAAGCCGCGATGAGCGAGCTGACCGGCAAGCAGCGCCGCCACCTGCGCGCCCTCGGCCAGCAACTCACGGCGACGCTGCACGTGGGGCAGGAGGGCGTGAGCGAGGCGGTGGTGCGGCAGGCGGATGCTCAGCTCGAGACGCACGAGCTGATCAAGGTGCGCGTGGGCGAGAACGCGCCCGAGGACCGTCACGCCACGGCCGAGGCTTTGGCGCGGCTCACCCGCGCCCACCTGGCCCAGGTGATCGGCCGCACCGCGCTGCTCTACCGCCGGCGCGCGGACGAACCGACGATCGTGCTGCCGCCGCCGGAGCGGCGGTGAGCTGACGGACGAGGGCGTCCGTCAGGGGCGTCGTCGGGGTAGCCACTCGACGGCGACGAGACCGGCATCGACGAGCGGCCGGAACTCCGGGTCGCCCGTCATCACGACGCCGCCGTGGTCCTGGGCGGCGACGACGGCGAAGGTGTCGGCGTAGGAGATCGGGAAGCGGGCCTTGATGTGCGCCGCCGCCAGCACCGTCGAGCGGGAGACGTCCACGATCTCCAGAGGGAGCTGATCGATCGCCCCGAGCGCCGACGGGCCGCGACGAGACCACGCTGGCGCTCGGTGATGTAGAGCGCCTCGCCGAGGTTGATCAGCGACACGTACACGAGATGACGGCGGGCCGCCGCGCCCTCGAGCACCGCGCGGACGCGTGGCATTCCCGCCTCGGCTTCCAGGTAGGCGAGGAGCGCGAAGCCGTCGAGCACATAGGCACGAGGGCTAGCGGCCACGCGAGCGCTCTCGCCGGTGCTCGGTGAGCAGCGCGCGGGTGAGCGACGATCGTCCCTTCAGCATTCCGGCGGCCTGGCGGACGGGCTTCGCCATCGCCGGGACGAGCGCGAGGACGCCGCCGTAGTCGACGACGACGACCTCGGCGCCGGGATGCAGGTTGTACTTCTTCCGGAGGTCAGCCGGAATGACCACCCAGCCCTTCTCGGAGACGGTGACAGGCACTGGCGCCCCTCCCTGATGTTATACGATCGTGCTCAGATGTATAACGCAGGCAGTCCGGCCCTGCAAGGGCGTGCCCCCCCTCCGAGCTCAGAACTGCACCGGCGTCGGCGGCATCTTGCCGCTGGCGTAGAGCGCGGGCAGCTCGGGCGAGGCGTTCTCCCACACGAGCAGCATCGAGCGCTTGGGCGAGAAGCCGCGGTGGCGGATGTCGGCCGGCATGGCGGCGACGTCGCCGGCCTTCATCGTGACCCGGGCGCGCACGGCGCCGCTGTCGCGGTCCTCGACCTCCCACTGGATCTCGTCGCTGAGCTGCACGAACCACTCCACGCGGTCGTTGCCGTGGATGACCGGCAAGGTGTACTCCTCCGTCGTCGGGCAGTAGAGGCTCGCCTGGCAGACCGAGACGATCGAGGGGTTCCAGGTCACGTCCGAGCGCGAGAGATAGGCGAAGAGGTTGAAGGCGACCACCTCGTCTTCGAACCCGGGCTCGGCGACGACCTCGGGCCTGTCCTGGGGGACGTCGCGGAAGTGGCGGTTGACCGGGAACCCGTTGTCGTCGGTCCGCACCGGCTCGTCGCCGGGGGCGCCGATCATCCGCCTGGCGGTGACGCGGTGGCGGGTGATCGCCTCCTTGTTGCTGCCGTTCTTGGGTCCGAACGCGCTGCCGGTCTCCTGGGGGCTGGCGAACGGGTCGAAGCCGGCGTTGGTCCAGTCGTCCAGCATGGCCTCGAACACGCGCTGGATCAGCGGCGTCGTGAACCGCTCGCTGTGGTCGAGCCCGGCCTTGCGGTAGTGCTCGTTGAAGCGGCCGGCGAAGAGGTCGACCGAGCCGTAGTGGTTCACGGTGCCCACGACGGCGTCGAAGTTCACGATGCCGTAGAAGAAGCCCCAGGCGATGTCGCGCTGGAGCGCACGCAGGAAGGCGTCCACCGGCAGCATGTGGTGGCCCTTGGGCCAGGCGACGTGGGCGAAGTACTCGTCGCGGCTGAAGGTGAAGCCGCCGAGCGTGAAGGTCCGGTAGCCGTGCTGGTTGGACTCGATCGAGCCGATCTCGGGGACGGTCGCGGTGCTCTGGCTCATCGTCGTACCTCCTCAGCGCGTCGGCCGCGGCGACGTCTGGCAGATGTCCGCCCAGCGCTCGATCGTGTCCGCGCCGGCCACGGTCTGGAGCAACACGACGCCGGGCCGGGCCGCGTGGAACTGGTAGGCGGCGCCCGCCGGCAGCAGGGTCATGTGCCCGCGCCGGGCGCGCACGACGCCCATCGTGCGGCCGGCCGGCGTGCCGGGCAGCCCCACCGAGCCCTGGGCGCCGGCCGGCACCACGCCCGGGTGCTCGAGCTTGAGCAGGCGGATCTCGACCTCGCCGTCCATGACGAGCGCGAACTCGTCCTGGGCCGGCGCCCGCCAGCCCGACGTGCCCTCGGTGCGGATGGCCTCGATCACGTACTCGATGTTCTTGCCGACGGCGACCTTCTCGTACGGCCTGGCCTTCGAGGCGACCTCGAAGACGTTCGAGAAGACGTAGTTGCGGGCGTCGTCGTTGATGACCTCGACGCCGCCCTTCTCGTAGTGCTCGAGCGACCCGAAGCGCGTGGTGTGTTGCTGCGCCATGTCCGTCTCCTTTCCCCTCGGCCGACTCGCCGCTGTCCGATCGTCGGCCCCGCCGTCGCCATGTAAGCGCACCCCGGGACGTTGTCAAGGCGCGCGCTCCGACGCCCGGTCGCGGAGGAAGCGCTCGATCGCGCGGACGTGGGCCAGGGCGAGCCGTTCCTGGACCTCGGGGTTCCGCAGCGCCGCCTCCTGCTGCGGCACCATCATGAACATGGCCTCGGTGAGTGCCGCCGGCATCCAGGTGAGGCGTCGCACCACCGCGAGGCTCGCGCGCCCGACGCCGAGGTCCCGGAGGCGGAACTCGTGAATCAGCTCCGCCTGGAGGGCGCGGGCCAGGGCCGCGGAGTGGGGGTGGAAGTAGAAGGTGGACGTGCCGCTGCCGGCGAAGGGGTCGACCCCGTCCGGGAAGGCGTTCTCGTGCACCGACACGAAGAGGTGCGCGTCCGCCGCCTCGGCGATCTGCGCCCGCTCGTAGAGCCCGCGCGCGCCGTCGTCGGGGCGGGTGAGGATCACCCGGGCGCCCGCGCGCCCGAGGATCCGCTCGAGCCGTCGCGCGACGGCGAGGTTGATCTCGGCCTCGGTCAGCCCGGTGGGACCCGTGGCGCCTCCCGGCGGGTGGCCGGGGTCGAGGGCGACGACGAGGCCGCGGAGCGGGCGGCGCAGGTCGAGTGCCGGGGGCCGCCGGACGCGCACGACCAGATCTCCGTTCGGATCCCACGAGACCGCGTGGCCCCAGTGCGGCGCCGCCAGCTCGAGCGTCAAGACCCACAGGCCGTCGGCGGGCTGGCTCCAGCGGGCGCCGGTGACGTGACGATCGAGGCCGCCGGACATGAGCCAGCGGGTGTCGGCGTGACCTCCGTAGATGCTGATCTCGACCGAACGCCCGCGGGAGTCGACGCGGTAGGGCAGCCGGTGCTCGACCTCGATCCGCACGTCCACGGCCTCGGGACGTGGGATGAGCCTCACGGTTCCGACTCTGCCCCGCGCCGGCGGTGTGCCGGCGGGCAACAGCCGCACCCGGTCGGACGACACCCAGGCGTGGAGCTCCGGCGTCAGCTGCACGCGGTATTCCCCGGCCCGCTCGCCGGTCAGCGTGAGGCGCGTGCCATTTTCCCAGAAGTAGTGGTAGGTGGCTGCCGGCCCCGCCGCGGCGTCGACCCCGCCCGCCGATCGGGGGTAGGGCTCGGTCTCGAACGCGATGCCCGCCGGCGGCCGCTCGGGATCGAGCAGGGCGAGGTTGAGCGGCAGCGGAACCCGGACGACGTGCTCTCCGACCCTGAGTTCCACGAGGGTTCCGGACGGCGCCGACGGATGCAGGGACGCCAGCGCGGGCCGCGGCACGTCCGGCTCGGAGGCGGCGAGCGGTCGGGCGGCGAAGAACCCGCGGTACTCGGCGAGGCCGGGGACGGACGGCTCCGGCACCGGCGGGACGGCGCCGAAGACGCGACGGCCCCACGGCACCTCGACCACCGGGGCCTGCTCCACGAGCGGGATGCGCGATCCGTCGGCGAAGACCAGCGCCGCCTCGGCGCCCGCGGTACCCCGGAAGCCTGCCTCGACAGGCTCGCCCCGCATCGCGGCCCACGCGCCCCGGGGGAAGACGCTCGCCTCGGCGATGAGCGCCTGGCCCGGCGCCGGCGCCGGGAGCCCGGGGGACACCCGGACGCGGCGGACCAGCTCGGCGCGCTGCTCGTCCAGCCTCGCGTCCAGCCGGTAGACGCCGTCCGCGGGCACCGGCAGGAACGCCAGGAACGCGCCGTTCGGCGCCACGGTCACCGGGGCGCCGTTGATGGCGAGCTGCGCGCGGCCCGTGCCCGTCGCGCCGAAGACGAAGGTCCTGTCGCGCAGCGCCACATCGCCGTCCTCGGCGGGATGCACGACGGTCAGCGCGAGCGGTCCATCCTGGAACGGCACGGGCGGAAGCGCGACCGCCGGCGTCGCCCACGGCGGCGGCAACTCGCGCCGCGCGGCGAGGGGCGCGCAGGCGGCGGCGACCGCGAGCGCGACGAGCGTGAGGAAGGCCGCCGGACGCAGGGTCAGCTCCTTGCCGCCGGCGCACCGAGCGGCGCCGACGTCCGGACCGGGCCGAGGCGACGCAGCCAGGCGAGCCCGGCAACGGCGAGCGCGCCGGTGACGGCCACGTCCGACCATTCCGCCAGCAGGACGGATCCGACCGCGAACATGAGCCCGAAGAGGAGCAGGAGGCCCGCGCAGGCGCGGAGCGCGTCGTGACCCAGGTCCTGCGCCGGGTCCACGCCCGTCCGCCGCCGCTGCCGCCGCCAGCCCGGCCCACCCGGCCGGACGCGGCGGTAGAAGCCGTCGAGGGTCTCGTCGCGCTCCGGCCGGGTGAGCAGCATGACCGGCACCCAGACGGCGGTGGTGACGAGCGAGGTCACCATGAGCCGCGCCCCGAAATCGGCGATGGCGAGCACGGGGACCACCGACGTTCCCAGCCCCACCAGGAAGCCGGCGAGCATCGCCGCCAGCTCGGCCCACGCGTTGATGCGCCACCAGAACCAGCGAAGGATCAGCACCAGCCCCGGTCCCGTCCCGATGGCGATGATCAGGCGGAAGACGGTGGCGACGTCCTCGGCCACGAACGCCCCGACCGCGCCGAGCGCCGCGATCGCCACCGAGGCGATCCGGCCGGCCAGGACGAGCTCGCGGTCGCCGGCCCGGGGCCGCAGGAACCGCGCGTAGAGGTCGTTGGTGAGGTAGGACGCGCCCCAGTTGATGAGCGTGGACACGGTGCTCATGAAGGCGGCCACCAGGGACGCGACCACCAGCCCCAGGACGCCGGCGGGCAGGAGGTCCAGCATGAGGCGCGGATAGCCGAGCTCGCGGTCCTGGAGCTCCGGGTACAGGACCAGGGCGGCCAGTCCCACCAGCACCCACGGCCAGGTGCGGACGACGTAGTGCAGGATCACGAAGAGCCACGCCGCGCGCGCGGCCTCGCCTTCGTCGCGCGCGGCCGCCAGCCGCTGGACGAACTCGCCGCCGCCGTCCGACCGGCGGAACGCCCACCATTGCACGAACACGTAGGCCAGGAACGTGGTGGCCGAGATGCCGGCCAGCGCGGACCACGCGAGGCGGCCGCCGTCGAGGGAGAGGGGCGAGAAGGACAGGACGTCGAAGGCCGTGAGCCGCTGCGCCTCGGCGGCGAGGAGGCCGAGGCCGCCGACGTGCGCCACGGCGACGATCGCCACCACGATGGCGCCCGCCAGCCCCAGGGCGAACTGGAAGAAGTCGGTCGCCACGACGCCCCAGAGGCCGGCGACGCCGCAGTAGACGAGCACGAGCGCGCTGACGCCGATCACGCTCCAGAGCTTCGCCGCCTCGCCCGGGGCCAGCCCCAGCCCCGGGAACACCGCGAGCGCGTCGATGACCTTCACCATCGCGAGCATGGCATACCCGATGCCCACGGAGTTGATGACGACGGCGAAGAGGAACGACTTCACCCCGCGCAGCACCGCGGCGGGCCGGCCCCCGTACCGGATCTCGGTGAGCTCGGCGTCGGTCACGATCGCCGAGCGCCGCCAGAGCCGGGCGAAGACGCACACCAGGGCGACGTGGGCGAAGCCGAAGCTCCACCACTCCCAGTTCCCGGCGATGCCGCGCGCGCCCACCACGCCGGCGATGTAGAGCGGCGTGTCGATCGAGAAGGTCGTCGCGGCCATGGACGTGCCGGCCAGCCACCAGGGAAGCGCCCGACCGCCCACGAAGAAGTCGACCAGGCTACCGGAGGCCCGCCGGGCGAGGTAGAGGCCCAGGATCAGCGTGGCCACGAGGTACACGCCGACCACCGCGAAGTCGACCGGCCTCACCGCGCGGTCAGCCGACCAGCTCGAAGAGGCCTTCGACGACGCGATCCACCTCGTCGGCGCTCAGGGCGCCGATCCGGCGGCCCAGACGCTCGACGGCCAGCGTGCGGATCTGGCTGATCTTGATCCACGAGGTCTTGGGCAGGCGCAAGCTCTCCACGGGATGGGTGAGCGGGAAGCCAGCGCGCTGGGGCTGGCTCGTGATGGCAAGGGCGATGACCGTACCGGAGTGCCGGTCATCCCTCCTCGGCCAGCGCCCGCTCCTCCTTGCGGTCGAGCTTCCGCGCCTCGACGGAGAGCCGGCTACGCCGGTGCCGGTCGAGCTTCTCGCGCACCGCCTCCTCGATGGCGCGGCTGCGATTCCGGTAGAGCCCGGATTTCACCCCGCGATCGATCTCCTTGACGAGCTCACGATCGAGCGTGATCGCGATCTTCTCGGCCGGCATCACCCACCTCCCTCCCCGGTATGATATTGCATCATACCGCCGGCCATGTGGCCGACTCCCCGCGACTCACCGCGATCGGTCTGTGAGCCAGCGGGCGGCCGCCTCCTGCATGACCCTGTCGCCGCTCCACGCCGCCAGCAGGGCATCCCCCGGGACCTCGGCGGCCAGGCGCGGGTGGCCGAACAGCACGACGGTCGCGTCCGGGCGGACCGCGAGGGCCTCCCGCACGCGCGCGCGCGCGGCCGTCGAGACGTGCGGCCGGCCCTTCCAGCCGCGGATGTCCGCGTAGAGGGCGACGATCGCCCTCTGGGCCGGATCGACCGCCGGCACCTCCCTCACCGTGTGACCGGCCGCGGCCAGCGCGGCCGGGAACCAGGTCCGCGGTCCCGGGGGGAATGGTCCCCCCACGTCGTCATCGATCGTGAGCAGGTCGATGCGACGGGCGGCCGGAGGCGGTTCGTCCCGCACGACCTGCAGCGCGCGGGCCGCGATGCCGAGCGCCCAGTCGTGGTCCTCGGCCCGGCCCCACTGGGCGGGGTGCGGCGAGACGACGCGACGCGCGGCCTCGTCCACGCGCTCGGCCGCCTCGACCAGCCGGACTCCGGACGGCGCGCGGCCGCGCGCCGACTCGAGCGCCGCCGCCACACGCTCCGGATCGGCGGGGCACAGCAGGGCATCGCACCCGGCGGCGAGCGCGCGGACGGCAGCCTGTCCCTCGTCCTGCTCCGGGCCCAGCACGCCGGCCATGACGAGCGCATCGGTGACCACGAGGCCGCGGAAACCGAGCTGCTCGCGCAGCAGGCCGGTGACGATGGCGGGCGACAGGGTCGCGGGGCCGCCGCCCGGATCGAGCGCGGGGTAGGCCACGTGCGCCGTCATGACGGCGTCGACACCGTGTTCCAGGGCCGCGCGAAAGGGAAGCAGGTCGGCCTCGAGGACCGGACGGGGGGCGGTGACCACGGGCAGGGCCAGGTGCGAGTCGGTGACGGTGCGGCCATGGCCGGGGAAGTGCTTCGCGCACGCGAGCGCCCCGACGCTGCGGCACCCCTCGATCCAGGCGGCGACGTGCGCCGCCACGGCGGCGGGGTCGGCGCCGTAGGCGCGGCTTCCCACGATCGGATTTTCCGGCTCCGCGTCCAGGTCGGCCACCGGCGCGTACACCCAGTCGACGCCGAGCGCCCGCGCCTCGCGGCCGGTCATCTCGCCGGCGCGGCGCGTGGCGGCGAGATCGCCGATCGCTCCGAAAGCAGCCGCCGGCGGAAGCGAGACGGCGCCGAAGAACTGCTGCCCGGCCCCCCGCTCCAGGTCCGCGCCGATCAGGAGCGGCACCGCGCTCCGGGCGCGGAGGGCGGCCGTCAGCTCCACGACAGCCGTGGCCGGCCCCCCGAAGACGATGAACCCGCCCACGCCCAGCTCGAGCGCGACGTCGATGCCCCGCGCCTCGGATGCGAAGCCGTGACCCGGATCCCACCGGATGGCCGGGAACAGGACGCGGCCCGACTTTCCGGGAGGTGGGCGCCGGCGCATCTGCCCGCACCATAGCGCAACGCGCCGCGGTGCGCACCGGCGCGCGAGTGACGGCTGCCCTTGCTACCGGGGGGACGTTCGGCCGCTCGCGGCCGGCGTCGCCTCGCGGGCGCGGAGCTTGCGCGCGAGGCTCTCGTACGACTCCGTCTGCACGATCTTGTTGAACTGCGTGCGATAGTTCGCCACCAGGCTGACACCCTCGATGGTGACGTCGTAGACGAGCCAGCGACCGTCGGCCAGGCGCATGCGGTAGTCCACCGGAACCTCGCTCCCCCTGGGGGTGACGATCAGTGACTTCACGACCGCCTCGGAACCGTCGATCGTCTCGTTCGTGTAGCGCACCTTCTCGCCCTGGTACTGGTCGATCTGGGAAAAGTACGCCCGCTCCAGCAGGTCCGCAAACAGCCGCACGAACTCCTCCTGCTCCTGGGGCGTGCGGGCGTTCCAGTGCCGGCCGAGGGCCCGGCGGGCGGTGTCCCGGTAGTCGAAGATCTCCTCGGAGATCTTCCGGACGGCGGCCCGGCGCTGCCCGGGCTTCGCCTTCAGGGCAGGATCCTCGAGCGTGCGGACGACCGCGTCGACGTGCCGCTGCAACTGCTCGGCCGGCGCTCCGGCCGCAGCGGGGCCCGGCGCGACGAGCGCGAGGAGGAGAACCGCGAGGGCGACGTGCAAGTAACGCATGCGGCGGACACGTGCAACGCCGGTGCCACCGGCCGACTACGCCTGCGCGCGAACGAACTCCGGGTAGAAGGCTTCCAGCTCCTCGCGCACCGGACCGCGCAGCAGGTCCAGCTCGCGCTCGGTCGGGGAGGGCGTGGCCGGCACCGGGGTCGGCGCGTGGAGCGGGAAGCCGGTCCGGGCCTGCGCGTCGTCCAGGCTGACGCCGGGATGCAGGCTCGCCAGCTCCAGCCGGCGGCGCTCCCGGGACAGCTCCAGGACGCAGAGGTCGGTGACCACGGCGGCCAGGCCGCCCGGCCGGTAGACCTCCGGCGGCGACGTCCCGGGGGCGGTGATGAAGTCCACGCGGGGGACGAAGACCCGGCGGGTGTGGTCGGTGCGGAAGAGGTAGAAGCGTCGGACGACGAACGGCAGCGCGCCCTGGGCCCGGCCGCCGGGCAGCCGCACCTTCGGCTTCGCGTAGTCGCCGATGACGCTCAGGTTGAAGTTCCCGTGCTGGTCGATCTGGGCACCGCTGCCGAAGAAGACGTCGATCCTGCCGCGGATGGCGAAATTGTAGAACTCCTGCATCCCCCCGTTGAAGGGGAAGTGGTCGGGATTGCCGAGCAGGATCAGCCGCGCGCCCGGCGCGTGCGTGGCCCGCGCGAGCAGGCAGGCACTGGCGGGGATCGGCGAGACGGAGCCGACCGCGATCGTCTCGCCGTCGTGCAGCCGCCGCGCGAAGGCGACGGCCATCACCTCGGCGGCGGTCGGCGCGTCGCTCATCCGCCGACCCGGGCCAGGTACCCGGCGTGGTCGCCGGTGCCGAGGACGTAGCGGTCGAGGTAGCGCTTGAAGGTGGCGTCGCTCTGCGCGGCCTCGATGTACTCCTGCAGGTGCGCGCGGTCGACCGGGTAGCGCCCGTGGCACGCCGTCGGGTGCGCCCCGCGCGGGGCGTGGACGACCGCGGTCATGTGGATGCCGGGCACCAGCGCCCCGCGCACCGGCTGCCCGGCGAGGTTGTCGTCCACCAGCTCCTCGACCGTCGCGATCACGCGCCTCGACGCCTGGGCGATGAGCTTGGCGTCGGCGGCCTGGCTCGCCACCACGTTGCCGGAGCGGTCCCCCCGCCAGCCGTGGAAGACCGCGACGTCGGGCGCGATGGCCGGCACGATGGCGATCGGCTCGCGCGGGTCGTAGGGGTTGGCGATCTCCTTGAAGTCGGGCCGGACCTTCATATAGTCGGTGCCGAGCAGCCCGCGCACCGGCACGAACGGCACGTTCATCACTCCAGCCTGGAGCGCGCTCATGATGGCCGGTCAGGTGTGCTCGCGATAGGTGAGCGTCCCGGCCTCGGCGGTGCGCCGGAAGTTGGGCGCGAAGCCGAACTCCATGAACGACAGGCTGGAGAACTCGAGGTCGGCCAGCGCGCCGGCGCCGATGAGCATGTCGGCCACGTAGCCGCTGCTGGGCGCCAGGCTCAGGCGCAGGTCGCGCCGGCCCTGGCGGAGCAGCTCGTGGAAGAAGGCCACCGGCTCCATCTGCATGTAGCCGACGTAGGTGAGATGATCGCCGTCGCGCACGAGCGCGGCGGCCTCGGCCATGGTCCGGATGACGGCGGGCATCGCCCGTATCCTACCGCGGTTGGCTCGACGCCGGGTGTAGTCTCCCTGCGAATGCCACGCCGGACGCTGCCGCTGCGCGCCGTCACCACGCTCTTCCTCGAGCGCCAGCACCTGGCCCGCCCCCGGACGGCGGCGCTGACGCCCCGGCGGCTCGCCCGCTTCGTCGAGGACGTGGGCGGGCTCCAGCTGGACTCCATCAACGTGCTGGAGCGGGCCCACTACCTCACGGTGTGGAGCCGCTTCGGCCCCTACGACCGCGCGTGGCTGGACCGCGCCGTCTATCGCCGCCGGCTCCTGTTCGAGTACTGGGCGCACGCCGCCTGCCTGGTGCCGACCACGATGCTGCCGTGGTGGCGCCGCGCGATGCTCGACTACCGGGGCCGCCACACGGGCTGGTCGGACTGGCTCCGCCGCAACGCGAAGGTGCTGGCCCGCGTGCGGGAGGCCGTGGCCGCCAACGGGCCCATGGGCAACGCCGACTTCGACGGGCGCCGCCCCGCCGGCGGCGGCGGCTGGTGGTCGTGGCGGCCGGTGCAGCACGCGCTGCACCATCTGTGGATGTCGGGCGCGCTCACGATCCACTCCCGCCAGCACTTCCACAAGCGCTACGACCTGCTGGAGCGCGCGATCCCGAGCGCGGGGGCGTGTCGGGCCGTGCCCGCGGAAGAGTTCCGGCGCTGGCACGTCGAGCGCTCGCTCCACGCCCTCGGCGCGGCCACCGAGCAGGACGTGGCCGGCTACCTGACCTTTCCCCGATCAGGGCCCGGGATGCGGCGGGCGGCGCTGCGCGCCATGCTGGAGCGGGGGGAGGTGACCGAGATCGACATCGACGGGCGGCCCGGCCGCTGGCTGGCGCTGACGCGCGACCTGCCGGCGCTGGCCCGGGCGGCGCGGGCGCCGGGCGCGAGGGGGACGACGCTGCTGTCGCCGTTCGACTCGCTGCTCTGGTACCGCGGGCGGGTGGCGCGCCTGTTCGGCTTCGACTACCGCATCGAGGTCTACACGCCCGGCCCGCAGCGCGTCCACGGCTACTACACGCTGCCGATCCTCCACCACGGCCACCTCATCGGCCGCGTCGACGCCAAGACCCACCGGGCCGAGCGCCGGCTGGAGGTCCGCCACGTGCACTTCGAGCCGTGGTTCGCCGCGGCGGCGGCGCCCCCGGGCGGCGGCGATGCGCCCGAGCGAGACGAAGCGCTCGAGGGCGTGGCCGACGCGCTCCGCTCGCTCGGTGTCTTCGTCGGCGCCGGCGCCATTGCGCTCCGGCGCGTGACGC
>Ga0214471_10002947_pt1 | contig 13225 bp, 9 predicted proteins | sample RVTome_5_FD_207665 | JGI IMG/M metagenome (GOLD analysis project Ga0214471, IMG submission 207665) | Soil microbial communities from uranium-contaminated site in the Upper Colorado River Basin, Wyoming, United States - RVT142D155 | ecosystem: Environmental > Terrestrial > Soil > Contaminated >...
GGCTGGAAAGGCTTTTGGATCGATGCCGCGTCGACGCTGCGGATGGCGGACGATGCGGTCATCATCCTCGATCCGGTCAATCGGCGGGTCATCGACGACGCGCTGGCGCGCGGCATCAAGAACTACATCGGCGGCAACTGCACGGTCTCGCTCATGCTGATGGGGCTCGGCGGTTTGTTCAATCAAGGATTGGTGGAGTGGATGACGGCGATGACTTACCAAGCCGCTTCCGGCGCCGGTGCCCAGTACATGCGCGAGCTGCTCCAACAAATGGGCGCGGCCTACGGTGCGGCGAAGGACCTGCTGGATGATCCGGGTTCGGCGATTCTCGATATCGATCGCAAGGTCGCCGATCGGCTGCGGCAAGCGGATTTCCCGACAGCGAATTTCGGTGTTCCGCTCGCGGGCAGTTTGATTCCGTGGATCGACCGGGACCTCGGCAACGGCCAGAGCCGCGAAGAGTGGAAGGGCGGCGCCGAGGCCAATAAGATTCTGGGGCGTGGCGCCGATCCGATCCCGGTCGACGGCGTTTGCGTGCGCATCGGAGCGATGCGCTGTCACAGTCAAGCGCTGACGATCAAACTCACCCGTGACGTTCCGCTCGACGATGTGAGCAATATCATTGGCTCCGCCAACGACTGGGTGCACGTTGTGCCGAACGAACGCGACGCGTCGATCGCTCAACTAAGTCCCGCCGCGGTTACCGGTAAGCTCGACATTCCGGTCGGGCGGCTGCGCAAGCTCCCGATGGGCGGAGAATTCCTCGCGGCATTTACGGTCGGCGATCAACTTCTGTGGGGCGCGGCGGAACCGCTGCGCCGCATGCTGCGTATCATCCTCGAAAGCTAGACCTCGGTACCGCGTCGCCTGCGACCCCCATAGGGACCTCGAGTCGGGCAAATTTGCCCGACGAACCGGGACCGACTATAGAAAATAGAGGGCCAATTCTCTGCGAATCTACCGTGCCCCTGTCGGCGAAATTCCACGTGGGTTCATGGCTTTATCCGTCGGTGCCCGGACAATCACTCATGCGAGTGCCCTAGCGAGGTCCGCGATGCAGCTCCGAGCAGCGGCGGGCCGAGGGTCGATTGGGACAAAACTTGTGCTGGCGGGCCCATTTAGTTGAGATTTATAAAGGCCATTACTATTATACCTACATAACTCTCGGTCACTTATGGCGAACGAAGGAGCTAACCCTGAACGCCGCCTGGAAGAAATCATGTCACAGCAGATAGTTATGCGCGTGGTGGTGCGTTCGCTTGTAGGCGTTTTGTTCGCGTTGTCCCCGCTTGTGAGTCACGCGCTTGGGCTGGGCAAACTCGAACTGAAATCAGCTCTCAACCAACCGCTCGACGCGGAAATCGATTTCACGTCCGTTTCAGACGCCGAACTGAAAGGACTCAAGGTTTCGCTCGCGCCGCGCGCGGACTTCGAGGCGGCGGGCGCCGAGCGCATCCCGCTCCTGTCGCAAATAAAGTTCACGATTGCCAAGCGTCCGGATGGGCGCCACTACGTGCTGCTAAAGACCGACCAGCCGGTCGTCGAGCCGTTTCTGTTTGTGGTTCTGCAAGTGGACTGGGCCGGCGGACGCTTGGTCCGCGAGTACACGGCTCTTCTCGATCCACCGTCCTATGTCGTCGGAAAGCCGGCCGCGGTGGAATCGCCGCAAACGGCGCCGACCGTCGTCGCGCCGAGCACGCCGCCGCCCTCCACCGTCGAGACCGTTCCACCGCCGACGCCAGCCGGGCCGGAAGGCGAGACCCGTCTCGCGACGCCGGCACCGCCGGCGGCCGAACCTCTGGCGGCGCAACCGCCGCAGCAGGAAGTGAGTCCGCGCCCAGGCGAAACTCAGGAAGTGCAAATCCCAACGCCCAGCGAAGCGACGCAGCCTGCGATCGCGGCGCAAGAAAGCGATTGGTCGAACGCGGTTGAGTACACCGTGCGGCCGGGCGACACCTTGTGGGCGATCGCCGAGCGTATTCGTGCCGATGGGAACCTTTCAACCGAGCAGGTCATTCTCGCGATCTTTCGAAACAATCCGGATGCGTTCTTCCGTAACAACGTGAACAACGTTTACGCCGGAAAAGTTTTGAAGATTCCGGAACGCGACGCCGTCGCGGCGACACCGCTAAACGCGGCGCGGCGCGAGTTTCGTGCGCAGTACAGTGCGTGGAAGGAATACAAGACGCAGCTCGCCGCGCGCGGTCGCGCGCTTAAAGTCGAACCGGAAGGGGCGGAGCCGGCAGCCCCGACATCGCCGGACACCGCGCAAAGCAAGCCGTCGGAAGAAAAGAAAGCAGCGACGGCAGCCGCGCCGACGAAGGAATCGGAAGAGCTGTTGAAGATTGTTCGCGGCGCGGGCGAAGAAAAACAGAAGGCCGGAGAGAAGAGCGCGGAGACTGAATCGAGCAAGGCCGCCGAGTCGCGCGAGCGAACGGCGTTGGCCGAGCGCGTCGCCACGCTTGACGAGTCGTTGGAGTCGAAACGACTGGAAAACCGCGAGCTGACCGAGAAGGTCGGTCAGGTGCGGTCGCAAATTAAGAACGAGAAGCGCCTCATCGAACTGGAAAACGAGACGGTCGCGCGACAAACCGCGAAACCGGCCGAACCGACGCCGGAGGCGCCGAAGCCCGAGGCGAAACCGGAGCCGGCACCGACGCCGGCACCGGAGGCAAAGACCGCGGCGCCGCCTCCCCCGGCCAAGCCGGTGGAACCGGCGCCGAAGCCGCGCGCCCGACCGCCGGCGCCGCCATCGCCACCGGCGAAAAGTTTGGTCGATACGATTATTGAAACGGTGACCGATGGCTCCGTGCTGCCTTTGGTGGGCGGAGTGCTGGTCCTGTTGGTCGGCGGCGTGCTCATGATCTACATGCGCCGCCGGCGCCGCTCGATCGCGGAGTTCGAAGAAAGCATTCTTGCTTCCGACGCGATTGCCACCGAGGCATCGCCGACGTCGGCGGAGACGACCGGCCAGGTGACGACGGGCGATACGTCGTTCCTGAGCGACTTCAGCAAGGGCGGCATGGGTCAGGTGCATACGGATGAAGTCGACCCGGTGGCCGAAGCCGAGGTGTACTTGGCCTACGGCCGCGACGAAACCGCGGAAGAAATTCTGAAAGAAGCGATCGTCAAGAATCCCGAGCGTCACGAGCTGAAACAGAAGCTCCTTGAGATTTATGCGCAGCGCAACGACGTGGGTGCGTTCGAAACCTTGGCGGAAGAGTTGTATGCCGCGGTTGCAGGTCGTGGCAGCAAGGTATGGGAGAAAGTCGAGGAGATGGGCCGCAAGCTCAATCCCGACAACCCCATGTTCCGCGGCGGTGCGCCGGAGCAGCGCGGCGCGGGAAGCGCCGGGAACGCGCCACCGAGTTCCAAAACGGTTCCCGCCGCAAGCGCATTCGGCGCGGCCGCATCGACCCGAGTCGCGGACCAACCCGCGTCGGTCGACTTCGAGTTCGAAACGGGGGCCGGGTCGCAATCGGCAGCCGCCGACACGGGCAGCATCGAGTTCGGTCTCGATACCGAGGATCTGCCGGGAACGCCCGCGTCCGCGGCGAAACCGCGCGCGCGCGGCGGCGCCACCGAACTTGACGAGTTCAAGCTCGATACGCCGGTCGACGACGTGGTGGAATTCGACGCCGCCAAAGGGAACGGATCGGATTCGGTTTCGTTCGGAAGCGACGCCGCTCGTGGCGGTGGCGATGACGACATCAAGTGGGATCTCGACACGCAGGAGCCAGCCGCCTCGGCGGCGGGCGAAGAGAAGTCCGCAAGCGGCAATGGCGCCGATGAGCAGTGGGACGAAACCGCCACCAAGCTCGATCTTGCGAAGGCTTACATCGATATGGGTGACGCCGAAGGGGCGCGCAGCATCCTCGATGAGGTTCTGGCCGAAGGAAACGACGCGCAAAAGAAACAGGCCGCCGAGTTGGCGGCACAAATCGCCTAGTCGGCGATACCCAAGGGATCGTCAGCCCGCCGGTCAGTGATTATTAGAGAACGCCCCGCCCGCCCTTAGGCGGGGACTTCAAATTCCGCAATTGTTGAATCGAGCGACGACCGGGCGCTTTAGGGAATCGTCGTGACGCGCGCTATCCGAACGTCTCTGGATCCTGCCTAGAAGCGGCGCCCGAAGTAAACGCCGGTATACCGGTCGAAGCCGGCGGCCGCTGCCGCGCCGATGTACCCGTTGTCTTCCAGATTCAATTGCACGCCGACAAAACCGCCGACGCGGTCGGTTTGCGAGATCTTGCGGGTCTCGTTGATCGTCCCCGTCAACCGTTGCGTGCCGTCGATGACGCCGTAGCGCGCGCCGCCGTAGACGAGCAGCGCGTCGCCGATCCTTGCGGTCGCGCGTAGACTCGCCGACGGCTCGCGCCATGAAATGACGACCTGCTGCATGCCGTTGTCGTCATCCATTTTTTGGTAGAGCCAGGCGCCGTGTAGCGAGACGCCGCCGCGTTCGTAGGTTAAGAGATCGAGATCGAGCAGCATGCCGGCGTGATAACCGCTCAGTTCGCGCCCCGCGAGCGGCGGATTGTTGGATTGGGTCAGGAACGAATAGCCTCCCGCAAGACCGAGTTGTAGGCGTTCGCCGAAACGTTCGCGCCAAGCGACGCCAATGCGATCGACGGTGGTGTCGATTCTCGATCCACCATAGTCCAAATCCATCGTGTGGTGGCTCAGGCTAAAACTGAAATCGGGCGGGCGATCGGTGGTATATAGGCGACTATCCGCGGCCGCCGGCGCCGCCCCCAGCAACAGCCCTAGCGCCAGCGTCCATCTCATGACACGCGCTCGAAGGTGACGAAGCTATAAGCGTAGCAGTGGCGCTCGTCCGGCGCGTGGCGAACGCGCGCGACTTCACGCCAATGCGACCAATCGATTTGCGGAAACAGCGTGTCGCCCGGTACGGCGGCATGCACCAGCGTCAAGTGAAGCCGGTCGGCCCGGTCGATCGTCTGCGCGTATATTTCCGCGCCGCCGATGACAAAGACCTCGGAGGCACCGCGGCACGCGGCGAACGCCGCATCGAGCGAGTCGACCACTACGCAATCGGGCGCGTGATAATTTGCGTGCCGGGTCACGACGATGTTCGTGCGCTGCGGCAGTGCGCGTCCGATCGATTCATAGTTGCGTCTGCCCATGATTACCGGGTGGCCGGTCGTGAGTCTGCGAAAATGCTTGAGATCCGCCGGAAGCCGCCAAGGGAGCGCGTTGGCGTTGCCGATCACGCGGTTCTCCGCGATCGCGGCGATGAGGGAAACGCGCATGAAAGCAGTTAAAAGTGAAAAGTGTAAAGTGAAAAATGAAAAGCGACGCGTTCCGTAGTGGGTGGCCGTTCCAGTCTTAATTTTTCACTTTTCACTGTTTTCACACCGCCACCGGTGCTTTGATCGCCGGATGCGGATCGTAGTTCATGAGATCGAAATCGTCGAACTCAAAAGCGTCAAACGCGGTGCGTGCCGGATTCAGCCTAATCCGCGGCAGCGGGCGGGGCTCACGCGTGAGCTGCAAGCGCGCCTGATCCAAGTGATTCAAGTACAAGTGCGCGTCGCCGAACGTGTGAATGAATTCCCCGGGCCGCAGGCCGCTGACTTGCGCAAGTATCAGCGTCAGGAGTGCGTAGGAGGCGATATTGAACGGCACGCCGAGAAAAATATCGGCACTGCGCTGGTACAGCTGGCACGATAGTCTTCCATCCGCCACGTAGAACTGAAACATCACGTGGCACGGCGGCAATGCCATCTTGTCGATGTCGGCGACGTTCCAAGCGCTCACCAGCATCCGGCGGGAATCGGGGGAGCGCCGGAGTTGCTCGACCACGCGCGTGATCTGATCGACGTGGCTCCCATCCGTCGTCGGCCAGGCGCGCCATTGATGGCCGTAGATCGGCCCGAGTTCGCCGTTGGCGTCGGCCCACTCGTCCCAGATGCTCACGCCGTTCTCCTTGAGGTAAGCGATGTTGGTCTCGCCTCGCAGAAACCACAGCAGCTCATGGATGATCGATTTCAAGTGCAGCTTCTTGGTCGTGAGCAGCGGAAAGCCGCGCGCGAGATCGACGCGCATCTGGTGACCGAACACGGACAGCGTCCCCGTCCCGGTGCGGTCGGTCTTGCGCGTGCCGTGCGTTAAGACGTGCTGTAAGAGATCGAGGTAGTTCTGCATGATTCGAGTCGGGCAGAGTGCCGAGAAACGCCGACGAGTGGTAGCCGTCCAACGTGGTCAGCGAGCGGGTTTTGCACGATTATCTTGGTTAGCTGCATCGCGATGTTGCGCCTCCCGCCGAAACGCGAAGCGAGGCACGGCGTTAGTATAACCGCGCGATCACGTCGATAGCAGCCGGGAACGGGGCGGGGATCTGGGACTCATCGACAATGACGATACGATACTTCTTCATGGCGCCGCTGCTGGAGCGCTTGGCGCAGCCGGCGTTTCTGGCGCGCTTGGTCGCCATCATCCTGCGCGTTACGGCGGCGCTGATCGCGCTGCTTTCGCTCACCATCTTCTTTAAGGTCGGCAAGCTGACGTTCGAACTGCCGACCAACCGCGTGCTCGGCGGTATTCTTTTCGAGGTGCTCTTTGTCATGGCGGTGTATGCCACGGTACACGTACTCATCATTCGTGCGCGTGACATTGAAACACTCAAGGCAAACGACACTTACGCCATTTCGATTGCGGCGCTGCTCGTGAAAATGGTCGGCGAGGCGTACGGCGGATTCATGCTGTTCATGTCGCTCGGCGCCGGACTTTTCGTCTGGTTTACCAACCAGCAGCTGGGCAACCTTCTCGGTCCGGTGGTGCGCGCGCTGTTCCCGGGTGCGAATGACGATCCCACTTTTATGGGGGGAATCCAGTTGATGGCGACCGGTGTCTTGATCAGCGCGGGCGCTCTGGTGTTCGCGTACGCGGTGGCACAGGCGCTGTCGTTGTTGGTGCGGCCGGCGCGCAACGGCTCGCAGCAATTTCCAACGGCCGAGATCAATCAGTCCTACCGGTCGCGTTTCGGCTCGGGTTAGCGACGGTCGGACCGGGGTTTCATGCTACGCGACCCGGCGCACCCGGCTTTGCGCATCCGGGGTTTTTGATTCGACGGACTTCTTGCGCTATTCGCACGGTCAGTTCGCCGCTCGCGATTCGCTCGATGGCGTTACGCATCTTTCCAATGCCGAATCTGGACCACAACGAAATTGCCACCAGAAAATAGAGAGCGACAAGCGTCATGCCGGCCGTCAACGCGATCGCCACGCCGTCTGACACGGACAGCGACGAAAACAGCCACGTGAGACCGTCTTTGTAATCGACCTGGAAAGGGCGCGCGAGAACTCTTTTCGATCAGTTTGTTCCGCCTCGCAGTTCAAGATCGCGGCCGGGCGCCTCCGAACAGAGCCAGCTGTCGGCGCTTGAATAGCGGAACCAGAATCATTCCGGCGACGAAGCCGCCGACGTGCGCGCCGAACGCCACTCCGCCCACCCCGGGCGCGGCAAGCAGTGAGCTCACCAGTTGTATCGCGAACCACAAACCGAGCACCAGAATCGCGGGCAGGTGCACGAGCTGGGTGAACAATCCGAGCGGTATCAGCACGAGTACCTGAGCGCGCGGGTAAAGTAACAAATAGGCGCCGAGCACGCCCGAGATGGCGCCGCTCGCGCCGATCATCGGCACCGTCGAGTCGGGATTAGGCAGCGATTGCGCCAGCGCCGCCGCGACGCCGCAGACGAGGTAAAAGACGACGAAGCGAAAATGTCCCATCGCGTCCTCGACGTTGTCGCCGAAGATCCACAGGAACAGCATGTTGCCGATCAGGTGCAGCCAACCGCCGTGCAGGAACATGGACGTAAACACGGTCGCGACCGGCGGGATGAGATAGAGGTCCGGCGGTAGCCGCGCGTCGCGCAGCAACGTCGCCGGAACCACGCCGAGGCTGTACACGGCCGCCTGGAAGCCGGGTTCGCCGAGGGACAGTTGCCATAAAAAAATGATCGTGCACGCGAGGATCGCGGCAACGGTCACGACCGGCGTGATGCGGCTCGGAATGTTGTCGCGCAGCGGTATCACGTTTGGGCGCGCAGGACGGTCAGGGGATCCTGCCGGAAAAAGTCCGCCAGTTCAGCGTACACCCGCGGAAACTCGCGTTCGACGATCGTCGGCTCGCTGAAGTATGTTTCGGTTGCAACCGCAAAAAACTCCGCCGGGTCGGTCGCGGCGTACGGATCGAGTTCGGTCGGCTTGTCGGCGTCGACGGCGTCGGCAAATTGCTCGTAGGCGTCGTTAAACGTTCGGCTCCACCGCCGCGCCGACATGTGTTCATGCAGGGGCGGAAAACCGTTGGGGGCACCGTTCAGGATATCGAGTTTGTGCGCGCACTCGTGAATCACCACGTCTCGGTCGGCCGCGCCCCGGTCGGCCGCGATCGCATCCCACGAAAGCACCATCGGGCCTTGCGACAGCGACTGGCCGCAGAGTTCGCGCGTGTCGCGATGGACCACGCCGGCAGGGTCGACGTACTCGTCGTGGACGCGAAAGTCGGCGGGATAGACGACAATGTCGCTCCAGCCTCGGTAGTAGTTCAAGCCAAGATTCAAGATGGGTACGCAGGCCTTCAACGCGATCACGGTCCGCACATGCGGCGTCGGTTCGAAACCGGCGGCACCGTCGAACGATTTGGTTGCGAGGAACGTGTTCGCGAGATCGCGCAGCCGGTCGCGATCGACCTTCGGCAGCGCCTGCGCGTAGGCGCATTGTGCGAGCGCACGCCGCCAGTCGCCGTCGGCGATCTGCCTGCGCCGGAAGGGGAAGAGTTTCCACATTACCGCGGACACGATCCGATTCGCCGGTTCGGCTACGCGCTCTGCAGGTGCCGTACCGTCAGCCGCTTGCCGGATTCGACGGCGGGCTGGTCGAGCGGGTTGATGCCGTACAGCAACCCGGCGTAAACGGTTGTTCGCTGGTACAGGTCGATCAGCTGGCCGACGGTGTGCGCGTTCAGCACCGGTAGATGCAGCGTGAGATTCGGATGGCCGTAGTCGGTGATCACTTGGCGGGTGGCGAGGAACTCCGCCGCGATCAGATCGTTCAGCGATTTGTTCGCGAGATACGGAAACGCGTCGCGATCGGCCGGCGCCAGCGGCACGGCCACGTCGTGGGTCCAGCGATCGAGCGCGACGAACGAAAAAACTTTGTCGCGACGCGATTCGAGATACATCTGCAGCTGGCTGTGTTGATCGACCGCGCCGAGCGCGGTGACCGGCAACGTGCCGGCGGGAGTGCCGTCGGCGCGGCGCTTGCCGAGCGACTCGGCCCACAGCTGGCGATACCAGTCGCCGAAGAGGCGCAATGCGTTTACGTACGGCATGAAGACGGAAAGCCGCTTTTCCTTGCGCGTATCGAGCAAATACGAAAGCGCGGCTAACTCGAGCGCCGGGTTCTCATGCCAGTCGGCCGAAACACAACGCGCCGCGTTCGCGCGCGCGCCGGCGAGCAGCGCGGCGACATCGACGCCGCTCGCCGCGAGCGGGAGCAGTCCGACGGCCGAAAGTACCGAGTAGCGCCCGCCAACCTTGGACGGTACCGGCAAGGAGCGCAGCGTTTCGGTTTCGGCAAGCGCTCGCAACCAGCCGACTTTCGGATCGGTCACCAGCCATTGATGCTCGCGCGCGGCGGATTTGTCGAGCGCCGCGTTCAGCCATTGGCGCACGACCATGTATTGCGTCGCCGTCTCGAGGGTGCCGCCGGACTTGCTGATGGCGATGACGGCCGTGGTGTTCGGCCGCAGGTTCGCGAGCAAATCGTGAATCAAGTCCGGGTCGACGTTATCGAGATAGTGCAGCCGCGGCCCCGGCTGTTTGCGGTTGCCGCAGCCGAGCGCTTGGCCAACCGCCATCGCGCCGAGGTTGCTGCCGCCGATGCCTATTACGATGATGTCGTCGAAACCGCGCAGGCGCTGCGCTTCCGCGTCGATCGCGGCGAGCGAATCCGGCATGGTGTCGTGCAAGCCGAGACAGGCGTAATCGGCGTCGAACCCACCGCGCTGGCGCGCGGCGGTGGTTTCGTGCACGCGCTTCAATTCGGCGGCGCAGCTCTCCACGTCGCCGCGCGCGACCCCTTCACCGACCGTCGGAGCGTACGCATTGGTCGTATCGACGCGCAGCGGCGCGTCGCCGGAACGGTGGTGAGTCGAGCGGGATGAGTTTTGGGCCGGCGGCATCGTACTCGGTGGATTTTTGAAACGGCCGGCCTTGGAGCGCCGACCGCGGTATCGTAGCACAGCCTAGCGGCCGGCAAGTTCGGCCGCTTGCAAGGAATTGCGCAACAGCGTTGCGACGGTCATCGGGCCGACTCCGCCGGGCACCGGTGTGATCCATGCGGCGCGTTCGCGCGCCGGTTCGAACTCGACGTCGCCGCGCACCTTACCGTCGGCGCTGCGATTGAAACCGACGTCGATCACGACGGCACCGGGTTTGATCCAGGCGCCTTTAATGAACTCGGGTTTGCCGACGGCCGCCACCACGACATCGGCGCGCTGCACGTGACGTTCCAGATCGCGCGTCGGACTGTGGCATATCGTTACGGTGCAGCCGACCAATAACAGCTCGAGCGCCATCGGGCGTCCAACGATACTCGACGCGCCGACGACCACCGCGTCGAGACCGCGAATATTCACCTGCGTCGATTGCAACAAGCGAATCACGCCCCACGGGGTGCACGGCCGCAGTACCGGCGCGCGCTGCAGCAGCCGACCGACGTTGTAGGGGTGAAAGCCATCGACATCCTTACGCGGATCGATCCGCTCGATGACCGTGCGCGAATCGATATGCGTCGGCAACGGCAGTTGCACCAATATGCCGTCGACGCGCGGGTCGGCATTGAGCCGGTCGACGAGCGCCAGCAACTCCGCTTGGGTCGTCCGTTCGGGAAGATCGTGCGCGAACGATTCGATTCCGACTTCGGCGCAGGCTTTGCGCTTGTTGCGGACGTAGATCCGTGACCCGGGGTTTGCGCCGATCAAAACCACCGCCAAGCCGGGAACGCGCTTTCCGGCCGCGAGGCGCTGCTCGACCGACGCTCGCACCTCGGAGCGAAGTTCCGCCGCAATACGGTTGCCATCAATGATGCTGGCGGCCACGGATAGACCCTAGGGGAAATCGAAGCCGCGCATGATCGCACGTGAAATCCATGCCGCCAAGCGTTCGATACCGTTCCTTTGGCTTCCCGCAGCCGGTGAGCGCCGCGCCACGGATGGTGCGGCCGGGGTGCATCGAAGCGATATTCGTCTCGCCAGGGATGGCAGGTGGTGCGCCCGACAGGGTGAGGCGGAGTTTTCGCAGATGCACTTAAAAGTACATCTGCGCCGGCGAACGCCCGACCCACGGAAGGTCGGGCTGGGGTTGATCGAAGTCACCGTCGCTTCGCCAGGGATGGCATGTGGTGCGCCCGACAGGACTCGAACCTGTAACCGCCAGCTTAGAAGGCTGGTGCTCTATCCAATTGAGCTACGGGCGCGTTGGGAGTTAGTCCTCGGAAATGGTCGGGGTAGAGGGATTTGAACCCCCGACACCCTGCTCCCAAAGCAGGTGCGCTACCAGGCTGCGCTATACCCCGATGTTCAGAACCGGCGGCGCGCGAAAGTCGGCGCCGCTGCCTGCTCAGAATCGCATGCGCGCCGGGTGTGGTCAACGTGCGACGCCGCGCCGTTCTGCGCGCCAGAGGGTGTTTTTCGTGTTCTGTGATTCGGACTGTATAATGCGCGGCTCGATGGTGAGCGTAGCTCAGTTGGTTAGAGTCCCGGATTGTGATTCCGGTTGTCGTGGGTTCGAGTCCCATCGCTCACCCCAATTCTGAGGACAGAGGACGGAGGACAGACGGCTGTACAGTCTTCTGTTCTCCGTCCTCTGATATCGGGCCGTTAGCTCAGTTGGTAGAGCAGCTGACTCTTAATCAGCGGGTCGTAGGTTCGAGCCCTACACGGCCCACCAAATTCAGACGATAGAGGACTGAAGAGAGAGGACCGACTCAGAGGACTGAGGACGGACGACCGAGGATTGAAACAGTCCTCGGTCGTCTGCCATCGGCCTACTGTCGCGGTCTTCTGTCTTCAGTCCTCTGTCGTCTGGAAAGCGAATGTGGCGGAATTGGGAGACGCGCTGGATTTAGGTTCCAGTGGGGCAACCCGTGGGAGTTCGAGTCTCCCCATTCGCACCACTCGGCTCCGCGAGTTGGAAGACGTGATTCGAACGAGATAGATGTAAAACCATCATGCAAGTATCGCTGGAAACGACAAGCTCGCTCGGGCGACGACTGACGGTCGTCGTTCCGGCCGAGCAGTTCGAACAAGAATTCGCGACGCGGCTGAACCGGCTGTCGCGGCAGGTGAAGATGCCGGGCTTTCGGCCGGGCAAGGTTCCGACCAAGGTCGTGGAAGCGCGCTACAGCGGGCAGCTGCTCGAGGAAGTGGCGGGCGAGCTGATCGAACGCACGCTGCGCGAGGCGATCGGCGAGCAGCACCTTCGGCCGGCCGGCGGCACGCGCATTCAGCACAAGCCCCTCGCGCGCGGCCAAGGCCTCGAGTACACCGCCGAATTCGAGATCTTCCCGGAAATCGCGCGCCTGGATTTGGCGGGCGTCACGATCGAGCGGCCGCTGCCGCAGGTCGCGGACAGCGACGTAGACCAAACACTCGAATCGGTGCGTCGTCGGCGTGTTACGTGGAATCCGGTGGATCGCCCGGCACAGCGCGAAGATCGGGTCATGATCGATTCGACCGCCCGGGTGGATGGCGCCGAGATCGAAAGCGGTAAAGCGGAGAACCACGCGGTCGTTATCGGTTCGGGCCGGATGTACGCCGAGATCGAAGATGCGCTTGCGGGCTGCGCGCGCGGTGACACGCGGCGCGTGGTCGTGAACTTCCCGGCGGATGCCGCGAACAAAGCGCTCGCGGGTAAAGCCGTCGAGTTCGAAATTCACGTGAACGAAGTCGCCGCGCCGATATTACCCGAGGTCAACGACGAGTTGGCCAGGGGGCTTGGCGTAACCGAGGGCGGTATCGAGGCGCTGCGCGGCGAAATTCGAGCGAGCCTTGAGCGGGAAGCGAACGAGCGTGTGCGGACCTTGTTGCGCGGCAGCGTGTTTAAGGCATTGCGCGAGGCGAATACGTTCGATGTTCCCGCCGGGATGATCGCGGCCGAAGTCGAGCGCATGAAAAAGATCGCGGCGTCGGCGCGCGGG
>Ga0214471_10002948_pt1 | contig 13223 bp, 11 predicted proteins | sample RVTome_5_FD_207665 | JGI IMG/M metagenome (GOLD analysis project Ga0214471, IMG submission 207665) | Soil microbial communities from uranium-contaminated site in the Upper Colorado River Basin, Wyoming, United States - RVT142D155 | ecosystem: Environmental > Terrestrial > Soil > Contaminated >...
TCTGCCGCGAGCCGCCTCCTCCCGCACGGAGACACAGGCTGACGCCGCCTCGTCGACCCTCGGCCTTGATGCGCTCGCCGAGCTCCTGCTACCGGTCGGGTCGGCTACCTGCCCCGTTGCGATAGTTTAAAACGTTGTTTTATACTCCGGCGCCAGGTCGCCCCCCAGGCGGTTGGAGGAGTTGCCCGATGGGACAGGGAGAGCATCTCGGCGAGTTCGAGGCCCTCGTGCTCACGGCGGTCATCCGCGTGGGGCAGAAGGCCAACGGCATGGCGGTCTACCAGGAGATCGAGGAGCGATCGGGGCGGGAGGCAAGCCTGCCCGCCATCCACGTGACGCTGCGCCGGCTGGAGGAGAAGGGGCTGCTGGCGTCCGTTGTGGGTGACACCTCGCCGCGGGGCGGTCGGCCGCGGCGCTTTTATCGGCCCACGCCCGCGGGAGTGAGGGCGCTGCGCGAGTTCCGCGCCATGTGGCGGAACGTCTGGAAGGGGCTCGAGCTGCCGGACCCGGAGACGCTCTCATGAGCCGGCGCGAGCTTCGACCACCCGTGTTGTCGCGCCGGGTGCTCGAGTGGGCCGGGCGACGCCTGCAGACCCCGGAGCTCGCCGACGACGCCGGCGAGCTGTTCGTCGCGCGCGCTGGCAACGACGGCGATCGCGCCGCCCGCCGCTGGTACCGGCGGCAGGCCCGGGCATCCGTCGGGCGCGTGCTGTTCCCGCGCGGTGCGCAGATCCGCGCTCGCGGCGCGAGGGAGCGCCTTCGCGCTGCCCCCGGCCGTTGGCGCCGATGTGCACCTCGGCACACGAGGCTTCTGGAGATGATCATCCACGATCTGCACCAGGCACAGCGCTCCCTGACCGCACGGCCCGGCTGGACCGTGGCGGTGCTGCTGACCCTGAGCCTGGGCATCGGCGCGAGCAGTGCCGTGTACAGCGTGGTGGACGCCGTCGTGCTGCGGCCGCTGCCCTACGAGGAGCCCGAACGCCTGCGCGTGCTCACGGGCTGGGATGTCGAGCGGCAACGAGAGCTGCGCCCTCTGGAGCTGTCGTACCCGGCCTGGGAAGACCTACGCCACCGGCAGGACGTCTTCGAGCGGCTGGGCGCCTATGCCCCCACGTGGCGGGTGCTGACCGACGGTGTCACCACCGAGCCCGTCAGCGCGGCAGTGCTTTCCGCATCGATGCTGCAGGTATTGGGCGTGGAGCCACGCCTCGGTCGCGGCTTCGCTCCCGCCGACGACGAGCCCGGCGCCGCCAGCGTCGTGATCCTCTCGCACGGCGCCTGGCAGCGGCGGTTCGCCGGCGATCCCCAGGTTCTCGGGCGAGACATTCTCGTCAATCACGAGCCCCATCGGATCGTCGGTGTCATGCCCGAGGGCTTCGCGTTCCCCGACCCGACGCGCGAGCTGTGGCTGTCGCTCAAAACGCTTCCGCGCGGCTCCGGCTCGTTCTTGACCGTCGTCGGTCGGCTCGCCCCCGACGTGACCACGGAGCGGGCGGCAGCGCGGCTGGCCACGCTGGAGATCGACGACGGCGGCAACCGCCGCATCACCGCGCGAACGACCTCGTTGCAGGCGCACACCGTCGGCGACGTCGATCGCCTGCTTTTCCTGCTCCTCGGTGCGGTGGGCGTGGTGTTGCTGATCGCGGCGGTGAACGTAGGCGGCCTGATGATGTCGCGCGCCATTTCGCGGCGGGCGGAACAGCGCATCCGCCGCGCCCTCGGGGCGAGCCGCGCACACCTGGCGCGGGCCGCGCTCGTCGAGAGCGCGTTGATCGCTGCGGCAGGCTCGATAGGCGGCCTGCTGCTAGCGGTATGGTTCACAGACGCCATGCTGAGCCTGCGCGCCGAGACGCTGCCGCGTCAGGGAGAGATCGGCCTGCACCCCCGCGTGCTGCTGTTTACGGGCTTGGCCGCCCTGGGCCTCGCGCTCGCCGCCGGCATCGCGCCGTTCCTCGACAGCCGAGGCGGCAGTGGCGGCGGCAGGGCGCTCACGCGAGCGCGCGGCTCCGACGGCGGCCGCGTGAGCAGCCTGAGACGAAGCGCCCCGGTCGTCGCCCAGATCGCCCTGACCACCGTGCTCCTGTTCGGTGCCGGGCTGCTGTTACGCAGCCTCTCGGAGATGCTCGATCTAGCGCGCGGCTTCGAGCGCGACGGCGTCGTGATCCTGCAAACCCGGCTTCCCCAGGAACGCTATCCCGAGCACGCTGACAAGCGCGCCCTTTACGATGAGATCGAGGAGCGCCTCACCGCCACGCCGGCAGTGACGTCGATGGCCCTCGCCAACCGGCAACCATACCTGATGATGCGCGTCCATCAAGGCGTCGATGTCGAGCGCGCCAGCGGCGAGAGCGAGCGCGCCGTCGTCGAGGTGCTGGCGGTGTCGGCGGGTTTCTTTGAAACGCTGCGCGTGCCCGTCCTGGAGGGCCGGCCGCTTCGGGCCGTGGAGCCACAACCGGCGGTCGTGATCAACCGCACGATGGCACGCACCTACTGGCCCGAAGGCACGGCCATCGGGCAGCGGATCCGCTGGGGCGACGGCCTGCGAATGCAGTGGGGCGACGCGCCGCCGGCCACCGTGGTCGGCATCGTTGCCGATACGCGCTGGGGTGATCTGCAACCCGAGCCCGCTCCGCAGGTCTACTTCGCCTACGACCGCCGGCACGACGGCGATATGGTGGCGTTCCTGCGCGTGCAGCCGGGCGCCGCCGCCGAAGCCATCGGCACGACGCGCGCGCTGCTGCGCGACATCGATCCCGGGATCGCCGTCTCCGAGCTGGGCACGCTGGATGATCGCCTCGCCCGGCAGATCGCGGACCCGAGGTTCCGCGGCGCGCTCCTCGGGACCTTCGCCGTCATGGCGCTGGTGCTCACCTTCTTCGGCATCTTCGGCGTCGTCTGGTACACGGTCGCCGCAAGCACGCGCGAGCTCGGCGTGCGCAAGGCGCTGGGCGCTCATCCGGCGCGTCTGCTGAGCACCGTGCTGCGGCGCGCCGGCGGTCTCGCGTTCGCCGGGGTGATCCTGGGCGGCATCGGCGCCTGGTGGGCCGCCCATTTGCTCGATGCCTATCTCTTCGAAGTCCGCCCCCACGACCCATGGACCTTCTGCGCGGTCGCTGCGCTGGTCGCAGCCACCGCCATCGGCGCCGCTCTGCCGCCGGCGTGGCGCGCCGCGCGCGTCGATCCGATGGTAGTGCTCGATGACTCGTAAGGCGTAGCGGCTCGGGCGTTGCTCACGCTCGTTCCGGGCGTTGCCGGCTCATCTCGGCGGTTCCGGGCAGACTACGCCGCCCGCGGGCACCTCTACCTTGGCTGCCCACAGGATCGCGTTGGCGAGGAAGCGGCGGTGTTGCTCGTCGCGCAGGTTGTCGTGGAAGTCCATGCCGGTGGTGACGACGCCGCGGCCGCCGCCCGCGCGTTCGACCGCCCAGGCCACGATGCCGCCGGGTCCACCGTCGGTCGGGGCGACGCTGAGCAGCGGCGTGCGCCGCGAATCGGGCGGCAGCAGCTCGTCCAGGTAGTACTCCTCCCGATAGGTCCAGGCCGAGATCCCCCGCAGGACCGGATGGTCCGGCGAGGCGGGTGTCACGTGCCAGTCCGTGACGCGCACCTTCGAGTCGTCTTGACCATAGTCGGCGACGCCGCCGAGCCAGTCGAGCCAGAATCGGCGACCCGTCTCGTTGTTGACCCACGTCGCATAGTGGATGCCGACGAGACCCGTTCCGCCCCTCATGAGCGCGTCGAACCGGTTCAGGCGCGCCATCGTCGCCGCGTCGTAGGTACTGCCGTCGGTGGTCGCCGCCTGCGGAAAGATCGCGTGGGTCTCGCCCGGCGTTCGATCGCCACTGCTCTCGACGACGATGGCGGCCGCACCCGCGAGCTCGCTGGCGTCCGGGACCTGCCCGGTCAAGAGCTCCGCCGCGATGCCGCTGACGTTGGCCGCCTGCTCCAGGCAGGTCTTGAGCACCTGGAGGTCGCGCTCGTACTCGTGCCGGCCGGGCCGGCCGTGGTCCTTGGGGCCGGCGACGAAGACGATCCTGGCGGCCTCCTGACCTGCCGGCGCGGCGGATATGGCCGACCGACCTGCCGGCGCGGCGGAGACGGCCTCCTGACCTGCCGGCGCGGCTGATACGGGCGCGGCGCCTCCAACTGCCGCCGCGAACAACACCGCCGCAAGTACCGCCGCCACAGCCATTGCGCATCGGCTCTTCATCGCCGCCTCCTCAATGGATCGTCCAGCCGCCGTCGACCATCAGCACGTGTCCGACCACCATATCCGACAGGGGGCTGGCGAGAAACAGGACGGCGCCGACCAGATCCTCGGGCTGGTTCCAGCGGCCGATCGGCAGCATCTGGCCGGTGGCCCATTCCTTGTAGCCGGGCTTCTCGAGGATGACCTTGCGGGACTCGGTCTCGGTGATGCACGGCGCGACGGCGTTGACCGTCACGCCCTGGGCGGCCCACTCGAGGGACAGCGCGCGGGTCAGGTGGTGCACGCCCGCCTTGGCCGCCGCATACACCGACCGTTGCTTGAAGGCGATGACACCGAAGTTCGACCCGATGTTCACGATCTTGCCGCCTCCCTGCGGGATCATGACGCGGGCGGCCGCCTGACACATGAAAAACACGCTCTTGAGCGACGCCGCCATCGTCGCGTCGTACTCCTCCTCGGTGACCTCGAGCGCCGGCGTCGTGCCCGTCCACCCGGCGTTGTTGACCAGGATGTCGATACGGCCGAACTCCTCCTCGGCCCGGCCCATGAGCGCTCGCACCTGGGCGACGTCCGCCACGTCGGTTTGGACGACCACGGCGCGTCGGCCGAGGCGCTCGATCTCGCCGGCGAGCTGGCGGATCTCCTTCTGGCGCGGACCGGGGTGCTTCGCCAGCACGAGATGCGCGCCGGCCCTGGCCAGGGCGATCGCCAGCGCCTTGCCAATCCCTTGCGAGGCGCCGCTCACGATGGCGACCTTGTCCTTCAGGCCGAAGCTCGAGTAGTCCGCCTCCATACCTTGTCTCCCGTCGTTCGGCATCCGGTCGTTAGACCAGCCCGCGGATCGTCCCGCCGATGTCGAGCCCGGCGCCGGTGATGAACTTCGCGCGCGGCGACGCCAGGAAGACGGCCGCGTGCGCTACGTCCTCGGGATCGCCGATGCCCATGGGCATCTGTCGATCGGCGAGGAACCGTTCAACCGCCTCGTCGCGGTCCACCTCGTAGTGGGCGACGAGCTGATCGACGATGCCGCCCGGCCGGGTCCACATGGCGGACCAGATCGGGCCGGGCAGCACGGTGTTCACGCGCACGGCCGGCGCGTACTGTTTCGCGAGCGCCTTGGTGACGTACAGCAGGCCGGCCTTGAAGGCACCGTAGTCCATGAACCCGGGCTCCGGCTGCTTCGCCAGGTCCGAGCCGGTGATCACGACCGACCCTGAGCCGCGCGCCGACATCTCGGGCAGCAACGCGCGGCAGGCACGCACGCCGCCCATCAAATTGACCTCGAACGAGCGCGCCCACCTGTCGTCGTCGATCTCCTCGAACGGGGCGGCGTCACCGACACCGAGGTTGCTCACCAGGATGTCGGGCACGCGACCGAACGTGTCGAGGGCGAACGAGACCGCCGCCTCGACGCCGTCGGCCGTCGCCAGGTCCGCCGTGACCGTCGCCCGCCAGCTGGCGCCGTGCTCGCGAAGCGCGGCGGAGTCCCGGTCGGCGACCACCACGCCGGCCCCCTCGGCGGCGAGGAGGTCGGCAGTGGCTCGACCGATACCGTGCGCGCCGGCGCACACCAGCGCCAGCTTGTCGTCGAGCAGATAGTCCATTGGTCGAAGCGCCTCCCGGCGATTATGCTTGCGTCGGCCGCCCGTCGATTATGCTTGCGCGGGCCGCCGATGCAAGTGCGCGAAGCCCCGGAGTTTCTTGAAGGGAGGCCGGCGTGAAGCTCGAGGACAAGGTCGCACTCGTTACGGGCGCGGCGCGCGGCATCGGCCGGGGCATCGCCGAGGAACTGGCCGAACAGGGGGCGCACGTCGCGGTGAACGACCTCGACGTCGCCGGCCCCGCCGAGGACGTCGTGGCGGCGATCCGAGCGCGGGACCGCCGCGCGATGACGGTGGAGGCCGACGTCGCCAGCCGCGAGGCCGTGGAGGCCATGGTCGACAGGGTCTGGCGGGAGCTGGGGCCCATCGAGGTCCTGGTCAACAACGCGGGCATCGAGACGATCGTGCCGTTCCTCGAGCTCACCGACGAGCAGTGGACGCGCCTCACCGATACGAACCTGCGCGGCGCCTGGCTCTGCTCGCAGGTCGTCTGCCGGCGGGTCGTGGCCGAGGGCCGGCAGGCCGCCATCGTCAACATCGGGTCGATTCAGGCGGCCAAGGTGCTGCCCGGCCGCACGCACTACGCGCCGACCAAGCTGGGCCTCGAGGCGCTCACCCGCAACATGGCGGCGGAGATGACGCCGCTCGGCATTCGCGTCAACTGCGTCCACCCGGGCCTCATCGACACCGACATGACCGCCTGGGTCATGAAGGACGCGGAGCTGCTGCCCGTCATCTTGGAACAAATCTCCATGGGGCGTGCCGGCGTGCCGCGCGACGTCGCCCGCGTCGTCGCGTTCCTCGCCTCCGAGGAGGCCGGCTACGTGACGGGGCAGTCGATCTTCGTCGACGGAGGGTGGGTGGGCAAGTAGGGGGCAAGCAGGCTGACCTTGATCGGATCGCGACCTATTTTCAGGAGGTGAGGATGCTTCGGCTGCTGGCGACCTGCGGTCTGGTTGCATGGACCGCGATGATGTCCGTCCCTCACGCGAGCAGCGCCGCGCAGGATGCAGTACGCGGGGCGAGTTCACGCAGCCCCGAGCTCGTCATCGGGTTCTTTGAGCCTTCCGGGTATACACCCTGCTACTATGCCCCCGGAGGACACCATGAACCTGGTCATCAGCCTGCTGGTTGCCGCCCTGTTCACCTTCGCCGGCTGGGTCGCTCAGACGCCACGAGGCGACTTCGTCATCACCATCGACGCGCCCAGCCACGGACGGACCCGCGTGGAATGTGTTGAGGGCTGCGCCGCTCTCGTGGGATCGCGTGACATCGGCCTCCATCGGGACGGCAAGATACACCTACCTACGGCGTCCTACGGCGTCTACTGCAGCGGTCCGGGTGTCGAGCGATGCCGAGCGGCGTTTCACGGATTCCTGAAGGATGATGTCGCCGGCAGCGCACCGGCGCAGAGAGGGGACTTCGTCATCAATGTCGAGGCCCCGGGCGGTGAGACGACGCTGGAGTGCGTCGAGGGGTGTGCGGCCTTGGTCGGCGCGCGCGACATCAGTACCTATCGCGGCGAAGGTCGAGGAACTACCTACGTTTTCTCATGCGGTGGATCGCGGTGCGAGGCGACGTTTCACGGGTTCCTGAAGCGGTAGATCAATCCGCGCGGAGTGCGGCCTGGTGCGCGTCGTGCCAGGTTGCGAGCCGGGCTGCGAAGGCAACCCCGATGCCGCTGGCGTCCTCTCTAGAACGCTACCGCGATCTCGCGCCAGGCGTCCGGGTCCGGCCACTGTGCGAGAAGGTGTTGCACGCCGGCCACGATCTCGGCGAACTGACTGTGGTCGAGCGACCAGATCAAGATGCAGCCCGCGTGGTGACGTCCTGACTCCGCCCACTCGCGAAGGATCGGCGCGAAGTCGCGACTGTTGCGCGTGACGAGGATCCGTTCCTGGCTCGCGGCGAGCGTCAGCACCTCCGGGTCATCGAGCCCCTCGAGCGCCGTCTCCTCCGCAAGCGCCATTACGTCGTGGCCTGCCTCGCGAAGCGGCTCGGCAACCCCCCGAGGCGAAAGGTTGGCGTCGAGCAGCAGCCGCACGGGCTACGGATCGCGCTTCGTGCGGAGCTCGACGAAAGGGTAGAGCGAGCGCAGCTCATCGAGCGGCCTGCGGTTCTCGCCGATCAGCTCGTCGATCTCGTCCGGGTATTCGGCGCGGTAGGCGAGCGCCAGCCGGATCTGGCGCTCCGTCAGGTGCGTCTCGGCCAGCAGCCGCTCCGGCGAACCGAAATCCTCTGCCATCTGCGCGATCTCCCACACGTCGAGGCCTGAACCGATGACCCACGCCCGGCGGCGGGCGTCGTCACCGCGGAACCCGATGCCCGGGAAGCGTCGAGCGCGCGCGGTCTCCTCGGTGAACGCCTCGACCACGGCGCTCTTCGACCGTTTCAGGCGCTTGGCTTCGTGCTCCACCAGCCGCTGAGTCGGCACCGAGAAACGCACGCTGAATGGTTTTCCTTTGGGGCCCTTCGTCGTCAACATGGACCGATCATAACACAGAAGTTACAACGTAATGAATTCCACGGATACACCATCGGGAGGCCGGGCGCCCTGTCGCGACATCCCCCTGCTTCGCCACCCGATGAGAAGCCCCGAGGTGGCCACCGGCAGCTACGGCCTACCCGTTGACCGTCCGGAATGTGCGGCTAGCCTCCGCGGCCGCGCTCCAGGCGCAGCGCTGCCTGGACGATCGGCTTGCACCAATCGGGCACCTGGTCGGGCGGGCAGACGTACTCGATCCGGGCAGCCTCCGTGCGGTTCGGCAATGTCCTCGGGAGCGACGGCAGTGTCTTGCCGCTGTTCAAGTGGCGGATTGCGACCGGCAGGCCGGTGACCGTCACGGACTCCGAGGCGTCGCGACACTTCATGCTTACCTAGCGGGCGCTCCTGGGCCAGCGGGATGCCAATGGCTGTTTGGAGCAGCTGCGGAGGATGACGCAGGTCGGTTGAGTGTGCTGCCCTCGCAGGTTGAAGCGCAGTTGGCCCAGGTCTCCCGCTGACCTGCGAGCCGATCACCGGATATAGCCCAGACTGCGAAGCAGTCGGAGGGTCTCCTCGTCGAGATCGAGGGGTTGTGATGCGGAGCCCGGCGGCGATGGCAGCTCCGCAATTATCCCGGCGAGCATCGCAGGCCAGCTCGCCGCGCAGTCCACCGATCGCCATTGCCGGCCGGGCATCGTCGGAGAGGCGTTGGCGCCGGGCTCCAACGACGCCTGCCCGCACTCGCTGCCACCCCGCCAGACGATCTCGAAGCCGGCGTTGCCGTAGCGCGCGTACAGGTCCGTGCTCACGAACCAAGCCCGGTCTCGGACGAGTGGATGGATGGTGCTCTCGTCGTGCTCTTCGGCGAGGACGTGGGCGCGCATGCCGAGCGGCGCGGAGGGGGTGGGGCCGAGCGCCAGGCCGTCGCTGGCGGGTACCGTTGCGCCGGCGACTTCGAGAATCGTCGGGAAAAGGTCGACGAGAGATACCGGGTCGGATACTTCGCGCGACGCAGACTGGTGGGGCCACTTGATGATCAGGGGAATCTCGACGAGCTCCGGGTCGAGGCGGTACGAGTGCTCGAAGTGACCGCGCTCGCCGAAGAGCTCGCCATGGTCGCTGGTGACGATGATCAGGGCTTGCTCGTAAAGGTTCCGCGCGCGCAGAAAATCGAACAGGCGACCGAGCTCGGCGTCGATGACCGACAGCTCTGCCAGGTAGGCGCGCCACACCGGTTCTCGCAGGGGTCGGTCGGCGGCCGTATCGGCAGCGCCGTCGCCGGCCCCTGGTGGAGGAGTGCTCGCGGCGGCGCCGGCTCGGCCGGATCGCCTGTCGAACATGGCCCGCCAGCGCTGGTTCATGACTTCGAGCGAGGGCATCTCGAGCGAAGAGAGCAGCTCCGGCCCCCCGAGCGTCTGAAAGACTGCCTGCGGTGGATCGTAGGGAGCATGGGCATCGAAGTAGTTGAGGAACACGAGGAACGGCGAGCCGGTCGCTCCGTCGACGAGATCGATGGCTTCCTGCGTCAGTACCTCCGCTTCGACCTCGGCGGCGGTGGGGTCTCGGAAGAGATGGAACCCGCGCGCCAAGCCCCAGCGCGACGACACCAGAACACCGCCGCCGAAGCCCACTGTCAGGTAGCCGCGTGAGGTGAGCTGCTGTGCCAGCGTCTGTACACCGTGGCGGAGACTCGGGGACGAGACGCCGGCACCGTGACTCGAGGGATAGAGTCCGGTGAAGATCGAAGCGTGCGCGGGAAGTGTCCACGAGGAGGTGGAATGGGCGCGTGTGAAGACCGTTGCCCGCGCGGCCAGCGTAGCCAGCACCGGGGTCACGCTCACGCCGTCGACGACCGCCCCCACCGCGTCGCGCCGCACCGTGTCCAGCGTCACGAGGACGATCGGTGGTCGGTCGCTCGATGGCCGGGGGAAGGCCCACCGCGGCACCTCCCAGAAGAACGCGCCCTCGTCGGCCCCCTCGGTGCGAAGTTCGCCGATGATGGTACCGGGGTCCAGGTGCCACAGGACCTGCTGGTGACCGCCGGCCTCAACGGTCTCCCAATGCACTCCGGAGCTCGTTACCATCGCGAAGGTGGCCGGCGCCGCCGAGAAGTTGCGAGCCACGAAGGTGAGCGCGCCGTTCGCACCGGGCGCCGCGATGTCGACAGGCAGGGCACCGGGTCCGAGAAACACGGACCCGCTCACGCGGTCGCCATCCTCACCATTGACGACGCTCCGCGCGAGGAAGCCTTCGAGCTGGTTCCTTAACGTCCAGGCGCTTCTGCGCACGGGCCACTCCGCCCCGTCGATCCCGTAGCTAATCCGCACCGCCATGGGGCGACGCGCGACGGGGAGCGCGGACCCATCCGGAAGCTCCGCATCCGCGGCAGGCGCGGACGCTTCCGGAAGCGGTGGATCCGCGGCGGGCGCGACGGCGAGGACGTAGGTCCCTGTGTCCAGCCCGTTCGAGGTCAGCGTCACCGTCCAGGCCCCGTCACGCACGGCCACCCGGGATGCGCTGAGCGGTCTGCCGTTCCAAGTGAAGCGCAGTGCTTCGACATCGTCGGCGGCCGCCGACGCCACACTCTTGAGCCTCTGCGGGCTCTCGTGGCTCTCGAGACTCTCCGGGCTCTCGAGACGCACCCAAACCTCTCCGTCCAACGGCCGCAGAGCATGGACCATCAAGGAGGCCTCCCCGGTCATGAGCCATGGCTCGCTGGTGGAGCGCCGCTGCCACCCTTCGCGCGGGATGACCGCAATATCGCCCGGCGCTACCAGCCTGCCGAGCAGATCCCCGAGCCCCATCGTGGAGGGCTCTTCCGCATCGTCCACGGTCTGGCTCGCGGTGCGCGTGGGCGCGGCGTGGCACGAGACGGCGACGACGACCAGAACGAGAGGAACGACGCGCCGGATGCTAGAATGCGGCCCCGTCATTCGAATCTCCCGTCGTTCCGCCTGCCTTGAATCGTTTCGCCGCTTCTTGAATCGTCCCGCCTCTTGAATCGATACGCCCGCTTGAATCGTCACGGCGGCTTGAATCGTCCCGCCCGCCGCTTGAAATCGCGGCCACGGTAACAGAACAGGACCGTCAGATGCCACGCACCGGCTCCACCCCGGGAGGCGCCGATACCGAGCTGCACGGGCGCAGAGCCGGGGTGGCCATGATCTTCCGGTTGGTCGTCCTGGCCGCCGTGATCTCGGCCGGCTGCGGCCGCATCGGCACGGGCGGCGGCGCGGACCCGGCAGCGGAACGCGCGGGCGGGGTGGGATACCCAGGCCGCCCCAACGTCATCCTCTTTTCCCTCGACACGCTGCGGGCGGACCACGTCGCCCGGGCGCCTCGGCTGCGGAAGATGGCGCGCGAAGGACGCTGGTTCACCGGCGCCCGCGCGAGCGCTAGCTGGACGCTGCCGTCGCACGTCAGCCTGTTCACCTCGCTGCCGTACTTCGAGCACCAGGTGCCTCTCCCCGGGGCGCGGGTCAATTTCGAAGGGCAGGGCATTGCGCCGCAACAGCCGACGCTGGCAGCGGCCCTCTCCCGTGCCGGTCACTACACGGCCGCGAGCACCGAGGGCGGATATGTCAGCGACGTCTACGGCCTCGGGCTCGGCTTTGACGAGTATCTCGAGATCGACGACGCCAGTGGCCGCGCCGAGGCACGCATCGCCGCCCATCTCGACCACGTGCGCGGTGCCGTCGCGCGGAGCAGGGGCCGCCCGTTGTTCCTGTTCGTACACACGTATCTGGCCCACGATTACTTCACCAATTCGCCCGATTATCACGCGGGTCTTGAGCCCTTCGGCCCGGAGCTGGTACGCCACGGCGCGTTCATCGACGACCTCCGGCGCGGCAGGCGCGCCGTCGACCACACTCTTCCCACCGAGTACCTCGCGTCTCTATACGCCCGCGGCGTGGAGCTCGCCGACCGCCTGCTGGCGAGCGTCGTCGATGAGCTATTGGCGGCAACCGGGAATGCTCCTTTGCTCGTTGTCGCCACCTCGGATCACGGCGAGAGCATCGGCGACCGCTCGCGCGACGGCAGGGCCACCTGGTGGCACCATGGTACCGGGCTGCCGCCGAGCCAGTTGCGGGTGCCCCTGATCCTGTGGACCAACACCAGCGAAGCGTCCGGAGAGATCTTCTCCTCGCCGGTCTCGACGATCGACGTCGCGCCTTCGCTGCTGGCCCGCCTGGGCGTCGGCATCCCCGAGTCGTTTCGTGGCCGGGACGACCTGTTCGGCGACGCGCCCCCGGTCGGCGATCGCCCCGTAGCGACGCCGGTGCTGTCCGGTAACAACATCCTCCATCCCACGGATCCCTGGCAGAGTGGCATCGAGCACTCGCTCGTGGAAGATGGCCTCGAGTACAGCCGTTTCGATCGGGTCACCGGTGAGCCGCTGGATGAATCCTGCGCGCGCGTCGGGGCGTCCGGTAGGCCCGGCGGCAGCCCGGCGGCCTCTTTCGAAGCTGCCGCCGAGCCGCTGGTCGAGCTCCGCGAAGAGGTTTCCGAGGAAGTTCCTGTCGCGGAATGTGCGCCGATACGCAGCTTGCTCGCCCGTTTCATTGGCGAGAGAGCCGGCGCCGCGCTCGTCGTTCGGGCGGACGGCGCTGTGACCATCGAGCTCGAGCCCGACGATCCGCTTCGGGGCATCTTCGCCGTGCAATCGACCTTCCCCTCTCCGGGTCCGGTGCTCGATGCCGAGGCAGGGACGATCAGGTGGGAATCGAGCGCGCCGGACGATGCCCTGCTGTTGTTCCCGAGGACGACTTCCCTGCGTTTACACCGCATCCTGCGGGGCGATGCCGTGGTTGCCGAAGGCGTGGAACCCTTCCTCGAACAGCCGGTCGCGGCCACTCTGCGGACGCGGCCGGGTGGCGGCTGGTTGTCGCTGACCGTACGCGGCATCCCGGAACCACGGTCGCAG
>Ga0214471_10002949_pt1 | contig 13223 bp, 8 predicted proteins | sample RVTome_5_FD_207665 | JGI IMG/M metagenome (GOLD analysis project Ga0214471, IMG submission 207665) | Soil microbial communities from uranium-contaminated site in the Upper Colorado River Basin, Wyoming, United States - RVT142D155 | ecosystem: Environmental > Terrestrial > Soil > Contaminated >...
GGAGGGCCGCATGAACGGTCGGCGGACAGCTCGACAGCGAATGCCCCGGAGCGACCTCAGCGCGAGGTGGCCGGCCGGACAGCCAACCTTGTCGGCTGGCGAGACCGGGCAGCCGCGGAGGACAGCATGAGCGAATCGTCGCCCCGCCCGCCGGGGCCTGCCGGCAACCTCGAGCCGGTGGCCGGGCTCGCCGGCGCCGAGGCGCCCGCGGCGCTGCTGTCGTGGGGGGAGCTGCTGCGCAGCCTCGCCGCCCTGCTGCGGCTCAGCAGCCGGGTGATCTTCCGCCGCAAGCTGCTGTTCATGACCGCTGGCATCCTGGTGTACTACGCGGCCCTCTACGCCTTCGCGGTCTACGACCCGGGATCGGGGTTCAGCGTCGAGGAGGCGCTGTTCGTCCTCGTCGAGCTGCCGGGGGCCGTTCTCGGCATCTACCTGACGATGGACCTGATCGCCCGGGAGCGCGACCGCAACACGCTCGAGGTGCTGTTCAGCACCGCCAGCTCGCACTACACGGTGTGGGCGCTGCGCATGCTGCCGATCTACGCCGTGCTGCTGCTGACGCTGCTTGTCATGAGCACGATCTCCTACTTCTTCTTCGCCGAGTTTCCGTTCTTCTGGGGCGCGCTGAACGCCTTCATCCCGGCCTTTCTGCTCGCCAACCTGACCTTCTACATCTCGGTGTTCACGCGCAGCGCCAACACCGCCGGCATGCTGGGGCTCGGGTTCTTGATCCTGATATTGATGAGCTACGAAGAGCTACAAGGATCCAACTACAACCTGTTCCTCAAGCCCTTCGAAGTGCCGATCAGCGGCGACGACCCGTTGTGGGTCGAGAAGATGGTGATCAACCGCCTGGCGGTCTTCACCAGCGGCGCCATGCTGCTTTTCCTCGCCCTGCGGCGCATGGAGCACCGGGAGAAGCTGCTGAGCTGACCCGGGCCGCCGGCGATGGCACGCCGGAGGCAGTCTCTGGGGGGCGTCGTCCCTTCGCCTCCTCACAACCGCCGTTCCAATCGGTGCCCGGCAGCCGGTCCTCGTCATTCGCTGCGCAAAGCGATCGTCGGGTGGAGGCGGGCGGCGCGGCGGGCGGGGATGAAGCTGGCGGCGAGGGCGACGACGGCGAGGCCGGCGGCCGCGGCGATGAAGGTGAGCGGATCGGCGGCGGTGACGCCGAACAGCAGACTCGACATCAGCCGGCTCGCCACCAGCGCCAGCACGACGCCCGCCAGCAGCCCGATCGCTGTGGTCGCCAGCGCGGCGCGCAGCATCGAGCGGATGACCGCTCTCGCGTCGGCGCCCAGCGCCAGCCGGATGCCGATCTCGCGCGTCTGCTGGCTTACCGTGTACGAGACCACCCCGTAGATCCCGGCGGCCGCGAGGGCGGCGGCGAGCAGCGCGAAGATCCCCAGCAGTCGGAAGTTGAGGCGCTCCTGGCTCGACGAGCGCTCGACGAGATCGGAGACCGGGCGCTGGTCGGCGACCGGAAGGTCGGGATCGATCGCCCAGACCGCGGCGCGCACGCTGCCGGCGATCGACGCCGGGTCGCTCGCGGCGCGCACGATCAGCGTCAGGGCATCGCCGCGACCTTCCGCGTACGGGTAGAAGACCTCCGGCTCGGCGCCCGCCTGAATGCGGCGCTGGGGGACGTCGCCGACGACGCCGACGATCGTGTTCCAGGGGATCTCCGGGTTGGGCTCATCCTCGGTGACGAAGCGTTCCGGACCACCGAACAGGAACTGCTGTCCGAGCGGATCCTCGCCGGCGAAATACAGGCGCGCCATGGTCTCGTTGATGATCACCACCCGCCGCGGGTCCGCCGAGTCGGCCGCCTCGAACGTGCGGCCGGCGACCAGCTCGATGCCCATCGTCTCGAAGTAGCCCGGCGTCACGCCGTTGGACTTCACCTCCATCATCCCCTCGCGGGCGACGGGCTCGCGGCCGGCGATCGTATAGAAGCCCGAGGAAAACCGCGTCCCCAGCGGCACGGCGTCGACCGCCGCGACCGACTCCACCCCCGGCAACGCTTCGACGTCGGCAAGCAGCCGCTGGAAGAAGCGGTAGACGTCGCCGCTCCCCGGGTAGCTGGCGCCGGGTAGCGAGATCGAGGTCATCAGCAGGCCCTCGGGCTGGAAGCCGATGTCGAGACTGCGGACCTCCAGGTAGCTGCGGATCAGCAGCCCCGCACCGGCGAGCAACACCAGCGCCAGGGCGATCTCGGCGACCACCAGCCCCTGGCGGGCGGCCTTGCCGGCCCTTCCCCCGGCCGCGGTTCGGCTCCCCTCCTTGAGCGCTTCGCCGAGGTCGGGGCGCGACACGCGCAGCGCCGGGAAGAGCCCGAAGAGGATGACGGTGCCGATTGTCACCGTGGCGGTGAAGCCCAGCACCGACGGAACGATGCCGACCTCGGCGAGCCGTGGCAGGTCGGGATCGAGGCCGCGCAGCAGCCGCAGCCCGCCGGCGGCGAGCAGCAGCCCGGCAACGCCGCCGAGCATCGACAGGATGACGCTCTCGGTGAGCAGTTGGCGAAGCAGGCGGCGGCGATCGGCGCCGAGGGCGGCCCGCACGGCCACCTCGCTCTCGCGGCCGGCGGCCCGCGCCAGGGTCATGTTGGCGACGTTGGCGCAGGCAATCAGCATCACCAGCCCGACGGCGCCGAACAGGATCCACAGTGGTGTGTCCACCTCGCCGACCAGGTGCTCGTGCAACGGCACGACGGTGACGCCGTAGCCCTCGCTGGAGTCCGGGTACTCCCGCTCGAGACGGAGGCCGACCTGGTCCATGTCGGCCCGCGCGGCCGCCACCGTCACGCCGTCCCGCAGCCGCCCGACGACGTTCAGCCAGAGCTGGTTGCGGGAGCTCTCGAGGACGTCGGGGGCGAACGGTCGCCAGAACTGCGCTTCCTCGGAGCCGAAGGCGAAGCCCGGACGCATGACGCCGATCACCGTGAACGGCTCGCCATTGAGGATGAGCTTGGCGCCGAGGGCCGCCGGGTCGCCGCCGAGCCGCCGCTGCCACAGGCCGTGGTCGAGGACCACCACGTTAGGATCGGTGTCCCAATCGGAGGCGGTGAAGACGCGCCCGTGCAGGGTGTCGACATCGAGCACCGAGAAGAGGTTCGGCGAGGCGATCAAGCCGAGCAGCCGCTCGGGCTCGCCGTCGCCGGTCAGGCTCGGGCGGCTGAAGGTCCAGGCGGACATGTCTGCGAAGCTGGTGCTGCCGTTTCGCCAGTCGAGGTACGCGGGGTACGAGGTGACGTCCTGCGGCCATCCCTGCAGCCGGTTGTCGAGCCAGACGGTCATCAGCTCCTCGCTCTCCGGATAGGGCAAGGGTTGGAGGAGCACGCCGTTGACGACGCTGAAGATCGCCGTGTTGGCGCCGATCCCGAGCGCCAGCGTGACGATGGCGATGGCGGTGAAGCCCGGTCGCAGCAGCAACGCGCGCAGGCCCACGCGGATGTCGAGCTTCAAGCTGTCCATGACGATTCCCCTGTTTGGCGCACTCGAGGCCGGCGCCGTGGTGTCACCCATCGGCGATCGTGCCGGCGATCGGCGGCGGCGCAGGCTGGGAAGGAGCGACGCGAGCGCCTGCCTCCAGTACCAGAGGTCCGCGCCCCACTTGCCGCGTCGCGGCCGGACATGGAGCTCGTACTCCTCGTCGAGATCGCCGATCAGGGCGCCGCGCTCGCCGGCCGGCAGCAGCAGGCCGAGCAACAGACCGGGCAACCGCGGGGCGCGGCACGCCGGCCGCTCGCTGCCGCCCTTCATGGCTCGCCCGCCCTTGAACCGGGCTCGACCCTCCTTGAACGAGCCGACCGAGAAGCATCTGGACGCTTCACGGCTTGCCCGCCCGTGGGTCGAGCTCGACGCCGCGCCACATGCGGGCATGGGCGGCGCGGGTTTGCTCGAGGGCCTCGGTGCCGGCGGCCTCCAGCCTGAAGTAACGCCGCGGCCTGCCGCGCCGCACCGTGTCGGCGTCGGCCAGCCACGAGGAGAGGAAACCCTTGGCCTGCAGCCGATCGAGCGTCGCGTACACGGCGCCGATGGCCACCGAGCGGCCGGTGCGATCCTCGATCTGGCGGCGGATCCGCATGCCGTAGGCGTCCTCGGCCGCATGCCACACGGCGAGCAGCACCTGCTCCTCGAACGTTCCCAGCAGGCTGTTCTTGCTCATGGAGTATTTCTACATTGTAGAAGCTAAGAACGCAATCCCTTGCCGGGCAGGGTGAATGCCCCCCGCCTGCGTTGCTCTTCGGGGCCGGCGCCGATACAGTCGCCGCGTCGCGCCGGTCCCAGAGGGAATGCGACAATGTTTTCGGGCCGCACCGCGCAGCGCCTGCTGATCGCTGACCCCATCGCGGCCAACAAGGAGGTCCGAGAAATGGGCGAGACGTACCAATCGATCGTCATCAAGGCGCCGGTCGAGAAGGTCTGGGAGGCGATCCGGGATTTTCACGACCTCGGCTGGGCCTCCAACGTCGTGACCAGCGTCGACATCGTCGGCGACGCCGACGGCCACGAGGTCGGCGCCCAGCGGGTGCTCAACGGCGCCTTCCACGAGACTCTGCTGTCGATCGACGAGGAGGCGCACACCTTCAGCTACAGCATCGACGAGGGGCCGGGACCGCTCGAGCGGGCCACCGATTACGTCGGCCGCGTTGCCGTGAAGCCCGCCGAAAACGGCGGCGGCACGCTGGTCGAGTGGACCTCGAGCTGGAACAAGAGCGACGAGGCCGTCTACGAGCTCTGCCATCCGATCTACGTGGCGTTGCTCGAGGACATGAAGCAGAGCCTGGAGTAGGCTCGACCCCGCAGCCGGCCGGGGCGTGCCCGGCCTTTCGAATCGCCTTTCCAGGTGTCAGGGTGCTAGGAGAAACTGTGCACCCTGTCGTAGGCTTACACCTCTCTTGGTGGAGGCGCCCATGGTCGATCCTCTTTCGAGCCCTGCCATGCCCCAGCAAACGTCGAGCACCCGGGACACCAGGATCGCCGCCGACTCGGCTTGGACGGCCGCCGACAGCGCCGAGCTCTACCAGGTCGAAGCCTGGAGCGACGGCTACTTCGAGGTGCGGGCCGACGGCCGTTTGTGTGTCGCCCCCCCGGATGGCGGCGCCATGATCGACCTCTACGAGGTGATCGATGGCCTGCGCGAGCGGGGGCTGGCGACGCCGGTCGTGCTGCGCTTTCAGGAGATCCTCGCCGACCGCCTGCAGCGGATCCACGAGGTCTTCACCCGCGCCGCCGCCGAGGACAACTACCGCGGCCGGTACTTGACCGTCTACCCGATCAAGGTCAACCAGCAGCGCCCGGTGGTCGAGCAGGTGTACGGGCAGGGGGCGGCCTTCGGCAGCGGCCTCGAGGTCGGCTCCAAGCCGGAGCTGCTGGCGGTCATGGCGGTGACCGCCGACGACCGCGATGCCCGCCCGATCATCTGCAACGGCTTCAAGGACAGCGCCTACATCGAGGCCGTGGTGCTCGCCACCAAGCTCGGCCGCAACATCATCCCGGTGGTCGAGAACCTCGCCGAGTTGCGCATGTTGATCGGCCACGCCGAGCGCTACGAGGTGCGGCCCGTGATCGGGGCGCGCATCAAGCTGTCGCACCGCGGCGCCGGCCGCTGGGGCGCGTCGGTCGGCGACCGCTCGAAGTTCGGCCTCTTCGCCAGCGAGCTGCTCGACATGGTGGCGCTGCTGCGCGAGCACGAAATGCTCGATACCCTGCAACTGCTGCACGGCCATCCCGGCAGCCAGTTGCAGGACATCCGGCGCGTCAAGGAGATGATCGGCGAGCTGGCCCACGTCTACGCCGAGCTGCAGGGGCTGGGCGCCGCCATGGGGTACATCGACATCGGCGGCGGCCTCGGCGTCGACTACGACGGCAGCCGCACGAACTCCTCCTCGTCGATGAACTACACGCTCGAGGAGTACGCCGCCGAGGTCGTCCACCGGATCGGCAGCGTCTGCGATGACCGCAACATCGAGCATCCGACGATCGTCAGCGAGTCCGGCCGGGCCGTGGCGGCCCACCACAGCGTCCTGGTCTTCGACGTGCTCGGGGTCTCGGCGCGCGACCGCTTCGTCATCGAGGAGTCGGTCGACGACCTCGATCCAGACGCCCCGCAGCCGATCTACGACCTGTTCGAGGCCTTCGCATCGGTGCGGGAAGACAACCTGATCGAGTGCTACCACGACGCCGTCGAGGGCCGCCGCCAGGTCACCGAGCTGTTCGCGCTCGGCTTCCTGTCGTTGCAGCTGCGTGGGCTGGCGGAACGGCTGTTCTGGTCGACCTCCTCGAAGATCCAGAAGCTTGCCGGCCGGCTCGAGGAGCTCCCCGAGGAGCTCGAGCACCTCGAGCAGATGCTCGCCGATACCTACTTCTGCAACCTCTCGATCTTCCAGTCGCTGCCCGATATCTGGGCCGTCGGCCAGCTCTTTCCGATCATGCCCATCCACCGCCTCGACGAGGAGCCGGTGCGCCGCGGGGTACTCGCCGACGTCACCTGCGACTCCGACGGCCGCATCGATCGCTTCACCGATGTCCGCGACGTACGGCGGGCGCTGCCGCTGCACGAGCCCCGCGAGGGCGAGCCCTACTACCTCGCGGCCCTGCTCGTCGGCGCCTATCAGGAAACCCTCGGCGATCTCCACAACCTGTTCGGCGACGCCCACGTCGTGCACATCCAGACGACCGCCGAGGGGGGCTGGCGGATCGAAGAGATCGTCAAGGGCGACACCGCCAGCGAGGTGCTCCGCTACGTCCAGTACGATCCCGAGCGCATGCATACGCAGCTCTCGCGCGACTGCGAGCTGGCGATCGAGGAGCAGCGCCTGACGGTGGCAGAGTCGCGCGCCCTGCTCGGCTTCTACGAGTCGGCGCTGGCCGGCTACACGTATCTGTCCGAGGGTTAGCAGGCCGTGGTGGAGGTGTGATGGGTCTGGCGCGTGGCGATTGCCGGTGAGGGTAACCGGAAGAGGCGTCGACGCCGATGCGGAACGAGCCTGGCGTCAAGGTCCGTGATCGCTCGGCTCGACCGCGATGACGCCAGCAAGCGCGCCTGCTGTTTTCATCTTGGCGCGAGGCTGAGCGCGCGATGACGGAAAAAATCGCCCGGTTCTTTGGCCTCTCCGAGGAGTTCTCCGATCCCGAAGCGGCGGCAGCCGCGATCCTGCCGGTGCCCTACGACGCCACCAGCACCTGGAAGAAGGGCGCCGACCGCGGCCCCGCCGCCATCCTCGCCGCCTCCGCGCAGGTCGAGCTGTACGACATCGAGACCGGCACCGAGCCCTACCACGCCGGCATCGCGACGCTGCCGGAGATCCGCTTTGACGGGCCGCCGGAGGCCCTCGCCGACGAGGTCGCGGCGCGAACCGGCGAGGTCCTCGATCGCGGCCAGTTGCCGGTGCTCCTCGGCGGCGAGCACTCGGTGAGCATCGGCGCGATGCGCGCCGCCGCCGAGCGCCACCCGGGCCTCTCGTTCCTGCAGGTCGACGCCCACGGCGACACCCGCGAGAGCTACGAGGGCTCCACCCACAACCACGCCTGCGTGATGGCCCGCGCCCGCGAGCTCGGTCCGATCGTGCAGGTCGGGATCCGCGCGATCGATGCCGCCGAGGCGCAGACGATGGACCGCGAGCGGGTCTTCTTCGCCCACGAGATCCGCGACCGAGCCCAAGCTGCCCGAAGTGACGCGTGGATCGACCGAGCCGTCGCGCTGCTCGCCCCCGAGGTCTACGTGACGATCGACCTCGATGCCTTCGACCCCTCGCTGCTCCCCGCCACCGGCACGCCGGAGCCCGGCGGCCTGGGCTGGTACCAGGTCATGGACCTGCTCGCCGCGGTCACCGCCGCCCGCCGCATCGTCGCCTTCGACGTCGTCGAGCTGCTCCCCCAGCCCGGCCAGCACGCCAGCGACTTCCTCGCCGCCAAGCTCGTCTACCGGCTGCTGGCAATGATCTGGAGCGCCCGGCCGCCACGCTGAAGCCGCGTCGCATCGGGGCGGCGCGAGGCTGTATGCCCCCGGCCGGCCGGGGGACCAACCGTAAAGTTTCTTGCGGTGCCAAAAGGAATCTTGTAGGCTCTCGGTTCATGCGTCGCCGCTCGAGTTTACTTCTCACATGGGTCGGGACGACCGACCTTCGCGCTCCGTCGGAGGAGGAGGCCGTGGGGTTGGGTCCCGTCGCGCAAGCGTTGGCAGCTCGGAGTTTCGAAGACGTCGTTTTGCTGTCGAACTATGCGAAGGCGGAATCACGGCCCTACGTGGATTGGCTTGCAGCGCGGACGGCCAGCCATCTACGGGTCGAGCACTTCAAGCTCTCAGGCCCTACAGAGTTCGGTGAAATTTACGAAGCCGCCGTCGCGGCGACGGAGAGGGTGATCGAGAGGCATTCGGATGACGTGGAGCTCACTTTCCATCTCAGCCCCGGCACCCCGGCGATGGCCGCGGTGTGGATCATCCTGGCGAAGACCCGCTTTCCGGCGGAGCTGATCGAATCATCCCGCCACCACGGCGTGCGGACGGCCTCGGTGCCGTTCGATATCTCGGCCGACTACCTGCCGGATCTCCTGCGACGCCCCGACCGTGAGCTCGAGCGTCTCAGCGCCGGCCTCCCGCCGGAAGCGCCGGAGTTCGAGTCGATCGTGCACCGCGGACGCACGATGAAGCGCCTCATCCTCCGCGCTCGCCGCGTCGCCGCAAGGTCGGTTCCCGTACTGATCGAAGGCGAGACGGGGACCGGGAAGGAGCTCTTGGCCCGGGCAATCCACCGTGCCAGCCCTCGGCGAGAGCAGCCCTTCGTCGCGGTCAACTGCGGAGCGATTCCGGCCGAGCTCATCGAATCCGAGCTCTTCGGGCACGAGAAGGGAGCCTTCACGGGGGCCACGTCCCGCCGCATGGGTCATTTCCGGGAGGCAGACGCTGGCACGATCTTCCTCGATGAAGTGGGGGAGCTTCCGAAGCCGGCCCAGGTCAAATTGCTTCGCACGCTCCAGGAGGGCGAGATCCTGCCCGTCGGCAGTTCCCGCTCCAGCAAGATCGATGTGCGGGTCATCGCTGCCAGCAACCGGTCGCTCACAGAGGAGGTCGCCCGCGACGTCTTTCGCGAGGACCTTTTCCACCGCCTCGCAGTTGCCGTCCTTCGCCTGCCCGCACTGCGGGAGCGCACCGAGGACCTCCCGATCCTGATCGACACGCTCCTCGCGCAGGTCAACCGTGAGGGAACGGAGCAGCCAGGCTACGTCGACAAGCATCTTTCCGCTGGCGCAAGGAATCTTCTCCTCCGCCACCCGTGGCCCGGCAACGTCCGCGAGCTCCAGAACACGCTCCGCCGGGCGGCGATCTGGTCCTCCGATGAGACGCTGACCACCGAAGACATCCGTGAGGCGCTCCTACCGTCATCGGGACTCGAGCCCCGCGGTTCCCTACTCGATCGCCCCCTCGGAGAGGGCCTCGACCTGCAGGAGATCCTCGCCCACGTGGCCCGCCACTACCTCGAACGGGCTCTCGACGAGGCCCAGGGCAACAAGACCAAGGCGGCCGGGCTCGTGGGTCTTCCGAGCTACCAGACCTTCACCAACTGGATGAAGCGGTACGGTGTCAGCGTATGATGGCACGCGTCTTGCTCAATCAGCCCATCTTATGCCTGAGGAGAGTCCCGTGACCCGCCGCGACAGCGAGGCCGACGCCCGGATCGCCATCGACGATCTGCTGCGCGCGGCGAGCTGGGATCCTCGCGATAAGTCCCAGGTCGGGACGGAGATCCTCGCCAGCCAGCCCGGCGACGTAGCGTGGCTCACGACACGCGCCGAGGCACGTCCCTTCGATACACACGCACCGGTCTACGACCTCGCCGCCTCCGCCGGCACCTTCGGCTCCGACCAGGTGGTCGGTACAGCGACCGACGAGCTCGGCTGGATACCGGTTCCAGGGCACCACCGGCTCACGCGTGATCACTTCGTCGCGCGCATCGAGGGACACTCCATGGAGCCCACGATACCGGATGGCTCGCACTGCCTCTTCCGGGCCGATCGGGGTGGAAGCCGGGACGGGAAGCTGGTGCTCGTGTGGCACCGCGGTTGCTCGGACCCCACGCTCGGGGGTGAGTTCTCGATCAAGCGGTACCGGAGCACCAAGGCCACGGCGGCCGACGGGACATGGACCCATCGCGAGATCCGCCTCGAGCCACTCAACTCCGACCCTGCCTATCAGCCCGTCGTGTTCACTCCGGAGGCCGAAGGCGATGTGCGTGTCATCGGCGAGTTCGTCGCGATCCTCGACACGGCGGAGCCCGGCTCGAACAGCGGCCGAGCCGACTACGTCCTCTACGACCAGCGGGGCCGTCCGCTCGCCGTGATCGAGGCCAAGAAGAACGCCATCAATCCCTATGTGGCCAAGCAGCAGGCGCTGCCCTACGCGAAGGCCCTTGGCGCGCCCTTCATCTTCTTGACCAACGGCGAGCTGACCTACTTCTGGGACTACCAGAACGACGACGCACGTCCGATCGCGGGCTTCTTCTCCCGCCGAGATCTCGAGCGTATGGTCGAGATGCGTGGCACCCGCCACCCGCTCGCCACCGTCGAGATCCCCGAGCACTACTCCCGCCAGGGTGAGACGCGCTCGGTGCGCCCCTACCAGGCGGAAACCATGCGCGCGCTGGACCACGCCCTGGAGCTCGGCAAGCGCCGCTTCCTGATCGAGCTGCCCACCGGCACCGGCAAGACGGACCTCATCTGCCTCTACCTGAAGCGCCTCTTCCAGGCCGGCTGGGCCGAGCGCGTGCTCGTTCTCGTGGACCGGGAGCAGCTCGCCAAGCAGGCCCTCGAGGCCATCCAGGACATCCTCTCGGCGTATTCGAGCTACTGGCTCCGGTCCGGCATGGCCCGACAGGAACAGCAGATCACCGTGGCCCTGCTCCAGACGATGATCGGTCGTGTGGATGAGTTCACGGCGGGCTACTTCGATCTGGTGATCACGGACGAGTGTCACCGCTCCATCTACGGCGGCTGGAAGGCTGCGCTCACGCGTTTCGACGCGATCCACGTCGGTCTCACCGCCACGCCTGCAAACTACATCGAGCGCAACACCTACGACTTCTACCAGTGCGAGCCGGGCAAGCCCGACTTCAGCTACTCAATCCAGGACGCTTTTCGCGAGCAACACCTCGTGCCCTATCGCTTCGCTACGGGCATCACCGAAATCCTGGCAGAGGGAGCCGACGTCGAGGATGAGCACTACGACCCCGCTGCCTTCGAAAAGGAGTGGACCAACGAGGACACCAACCGCATGATGATGGCCGAGTTCGATCGCCTCGCATGGGAGAGCTACCAGGAGCTTGCTCCCGGCCAGGATCCGGGACCCGGAAAGGCGATTGTGTTCGCCATTACCAAGCACCACGCCGCCCGTCTGGCGCAGTACCTGAACGCGCTCCACCCCGAGCACAAGGGGCGCTACGCCGAGGTCATCACCTCCGACGTCGCCGCGCCCGACGAACTGATCCGCCGCTTCAAGAGCGAGACATATCCGATGGTGGCGGTGAGCGTGGGCATGCTGGACACCGGCTTCGACTGCCGCGAGGTGCTGCACCTCGTGCTCTGCCGCCGCGTCCGGAGCCCGATCCTCTATCAGCAGATGCGCGGGCGTGGCACACGGACGGCCCCGCACATCGGCAAGCAGAAGTTCGTGATCTACGACTTCTTCCGCAACCATCAGTACTTCAACGACAGCGATGCCGATGTTTTCACCGGAACCGGCGGTGGGCGCGCGCCGGTGGGAACGACCTCGCCCGCCACGCCTCCGCGCGATCTCGTCGAGCTCGGCCTCGAAGATGAGTGGCTCGAGGCGGTGACCTACATCGAGGTGGGTCCCGAGGGCGAGCGCGTCGACAAGCACGCCTACGTCACCGACTGGGAGAGGACCGTCCGGACCCGCGTCGGGGACGATGCGTTGCTCCGGAAGATCCGCGACGAAGAGCCGCTCGAGGCCGCCGAGGAAGAGGAGCTCGCCCGGCGCCTGAATCAGCCCGAGCGCTACTTCAACGAGGACAACCTGCGCCGCGCCTATCGCGATCCGGGCGGCAACCTGATCGACTTCATCCGCGCCGCGCTGGGCCAGCTTCGCATCAAGAGCCGCGAGGAGAAGCTCGAGGAAGCATTCCGCGCCTGGCTCGTCTCGCGCACGCTCACGCCGCAGCAGGCCGAGTACCTCTGCCTACTGAAGAATCGCGGTATCGCCACCGGTCGCGTGCGCATCGAGGACCTCTTCGAGCCCCCACTCTCGATCCTCGACGCGGCCGGTAAGGGCATCGAGCTGTTCGGCGAGGACGGGCTGCGCCGGGTCGTGGCAGATCTGAACGAAGACGTTTTCAAGACGGCGAGCTGAGAGGAACCCATGGACCAGACCCTGCGCCGCAAGCTCGACCGGATCACCGACATCCTCTGGGCCGGTGGGGTCACCAACCCCGTCACCTACATCGAGCAGATCTCGTACCTCATCTACCTCAAGTTGCTTGACGAGGAGGAGGCCAGTCGCGAGCTGCGCGAGCGGATGAAGGCCGGCAACGGAGCGCGTCTGTTTCCGGGACAGGCCGAGCGCTTTCGTTGGTCGAAGTGGCGCTTCAAGAGCGGCAACGACCTGCGCGACTTTGCGCGCGACGAGGTCTTCCCCTACATGGCCTCGCTCGTGAAGAACGAGCCGCAGGTGGCCGAGTACTTCCGCGACGCCGTGCTCGAGATCGTCGATCCGAACGTGCTCAAGCAGGTCATCGACGAGCTCGACGGCATCGACTTCAAGAAGCTCGGGCCCGACGTCAAGGGCGACATCTTCGAATACCTGCTGACCCACCTCGGCCAGTCGGCGCTGAACGGTCAGTTCCGCACGCCCCGCCAGATCCGCGTCTTCATGGTGCAGATGACCGATCCCGACCTGGGCGACACGATCTACGACCCGGCCAGCGGCACGGCGGGCTTCCTGATCGATGCCGTGGACCACATCCTCGCCCGCTACAGCGAGAAGCCGCTGGAAGTGCCGATCTACGGCGAGGGCTGGCTCGAGAAGCGCGACCAGACGCTCGATGAGGCGAAGCAGGCGATCCCAAACCTCCAGACCTATCGCAAGGGAGCCGGCGAGCGCCTCCCCGACTGGGGACGCCTCGAAGCGTCGATCCATGGCACCGACGTCTCGCGCCAGATGATGCGGATCTCGATGATGAACCTCGTGCTGCACGGCATCCGCGG
>Ga0214471_10002950_pt1 | contig 13223 bp, 10 predicted proteins | sample RVTome_5_FD_207665 | JGI IMG/M metagenome (GOLD analysis project Ga0214471, IMG submission 207665) | Soil microbial communities from uranium-contaminated site in the Upper Colorado River Basin, Wyoming, United States - RVT142D155 | ecosystem: Environmental > Terrestrial > Soil > Contaminated >...
GAACGAGCCCTGCTCCTCCGCGAACAGCAGCGACGCCACGTTGTCATCCGCCGTGAGCTCGTGGGCCCCGGGGCAGTTCGGCGTGTCCTGGTTGATGAAGCCGTCGATGTCGCCGAAGTTCACATCCGGGAACTTGCCGCCGGCGGCGCACACGGTCTCCGCGAACAGGAAGCCGACGCCGATGATCAGATCCGTGCCTTGTGATGCCAGCAGGTCGAGCAGCTCGGCTCGGTTCGTGCCTCCCTGGTTCGGCTCGAGCTCCTGAGGTTCGACGTTGAACTCGCTCGCCGCCCTGTCCAGGCCCGCCGCGGCCGAGTCGTTGAACGACAGGTCGCCGCGTCCGCCGATGTCGTACACCAGGCCAACCGACACCGCCTCCTCGGCGGTGGGGCTCGGCTGTCCGGGCTCCTCCTCCTCTGCACACGCTGCCGCGATCATCGTCAAGACGGCGACCAGCGCGAGCAACCGCCACCAATGTCTCATTTCAGCCCCTCCTTCCCCAGGGTCTCCCCCAGACACGTACAAGTACGTCACCCCCGGCTCCTCAGGATGCCGGGCCGGGGCTCCCGAGGCTCCGCAGGGTGGAATCTACCCCGCCCAAGGGCCTCCGCGCATCGCGTCGGTCCCGGGCCCACCTCCTCGTCGCACAGGTCCGCTACTCCGTTCCGAACAGCCGGTCACCGAAGTCGCCCAGGCCGGGCAGGATGTACCCCCGGTCGTTCAGCTGGCGGTCCACGGCCGCCGTGAAGATGGGGACGTCTGGGTGCTCGGCCTCCATCTTTCCGATCCCCTCTGGGGCCGAGACCACGCACACGAACCGGACCGAGGCCGGCCCACCCTCCTTCACGGCCGCGCAGGCGGCCGCGCCCGAGCCCCCCGTGGCCAGCATGGGGTCCAGAACCAACACGTGGCGCCCGGCGACCGGCGGCAGCTTCCGGTAGTACGACTGCGGGAGGAGCGAGGCCTCGTCCCGCTCCAGCCCGATGTAGCCCACTGCCACCTCGGGGAACAGCTCGGTGACGGCCTCCAGCATGCCGAGGCCGGCCCGGAGGATGGGGACCGCCACCAGGGTCTCGCCCAGCACCCGGCCGGTGGCGAGCTCGAGCGGCGTCTCGATCTTCACCTCCTCGGTGGGGAGGTCCCGGATGGCCTCCAGCGAGAGGGTCAGGGCCAGGCGCTTGGCCAGCGTGCGGAACACGGGCGGCGGGGTGGCCCGGTCGCGGAGGTGCGCAAGAAGATGCTCCGCGAGGGGATGGTCGACCACCGTCACCGACACGAGGGCATCCTAATCCGAAGGGTCGCGGGCCTGCCGAGGGCCGCCGAGCGTGGAGGTTGCCGAGCGCGGCATGAGGGTTGCCATCGCCGCCGGCTGCCCCCAGAATGGTGGGCCGGATGAGGACGTTCTTCGGCTACTGGTTCTTCTACGGCGGGCGGGGCCCGGCGTAGTCCACCTGAGCCGAAGCGAGCGAAGGGGACCCCGGGTCGAGAGCCCGGGGTTTTCGTTTCCCCCTCGGGCGGCCCGCCGAACGTGGAGGTTGCCATGGTCGTGGTGATGAAGAGGGACGCGACGGACGGGGACATCGAACGCGTCTCCGAGCGGGTCCGCGAGGTCGGGGGGGAGGCCTTCGTGTCGCGAGGAGCCGTGCACACGATCATCGGCCTCGTGGGCGACTCCGCGGTGTTCGTCGGCCTCGGCCTGGACAACTTCCCCGGGGTGGATCACCTGATCCAGGTGGGCAAGCCGTACAAGATGGTGGCCCGGGCGCTCCACCCCCAGCCGACCACCGTGAAGGTGGGGCCGGCCGCCGTGGGGCGCGAGACGTTCACCCTGATAGCCGGGCCCTGCGCCGTGGAGAGCGAGGAGCAGGCCCTGGCGGCCGCGCGGGGGGCGAAGGAGGCCGGCGCCACGATCCTTCGGGGTGGAGCGTTCAAGCCTCGGACCTCTCCCTACTCGTTCCAGGGCCTCGGAGCGCGGGGGTTGGAGATCCTGGCCAAGTGCCGGGACGACACGGGGCTCCCGGTGGTGACGGAGGTCATGGAGCCGCGCGACGTGGAGCTCGTGGCGTCGTGGGCGGACGCCCTCCAGATCGGCACGCGCAACATGGCGAACTTCTCGCTGTTGAAGGAGGTTGGGGCGACGAACAAGCCGGTGCTCCTGAAGCGGGGCTTCTCGGCCACGGTCGAGGAGTGGCTGATGGCCGCCGAGTACGTGGCCCAGCGGGGGAACTCCGAGATCATCCTGTGCGAGCGGGGCATCCGGACGTTCGAGCCCTCCACGCGCAACACCCTGGACCTCGGCGGCATGGCCGTGGCGCAACTCGAGAGCCACCTGCCGGTCATCGTGGATCCATCCCACGCCATGGGGCACAAGGAGCTGGTCGCACCGATGGCCCGGGCCGCCATCGCCGCCGGCGCGGACGGCGTGATGATCGACGTCCATCACGACCCCTCCGAAGCATTGTGCGACGGGCCTCAGGCCCTCACCCCCGGCGACCTGCTGGAGCTTTCTAGGGAGCTGGAGGTGCTCGCGGTCGCGCTGGGCCGTCAGCTCACATAGGTCCTTCGGCCTAGGTCCTTCGCCAGGCGGTTCGTGGGCCGCGTTTGACTGTGGTGCATCGTTTGCGGTAGGTCATGGGCAGCGAACACCGGACGGAGGCCGCGGGGAGTCCCGCGCTCGGAGGGAGGCAGGCTTGTTCGAGGCATCGCCCGCTCCATCCACGTCCCTGGGCTCGCCCGTATACCCATCGGCTCATTCCCGAAGGAGGTCGCCCATGCGTCGCCGTTCCCCGATCGCGCTCATCGCCGTTCTGTCCGTGCTCGCCGCGTTCGTCGGCGTCGCGCTGGGAGCGAGTGGAGCTGGCGCCAACCCGACGGCCGAGAAGGTCATCCTGTTCTCATCCGACGGCATGCGCCAAGACCTCGTGCACCAATACGTGGACCAAGGTGTGATGCCCACCTTCGAAACACTGCTCGACACGGGCGTCGAGGCCGCTAGCAATGGCCTCACTCAGGGCTTCCCGCCGAACACCGGCGTGGGGTGGACCACGCTGGCCACCGGCACCTGGCCGGGCGAGCACGGCTCGACGAACAACACCTTCCACCGTACCGGAGAGAGCAACTTCAACAACAGCACCAGCTTCGCCGCGACCGGCATCGTCCAAGCCGACCACATCGGGCAGGCCGCCGAGCGGGCGGGGGAGACCGTCGTCTCGATGGAATGGGTCGCTTCCCGTAGCCTCGTGCCGGCGCTGCAGGGGCCGGTCGTCGACTTCCGATCGTTCATCGGGCGGCGCGGCATCGTCCTCAACTTCGACATCACAGGACAGACCGCGAGCAACTTCGGCGTCGAGTACCAGCGGCGGGACCTCGCGGACGCCACCGGCTGGACGAATGTCCCGACCTCCTTCAGCCAGGCGAAGGAGACCTTCTTCTCGCAGCTCAACTCGCAGATCCCGGGCGGCGGCGCCTGGGACGTCTACATCTACGACTCGACGGACGACGGCTCGGTCAATTACGATCGCGCGCTCGTCGTCAACAGCTCCGCCGGGAAGAACGGGAACGCGGCCGTCGCGAACCTCGCACAGGGCGAGTGGGCCGACGTCAAGGTCACGCTCGTCTCCGGGTTCTTCGCCGGCAGAACGGGCGGCTTCTACACGAAGCTGATCGACCTGCAGCCCGACCTCTCGAAGTTCCGCCTCTACTTCACCTCCGTCCAGCGGGCGAACGCGACGTACAACGCGCTCGGCTCGGCCGGCTCGACAGCGTTCGAGGAGACGCTGAACGCGCAGTTCCCCACGTCGACCGCGGCCGACTTCGCGCCGCTCGAGGCCGGCATCGTCGACGAGGACACATACGTCGAGCAGGGCCTCATGTGGAGAGACGCCCACCACCGCTACCTGGAGTACATCCTCGGCAGCGGCCCCGTACCGACGGTCGGTGGCGGCGCGATCACCGGCCTCGGCGTCCAGCCGGACCTCCTCCTCCTCGGGCACCCGGTGACGGACGAGTTCAGCCACCAGTTCATGGGGCTCGTCACGCCGACCGACATGGACGGGAACCCGAACCCGTACTTCGACGACGTGAACGGCGACGGCACCACGGATGATCGGCTCGCGACTCGCGAGGGCTACATCCGCTCGTCGTACGTGCTCGCCGACGAGACGCTCGCGCTCGGGCGGTCGCTCGTGACCGGCGACGAGGCCGTCTTCGCCTCCGCCGATCACGGCTTCGCCCCCCAGTGGTTCGCGGTCAACGTCAGCAAGGTGCTCGTCGACCTGGGGCTCCAGGGCGCGGAGCAGACCGGCAACTGCCGCAAGGCGGCCTCCGGCGCGACGCTGGCGAAGGAGTGTCACGCCGGCGGCACGTCCCAGATCTACATCAACCTGGCCGGGCGTGACCCCGCGAGCGGGAACACGCCCCAGGTCGCGGCGGCGGACTACGAGAACGTCCGCAACCAGATCATCGCCGCCTTCGAAGACATGGACGACCCGAATCTCCCTGGCCAGCAACAGGTCGTCGACGCCGTGTTCAAGAAGGAGGAGCTCCGCAATGTCGACGGGAGCGACTCCCTGCACCCGAACCGGAGCGGGGATGTCGTCGTGGTCTTCCGGCCCCCGTACCAGACGGACGCGGCGACGCCCGGCCAGACCATAGCCTTCTCCCAGTTCTTCGGGCAGCACGGGTACCTGCCCGACCTGGTCGATCTCGCGCACAACGTGAACATGCGGGCGACGTTCATCGCCGCCGGCCCGGGGATCAGGACCACCGGGCAGGTGGCGAACATGCGGGCCATCGACGTGGCTCCCACGATCGCCTTCCTCATGGACATCCCCGGCACGCAGAACGCGCGCGGGAAGATCCGCCTTGACCTGCTGGCGGGGGCCTCGCACCTCCGGGAGGTCGATATCCTCGACATCAGCGACTACCACGGGCAGCTCGTGCCCCTGTCCGAGGCGGCCGACTTCACCATCGGAACCGCCACGGCGCTGGGCCCGAGCTTCGGCATTGGCGGTGCCGCCTTCCTGAAGCCGTGGTTCGACGTCTACCGGGCGGAGAACCCCGGCGCCACCCTAACCTTGACGGCGGGCGACGCGGTGGGGGCCACGCCGCCGATCTCGAGCTTCTTCGGCGACACGCCCACGATCGAGCTGATGAACCTCATGGGCTTCGATCTCGACGGGCTCGGCAACCACAACTTCGACCGAGGAGAGGAATACCTGCGGGAGGAGCTGATCCCGCTCGCCGACTTCAAGTACGTGTCGGCGAACATCCTCCACAGCGGGAGCATGGACACTCCGAAGGAGTGGTCCAAGTCGCGGGTGTTCAACTTCGGCGATTTCAAGGTTGGGATCATCGGGTTCTCCAACACCGACATCCCAATCCTGACGAAGCCGGGGTCGCTCGGCCCCTTCGTCGTCACCGATCCGCTGGCGGCCGTGAACAAGCGCGCCGGGCAGCTACGCCAGCAGGCGGGCATGGCGGCGGTCGTGGCCATCGGCCACCTCGGGGCCGACTCTGGGTCGGCCGTTCGCCCGGAGCCGTATTTCCCGCTGGACAACCCCGCCGGCCCGCTCCTCGACCTGGCGGATGGGACATCGAACGTCGATGCGGTGATCGGTGACCACACCAACTTCCAGGTGCTGGACTCGCGACCGAACGGCGTGCTGGTGGCCGAGAACCTGAGCAAGGGCGTCCGGTTCACCCGGGTGCGCCTGGTCATCGACAGCATGGCCGACGAGGTCGTGTATACGACGGCCGACTTCCACAAGCCGTGGAACATCGGGGTGACGCCCGACCCGACCATCCAGGCCCGGATCGACGAGCTCACCGCCCTGCTGGCCCCGATTCTGGGCACGGTCATCGGTGAGTCGACCGTGGAGGTGCCGCGGTCCGACTCGTGCGGCCGTGCAGACGGCCGGCTGTGCGAGTCGAAGGTCGGAAACGCAACCACCGATGCCATGCGGACGACCTACGGGACCGACTTCGCCATCACCAACGCCGGAGGGCTGCGTGCCGCACTCACCTGTCCGCCGGCCGGCGGCGGCGATGGCTTCTGCCCGTCGTTCACTCCGCCGCCCTGGAAGATCACCCGAGGTCAGGTGCTGGCGGTCCTCCCGTTCGGGAACGTGGTCTCGACGGTGACGGTGACGGGCACCGAGCTCAAGTCGTTCCTGGAGAACGGCGTGTCGCTGATGCCTGCGGCGAACGGCCGGTTCCCGCAGGTGTCGGGCCTCTGCTTCACCTACAACATCGAGGCCACGGCCGGGAGCCGAGTGACTGGCGCGGTGCGGCTGGCCACCGATGGCACCTGCACCGGCTCGCCCGTCACCTTCGGGGCCGGCGACTCCTACACCCTGGCCATCAACGATTTCATGGCCGCGGGTGGAGACGGCTACCCGAACGTGGCGGGGAGGTCGACCAGCCGGGACCTCATGGACCAGGTGGTGGCCGACTACGTCTCGGCCAACACGCCGATTAGTCCCTCGATCCAGGGTCGGATCGTGTGCTTCGACCCCAACCCGGCGAGCGGGAACAACTGCCCGGTCATCACGGCTCCGTAAGGTTCGGCAAGAAGGGGGGCGGCCGGATGGCCGCCCCTCCCGTTGCTCAGCGAGCCAAAGCCGTCACCTGGAGCACCTGGCCGGAGGCGAGGTCGGTGAGGTACAGCTCGCCCTCCTCGTCCTCCCCGAACGAGCTGATGATGTGTTCGGTGTCCAGCATGCGTACGGGCTTCTGAGGCGACCGACCGTCGGCTCGCAGCGACCAGACGGATCCATTGCAGGTGTCCGCGAAGAAGTAGCCGCCCCAGAGCGCTGGGAACGCCGAGCCCCGGTAGACGTGTCCCCCGATCACCGCGCATCCGATGTTCGTCGGGTACACGGCGATGGGGAGCTCCAAGCCCGAGGCGTCGCATCCGGACGGCGGGTTGAAGCAAAGATCTCCCTCCATCGTGTTCCAGCCGTAGTTCTGGCCACCCCCCGCGGCGCGGGTCCTGTCGATCTCCTCCCGCTGCCCTTGCCCGACATCTCCGATCCAGATGTGCCCGGTCTCGCGATCAAACGAGAACCTCCATGGGTTGCGTAGCCCAAAGGCCCAGATCTCGGGTCGAGCCCCGGCCCGGCCGACGAACGGGTTGTCCTGCGGGACGCCGTACGGCCTGCCCCGGTCCACATCGATCCGGAGGAGCTTCGCGAGCAGGGTGTCGAGCCGCTGGCCGTTCCCGGAGGGGTCGCCGGCGCTGCCCCCGTCGCCCATGCCGATGTACAGATACCCGTCCGGGCCGAATACCAGACTGCCCCCGTTGTGGTTGGCGAAGGGCTGGTCGATCCAGAGGATCGTTCGCGCGGATGTGGGGTCGACGCGGTCGGGGTTGTTCGGAGAGAGGCGGTACTCGGCCACGACGGTGTCCCCGTTGCGATCCGTGTAATTGACGAAGAGACGCCCGTTCCTCTCGTACCGCGGGTGGAACGCCATCCCGAGCAATCCCTGCTCCCCCAGGAGGCTCTCCGACGCCGTTACGAAGTTCGAGAGATCGAGGAAGGGCTCCGGGAGCAGGCGGCCGTCACGGACCACGTGGGTCTGCCCGCCTCGTTCCCCAACGAACAGCCGCCCGGATGCGTCCCCGGCGTGGGTGACCAGGACGGGTGAGGTGAAACCGCCGGCTACCCGCCTGAGCCCGAGGCGGACCTGCTTCGGATCGAACCGCTGTAGCGGCTCGTCGGTCGGCTCTGCGGTCCCCGTGGGCAAGGGGGTCGAGGGTTCCGTCGGACGAGCCTGCTCGCCGGATCCCTGGCAGGCCGTCAAGGAGAGCACGAGGCTCAGCCCAGCGGCCAGGCGACGCCGGGACGTCACGCCTTCGGACGCTCGAGGTGTCGCGGCTGGACCCCGGGCGAGATCATGGCAGGACGATCGGCGTGAGCTCGGCGATGGCACACGTCTGCCGCCACCGCTGGATCCACTCGCCGGGCGGGCCGGCCCGGCTCCGCCGCCGGTCCACCAGGACCTTCGCGGCCTCCTCCCACTCCGCCCCTTCCAGCAATCGTGCGTTCGCGTGGAACTCGTCGAGGGCGGTGTCACGGCCTCGTCGCTCCGGGTTCGTGGCCTTGCGACGGGTGATCACCAACAGATCCGACTCCCCCGGGATGCCGGGGACCGTCTGCTCCTCGGGGCCCGGCTCCCGCTTCGACAAGACGAGGATCCTCCCGTTCCGGTACGCGAACCACACCGGGGCGGTGTACGGCTCGCCGTTCCGCTCAACGCCCACCCAGATCACGTCAGAGTTTCGAAGGCCGTCCTCGACCCGCTTCGGAAGCTTGACCGGGGCCTCCTGCACGAACACCCCGCAGTCGATCTCGCCGACGATCTCGCCGTCGACCACGAATGACACCACGTAGCTCCCGGTCTCGTCGAAGTGGGCGTCCTCCACGAGGTCGCGCTCCTCGGTGAGATCCATCGCCCCGAGCATCCGCCGGACCACCGGCCCCCACCGGTACACGAGCCGTCCGGACGGCCCGTAGAAGTGGACCTCCTCGGTCACGATGCCGGTCCCGATCTTCCAGGCCCGGTACAGCGTGAACGGCATGGCCCGGCCGGGCGCGCCGATCACATACACCGCGTTGGGGCCACTCGGTCCGTGGGTCTGGTAGACCCGCTGGTCCACGACGCTCGCGAACACGAGCTCTCCGACGGTCATCGGGCGGAAAGGATAGCCGGGGATGCGGGCCTCGGCGGCGGTCAGATCCGGGCCAGCCACAGGCTCGGCTCCTCCAGCTCGGGGAGCGAGGGGACCGAGTCGGCCCGCTCCCACATCCGCGCCAGCGTCGGCTCGCCGGCGATCCCGGCGGCCGCGTCGCAGAACCGCTTGCCCAGCCGGTACTGCTCCCGCTTCATCTCGACCCCCAAGAGCCGCTCGAACACCGGGTCCCCCTGCTCCGTCTCCCGATACCGGCGCATGGCCTCCTCGATGCGGCTGTAGGTGGAGAGCAGCGTTCGTCCGATGCCGTGCGTCACGTGATCGCCGTACCCCTCGGCCGCCGCCATGAACGCCTGGATCCGCCCGAGCTTCAGCCGCTGCTCGGCGTCGAGGACCGTGCCGAAGAGGCCCTCGTCGCTCTGGAACATGCTCTGCATGGCCTGGGGGTCGGACATGTCGAGCGACTCCAGACGGGCTTGCAGACCGGCGAGGTCGAACTCCAGCGTGGACAGGAAGTCCTCGAGGAGCGCGCGGAACCGCGGGGCCGCCCACGGTCGGGCGAACTCGAAACGGTGCGTGACCTCGTGGAGCGCCACCCAGGTGCGGAACTCGGTGGGATCAAGGCTCCAGTCCTTCTCGAAGGCTGCGATGTTCGGCGCGACGAACAACAGCGTGTCGGGACCGGGACGAGGGAGCGCGACGTCGTACTGCCCCAGGACGTGCTGGGCCAGGAAGCCCATCACCGCGCCCACCTGCGCCCCCATGAGGAGCGGAGACAGCTGCTGGAGCACCTGCTGCCCGAACCCCGCAACCTCCGCGGACACCGACTCCCGCTGGACCTGCCCCATGGCCGAGGCGAGCCTGGCGGCAGCCGGCTCGACCAGCGCCTTTAGTGCCTCGACGTTGGCCTGGACCCAGTCGGCTCGCCGGATCGCCCGGATGCTGGGAAGGCCCGATGGTGGCTCGAGGCCGGTGAACGCCGCCACTTGGAGCTCGGCCACCCGGACCGCTTCATCGAACGCGCGCCCGTCCTGGTCGGTGGGCGGGGGATCCTCCCGGCCCCAAGAGGCGGAGGCGATCCCGACCTGGCGGGCCAGCTCCCAGTTGACGGGACCGGTCGAGGAGAGCAGGACCCGCTGGATCTCGCGGAACAACGGGACGTCCCCCCAGATGTCGCCGAGCGGCACGCCGAACGGGTTCGGATCCTCTGGTTTGTTCATGCGATCCATTGTAGGTTCGGTCCCGCGTTTGGCCGGTCCCGCCCGTTCCGAGCGTCCCTACAATGAGGCCGTGCGAGACGAACTGCTGGTCCGGATCACCGCCGATCCCATCACCGCCCAAGAGGCCGTCGACTTCGTGGCCGACCCCGCCGCCGGAGGGACGGCCGTGTTCCTGGGCACCGTGCGCGACCACTCCGGCGCGGGCCCGGTCACGGGTCTCACCTACGAGGCCTGGGAGGAGCTCGCCGCGAAGCGCCTGGAGGAGATGGCGGAAGAGATGTTCGAGAAGTGGCCGGTCCGGCGGGTCGCCCTCCTTCACCGGACCGGCGACCTGGCGATCGGCGAGGTCTCTGTGGTGGTGGCCTGCTCGGCACCGCACCGGTCGGAGGCCTTCGAGGCCTGCCGCCACGGCATCGATCGGCTGAAGGAAGACGTCCCCATCTGGAAGAAGGAGCACCTCGCCGAAGGCGAGTCCCGCTGGGTGATGGGGAGCTAGTGGCGCGCGAGATCGCGATCGACCTCGGCACGGCCAACACGCTGGTGTTTCGGCAGGGAGAGGGCATCGTCTACAACCAGCCCACCGTGGTGGCGATGAACGCGGCCACGGGGAAGGTGCAGGCGGCGGGGGAGGAAGCGTGGCAGATGATCGGGGGACCCTCCGGGAACGTCGCGGTGGTGCGCCCGCTTCGTCAGGGGGTGATGACGGAGTTCGACGTCACCCAGCAGATGATCGAGACCGTGCTGCGGACGGTGGGCGTCCCGCGGTTCCCCAAGCCGAGGGTCCTGGTGTGCGTCTCCTCCGAGAGCTCGGCGGTCGAGCTCCGCGCCGTCCGGGAGGCCGTGCGGTTCGCCGGAGGGCGAAGCCCGGTGCTGGTCGAGGAGGGCCTCGCCGCCGCCATCGGAGCCGGGCTCCCCATCCACGAGCCGGTCGGCAATCTCATCATCGACATCGGCGGCGGGATCACCGAGATGGCCGTCGTCTCGATGGGCGGCGTCGTGAGCGGGCGGTCCCTCCGGATCGGCGGATTCGACCTCGACATCGCGATCCGGGATCACTGCCGCGGCCGGTACGGCGTGGCCATCGGGGAGAAGACCGCCGAGGAGCTGAAGATCGCGATCGGCGCGGCCTTCCCCACCCCGGAGGAGCTGATCGCCGTGGTCACGGGCCGCGAGGTCTCGAGCGGCGCGCCGGTGGAGGTCCAGATCACCGAGAACGAGGTACGGCAGGCCATGGCCGAACCGGTGCAGGCCATCGTGGACGCCGCCAGGCAGACGCTCGCCGAGGCCCCCCCCGAGCTCACCCACGACGTCCTGGAGACCGGCATGTTCCTTACCGGGGGCGGTGGCATGCTTCGGGGGATGGACCTGCTGCTCGCCCAGGAGTGCGAGGTCCCCGTGCATCTCACGGAACGGCCGCTCGAGACGGTGATCCTGGGTGCCGGAGCCATGCTCGAGCACCTGAACGAGTACCGGAGCTCGTTCCAGCTCGTCAGGCGGCGGTGACGCCGGGCTTCACCGCAGGAGCTTGGCCAGCGTCTGGTTGATGATGTGCCCGGCCTGGTAGATCACACCGGCCAGGATCGCCGCGGTGAGGACGACCAGGACGATCAGACCGGCCACCCCCTCCAGCCGGGTCCGCCAGTCCACGGTGCTCGAAGCCAACGGGACGTAGACGAACGACCCTCCCGGCGGCGGGGGAGCCTCGGGACCGAACCCCATGGTCCGGGGGTCGTCGCCAGGAAGCGGGCCGCGGTCGCCCTCCGGGGCGTCCATGGCCGGCTGAACGGCCAGCTCGCTCCCCCGGAGCGAAAGGGCGTACACGATCAGGCCCACGACGAGGGCGATCCCGAGGATGGCCATGGGGTGCATCGCAGTCCCTCAGATCGGAGCCTACCGCGCGGGGTTCCGCTCCGTTGGCGGTTGCGCCCGTAGCATGGGCGGCGGGATGCGGATCCTCAAACGGCTCGCCATCCTCGCGCCGATCGCGCTCGTCGTCCTGGCGGGGACGGTGTGGCTCCCGTGGTACTCCGTGGGGCCGGGCCCGGCCCGGGAGATCCAACCCCTGATCCAAGTCGAAGGCCATCCCGAGTACGCGTCGACCGGACGGTTCGTCATGACCTCGATCCGTTTCGACCAGCTCACGCCGTTCGGCGCCTTCTTCGCGTGGATCGACCCGCACCGGGCCGTGGTGCCTCGCTCGGAGCTGTTCGCGCCGGGGCAGACTCCCCAGCAGGAGCGCCAGCGGGCCATCTCGCAGATGGACCAGAGCAAGCTCGACGCCACCTACGTGGCGCTCTCGGAGCTCACCGGCTACCCGAAGGAGCACCGCCGCGGAGCGCTGGTCGAGAGCGTCGTGGAGGGCTGCGCCGCCAACGGCGAGCTGTACCCGGGGGACCTCATCCTTGCCATCGACGGCCGACCCATCCGTGGCGCCGCCGATGCGTCCCGGGCCATCGAGGCCGCGCCTCCCGGATTGACCCTGGCGTTCGACGTCCGGGCGGGCGGCGAGCGCCACCACATCGACCTGGTCCGCGAGCCCTGCGGCGGAAGGGAGGAGGCCCTGGTCGGCGTGTTGCTGATCCCAAACTTCCCGTTCGGCGTGGAGATCGAAAGCGGTGGCGTGGGCGGGTCGTCCGCCGGGCTGATGTGGGCCCTCGGGCTGTACGACCTGCTCACCCCGGGCGACCTCACTGGGGGAAGGACCGTCGCGGGGACCGGAGAGATCGGGCTCGACGGCACCGTGTATGCCATCGGGGGGATCGGCGAGAAGATCGTGGCCGCCGAGCGGGCCGGCGCCGCAGTGTTCTTGGTTCCCCAGGACAACCTGGCGGAGGCGGCGGCCGCCGGAGGCGACGGCATGGAGCTCGTGCCGGTGTCCACGTTCGCCGATGCCCTGGCCTACCTGGAGCGCGAGGCCTGAGCGACCCGCCCGGGCGGAACCCCAGTGATAGGCTGAGTGCCGCTCCCAGGGACGAAAGGATGGATGTGGCGCGCGTTCCCCGGCCCGTCGGCGGCCGGCGCTGGCTGCTCATCGCTGCGGCCGTAGCGGCGGCGCTCCTCATCGGCCTCACCGCGCTCTCCGGCTTCTTCGTGGACCTCCTGTGGTTCCGTGAGGTCGGCTACACCCAGGTCTTCTGGACCATCCTGCGAACGAAGATCGCGCTCGGCCTGATCTTCGGGGCGGCGTTCTTCGCCATCCTGTACGCGAACCTGCTCATCGTCCGGATGCTCACGCCCAGGTACCGTCCGCTCACGCCCGACCAGGAGGTCATCGAGCGGTACCGGGTGGCGTTCGAACCCTACGCCTGGTG
>Ga0214471_10002951_pt1 | contig 13219 bp, 11 predicted proteins | sample RVTome_5_FD_207665 | JGI IMG/M metagenome (GOLD analysis project Ga0214471, IMG submission 207665) | Soil microbial communities from uranium-contaminated site in the Upper Colorado River Basin, Wyoming, United States - RVT142D155 | ecosystem: Environmental > Terrestrial > Soil > Contaminated >...
AAGGTGCTCGCCCCGGGAGAAGGAGTCCGGCCGGTCGATGCCCGCATCAGGGTGAAACGATTGCAGCCTGAGCGATCCCCGGAACTGGCAGACCTGCCCTCCACGCGCCGGAGGAGGCGCGCGTGATGCACCGCCGGCGCGGTTGATACTCTGCCGACATGTCTCTGGTGGATTTCACAGCAGAAGGGGCGGTGGCGTTGGTTCGCCTCAACCGGCCCCCCGTCAACGCCCTCTCGGCGGAGTTATCGGCCGATCTGAAGGCGGCCTTCGAGCAGGCGGCCGATCCTCAGATCAGGGCGTTAGTCGTGACCGGTCAACCGCACTTCGCGGCCGGCGCCGACATCAAGGGCTTTCGGGCGGTGTACGAGTCGGGCGGTGAACAGCGCTTGGCCCGGACGCTGGCTGAGACGGTGTCGGTCCTGGAGGCCTTGGAGAAACCCACCATCGCCGCGATCCACGGCTACGCCCTGGGCGGCGGCCTGGAGTTGTCCCTCGGTGCGGATTTTCGTTTCCTGGCCGAAGACGCCCTTGTGGGTCAGCCCGAGATCAAGCTTGGCTTGATCCCGGGAGCCGGCGGCACCCAGCGTCTCAGCAGGGTCGTGGGCTTTCAGAAGGCCAAAGACATCGTCTTCACCGGACGCCAGGTCGGAGCCCCGGAAGCGATGGCGATCGGTCTGGCCGATCGGGTCTATCCGACCGAGCAATTGTTGGAGGAATCGCTGCAGGCTGCCGCCGAGATGGCCACTTGGCCAACGAGAGCGATCACCGCCGCCAAGCGGGCATTAGCCGGTGGCTGGGGCCGCCCCCTGGACGACGGCATGGCGGTAGAGGAGCGTGAGTTCGAGACGAGCTTCTGGTCCGAAGACGCCCGGGAAGGCGTCGCCGCATTCCTGGAGAAACGCGGCCCCAACTTCCAGGGCCGGTAGAGACCGAGAGGCATCGAGACGAACCGGCGGCGGTTGCCGGGTTCGCCTGCGACCGGAGTTCTCGCACCCCCCTCGACCTCGCACAGCCTCGGTCGGTCCCACCGCAGGCGGGGTGACATCACCCCTCGCCCTCGTTCGTCGGCGGTCCCCTTCGCAGGCGGGGGACAGAGGATTTAGGCCTCTAGGAGGGCCTTCAGGCGGCGGAGGTTGCCTCGCCAGATCAGGGTGAGGATGGGGCGGGCGAAGGCTGCGCCGAGGGGGCCGCCGAAACGCCGGGGAAAGTCGATCTCTTCGCTCCAGGTCAAACGGGTGGCGCCGCCGACGGCGGACAACTCAAACTCGCCGCGACCGGTGAACACGCCCCGGTGCTCGACTGAGATGCGGCGCCCCTTTTCCCACGACGTCACTTTCATGACGTCGGTGGTCCGGAAGGGCCCCACCCTCGTGGCTACCCGCATGACCGTTCCGGGCCCCTGGCGGGCTTCGGAGTCGAATCCGATCGACGCGACATCGGCCATCCACCGGCCATGGCTGGCCAGGTCGGCGGCTGCCTCCCACACCGAGTCAAGGGGCGCTTTTATGTCGACGGAAACGGTTACCGACGGCATCGATCGATTCTCATGCGACAATTCTGGTCTTGATCTACCTCGACCACGCCGCCACTACCCCTTTGCGTCCGCAGGCCGCCGAGGTAATGGAGCCTTTCCTCAGGGACCGCTTCGGAAATACCTCCGGCAGCCACGACATCAGCCGGCGGGCCAAGAACATGCTGGAAGAGGCGAGGGAGCAGGCAGCCGGGATTCTGGGAGCCTCCCCGTCTGAAGTGATTTTCACCGGCGGCGGCACCGAGGCTGACAACCTCGCCCTCAAAGGCGCAGCTCTTCCCAGCCGGGGAGGGGTTGTCACCATCGCCACCGAGCACGAAGCGGTGCTCGAAACCGGGCACTTTCTTGAAAGAATGGGGAGCAAGCTCGACATCCTCGGGGTCGATCAGCACGGAGTGGTCGACCTCGGCGAACTCGAGACGGCGATCGGCCGCCACACCGCGGTGGTTTCCGTGATGGCGATCAACAACGAGACCGGCACCCGCCAGCCCATCGAGCGAATAGTCGAAGCGGTCAAGCGGGCGAACCAACGAACGCTCGTACACACCGACGCCATCCAGGCCTTCTCTTCACTCGACCTGTCGGTGACTGAACTTGGCGTCGATCTGCTGTCTTTAGCTGCCCACAAGTTTGGTGGCCCACAGGGGGTCGGGTTGCTCTATGCCCGGTCAGGAATCAACCTCGAGCCGTTGATGCACGGTGGTGGCCAGGAGTACGGCCGTCGCAGCGGCACCCACAACGTGGCCGGAGTGGCCGGTATGGCCGCGGCAATGGCCGCCGCCGCCGCCGATCGTGATCGGTTCCGGCGTGAGGTAGGAGAAGCCCGGCGGGCCTTCGAAGCAAAGCTCTCCGATCGAATCGAGCGGTCGGTCCCGGAAGCGATGAGCGCTCCCCAGCACAGCCATGTTCGACTCGGGGTCGAGAATGAGACGCTGCTTGTGCGACTGGACCGGCTCGGGGTGGCTGCTTCGGCCGGTTCGGCCTGTCAATCGGGCGCCACCACCGTCTCTCACGTTCTGTCGGCCATGGGTTTCAGCAAGGAACAGGCCCGGCATTCGATGCGCTTCACCTTCGGCTGGACTTCGACGACGGCCGAAGCCGAACATGCGGCCGAACTCGTCATCCAGGCTCTCGAGGGCCGGTCATGAGGGTCCCGGTAATGAGAGTTTTGCCATGAGGGTCCTAGTCGCGATGTCCGGAGGAGTCGATTCGTCCGTGGCGGCGGCCCTGATCAAAGAGGAGGGCCACGAGGTCATCGGCGCGACCCTGAAGATGTGGCAGGGACCGTCGGGCCAGGCTCCAACGGCTGGTTGTTGCACGGTGGGCGACTCCGAGGATGCCCGCCGGGTCGCAGCCCGACTCGACATTCCATATTACGTCCTGGATTACACGGATCACTTTCGGAGCGGTGTCATCGACCGATTCGTAGCGGACTATCGGCGCGGCCGCACTCCCAACCCGTGTGTCGAATGCAACCGGACGGTTAAGTTCTCAAAGCTCCTCAAGCAGACCGTTGCCTTCGGCTGCGATCTTCTCATCACTGGTCATTACGCCCGTGTGGAGACGATCGACGGACGGCAGCAATTGCTGCGGGGCAATGATCGCAACAAGGATCAGTCCTACGTCCTCGCCATGCTCGGCCAGAGCGAGCTTGCCAGGGTCCGGTTCCCGGTTGGACATCTGGAGAAGAGGCGGACGCGGGAAATCGCAAGGGCTCTCGGGCTGCGCACAGCCGCCAAGCCCGATAGCCAGGACATCTGTTTCGTCGGCAAGGACCACTACCGGAACTTCCTTGCCAAGGTGGAGCCCACGACCGTGGCCCCGGGCCCGATCCTCGACACCGCCGGATACGTCCTCGGTTCTCACCAAGGCATCGCTGGTTTCACCATCGGTCAGCGGCGAGGAGTCGGGGTGGCTTTGGGGGAGCGGCGCTATGTCGTCGAAGTGCGACCGGAGACTTCGACGATTGTCCTGGGCAACCGATCTGACCTGGAGGTTGAGGCGGTGCGCCTGTCAGACGTCACCTGGGTCGACTCTCCTTTGTTGAACGGGCAGGGGATCGAGGTGCAATACCGCGCCCACGGGGCGGTGGTAACGGCCCTATGGGACGACGGGACGTTGATCTTCGAGACTGCCCAGACGGCGGTGGCGCCCGGCCAAACCGCGGCTCTATACCGCGGTGAGCGCGTGCTGGGAAGCGGAATTATTGAGGCTGCGATATGAAGTGCACGAACTCCGACAAGGACGCCCGGGCGCGTATTGCCTCCGCAATCGTTGATGGTTACACGGCGATTCCCCCCACGGATGAGGAGGCGGGTGGGCCGACGAATCGACGATCCAGATGATCGCCGAAGAGCCCTGGTTGAGGGTTTGACCACGTTGGCTGGGGCCAACAAATGCAGCCCGGATCAGGCGAAACCTGGCCCCACACTCCCGGTTTCCGGGGGGATGCTCAGACCGAATTACGTATTCAGCGGGAGCCAGCCGCCAAATTACGAGGCGGACGATGACGGGCGAATCCCCTCTTCGCTGAATCCTTGGCCGCATCTGAACATCCATAGATCAAGCTCAAGCTGACCCAGTACCACGACGTCGCACCGAAGTCGATCAATGCCATCATCGAGGCCATGCCAAGCCGACAACCGGTAGCCCAAGAGGTCGAAGAGCGAATCGAGGAACTGCGCCAGCAGCTTCGATATCACGGCTATCGCTATCACGTCCTCGACCAACCGGAGATATCCGACGCGCAGTACGACACGATGTTGCGACAACTGGTCCGTCTCGAGGAGGAGAACCCGCTTCTCATCACCCCCGACTCCCCAACCCAGCGGGTGGGCGGCCCGATCGGCGATCTCTTCGCCCCGGTCCAGCACCGTCGTCCTCTGTTTTCGCTGGACAACGTCGAGGCATCGATCGAGCTCGATTCGTGGGAGCAGCGAATGGTTCGTCTGCTCGGTCGACCGCCTCGCGGATATTCCTGCGAGCTCAAGATCGATGGCCTCGCCGTCGTCGTCACCTATGAAGACGGCCTCCTTACTCGCGCCGCCACCCGCGGAGACGGAACCACCGGCGAGGACATCACAGTCAATTTGCGGACGATCAAGTCGATCCCGCTGCGACTGCTCGGGCGACCGCCCAAGGTCCTCGAGGTGCGAGGCGAGGTCTACATGCCTTACGCCGCCTTTGAGGATCTGAATCGCCGTCAATCCGATGCTGGGCTGCGTATGTTCTCCAACCCGCGCAACGCCGCCGCCGGCTCGGTGCGGCAGAAGGATCCCAACGTGACCGCCGGTCGTGACCTCGGTGTCTGGATCTACCAGATCGGGGTGATCGAAGGGGGTCCGACATTGGAGACTCACTCCGCCCAAATGGAGTACCTCGATACTCTCGGCATCAGGGTGAACCCTGCCTCGGCCACGGTTCCGGGCCTGACCGAGGTGAAGGACTACATCATCCGGGCCGAGAAGGAACGACACTCTCGCGAATATCAGACCGACGGTGTGGTCCTTAAGGTCGATTCGCTGGACGATCAGAGCGAGTTGGGCTACACCGCTCACGCGCCGCGCTGGGCGGTGGCTTTCAAGTTCCCCGCCGAAGAGCAGATCACGACTCTCAACGAGATTCAGATCAACATCGGGCGGACCGGGGCGGCGACCCCATTCGCGGTGCTCGAACCGGTCAATGTCGGCGGGGCCAAGGTTTCGTTTGCCACCCTCCACAACGAAGACGAGTTGCGACGCAAGGACCTGCGGGTCGGCGATCAGGTGATCGTTCGTAGAGCAGGAGACGTAATCCCGGAAGTGGTGGGGCCGGTGGTTTCGGTTCGCACGGGCAAGGAGAAGGAATGGTCGATGCCGGCCACGTGCCCGTTCTGCGGTAATCCGATTGTCCGCCCCGCGGGGGAGAAGGTGGCCCGTTGCACTGGCGGCTACAGCTGTCCTTCCCGGCTGCGGGAGTGGCTCTTCCACTTCGCATCTAGGGGAGGCATGGACATCGAAGGATTGGGCTACAAGACCATCGATCTCCTCCTGCGCGAGAAGCTGATGAGCGACCCCGCCGACATGTTCCTACTCAGGGCCGATCAGCTACTCGGTTTCGAGGGTTGGGGCGAGATATCGGTCGGCAACCTGATGAAGGGGATTGAGGCCGCCCGTCATCGCAAGCTCCAAAGGGTCCTCATGGCCCTGGGGATTCGCCATGTTGGAGGAACCGTCGCCAGGGTGCTGGCCCGCCGCTATCGCAGCCTGCGGGCCCTGATGGACGCTCCGGAGGAGGAGATCGCAGCCACTGAAGGAGTGGGGCCGGTCATCGCCTCGTCGGTCAAGCAGTGGTCAAGCGACCCTGACAACATCGATCTGGTGACGAAGCTGGAATCGGCCGGAGTGACCCTCGAGGACGAGCAGGTCGAGGACCGAGCCGGTGCGGATCTGCTCTTTGGAATCAGCGTGGTCGTAACCGGAACCCTCGAGTCGATGAGCCGGGAAGCGGCTGAGGCGGCGGTGGTGGCCCGAGGCGGCAAGGCCACATCGGGTGTCTCCAAGAAGACGACCTACCTGGTAGCAGGCGCCAATCCCGGCGCCAGCAAGGTCACTAAGGCAGCGGAAGCAGGCGTGCCCACGATCGACGAGGCAACCTTCCTCCAGCTCCTCGAGAGTGGACCGGCCGGGTAGGGGCAATCGGGCCCCGGCGCCTATTGGACTCGGAAGGTCCACGTGAAATCGCCGGGTTGGGGGAGTCCGGCGAGGCTGTCCCACACAATGCGCACCTCGTGGGCGCCCGGCGACCAGCGATCAAAGACCAGGCTGGTTGCGGTGGGCTGCCATCGGTGGACGCCGGTGGCCTCTACGAAGGTGACCTCGGCAGCCGGGATCGGAAACCCATCGATGAATATCTGGGCGAGAAAGCCTGGCTGCAGATCGACCTCGATAATGGCTTGAGCCAGAGCGGATTCCCCGGGACCCGGGCCGAGCGACTCGACGACTGCCGGAAGGGCGACCGGGTCCCCGCCGCCGCTAAAAGCCACCGCCAGGGCCACCGCCGCCACCACTATTAGACCCAACCCCACGTACACCAATCGGTACGGAATCGAGCCTGTCGACGGGGTCGCCACATGTTTTCCTGATTGCCGATTGATGCTTCGATCCTGGTTGGAGCCCGACCCAGGTTAAGGGACCAATTCCTGGGCAAAAGCATTGAGGACAACCCAGCTACCGTCAGGTCTGATGAGGATCAATTCGTCGCTCACCGCACTAGGCGAGTATTCGATCGGTCGTCTGCAGGAGATGGCCCGGCAGATGCGGGCCGAAGGTCGCCCGATCTTCGACTTCTCGATCGGTGATCCGCGGGAACCGACCGCCCCATTCATCATCGAGGCAGCCAAAGACGCGATTCCCACGGTGTCGCAATACCCCACCACATCTGGGCTTCCGGAATTGCGAAGTGCCATCGCAGGCTACGTGTCGCGGCGCTTCGGAGTAGAGGTCGATCCGTCAACCCAGGTGATGCCGACATCGGGGGGCAAGGAGTCGATATTTTCCAGCCACCTCGCATTTGTCGATCGGAACCGTTCCGATGTGGTGGCGTGGCCCACCCCCGGTTATCCGATTTATCAACGGGGGGCGGTGCTCTCGGGAGCTGCTCCCTACCCGGTCAGGCTGTCAGGGGATTTTGTGTTGCGGGCGTCCGACATCCCCGATCGGATCTGGCAGCAAGCCACGATGCTATGGATCTGCACGCCTCACAACCCCGCCGGTTCGGTGACTTCGGCCGCCGACCTGGGACTGCTCTACGAACGAGCTCGCCACTTCGACACCTTGCTCTGTTCCGACGAGTGTTACGCCGATCTCTACGACGAGGATCCGCCCAGCTCTGTCCTGCAGATGGCAGGACCGGGGTCGACCGGGTGCCTTTCGTTCCTGTCGCTTTCGAAGCGCTCCGGTATGACCGGTTACCGGTCGGGCGCCATCGTCGGTGACCCCGAAGCGATCAAGGCAATCAAATCTCTCCGGTCCGCAACCGGTACGGCATCTCCCGAGTTCATTCAGTCGGCCGCAATCGCGGCGTGGGCCGACGACCACCATGTGGCCGAGCGACGTGACGTTTTTCGACAGAAGCGGACCATCCTGGCGAAAGCCTTCGAATCGCTCGGCTATCAGATCGCAGGCTCCGTCGCCGGGATCTACCTATGGGTGGCTGTCGACGATGATGTCGTCGTGAGCGAGCGACTCCTCAAGGACGGCATCGTTGTCACTCCCGGCCGGGGCTTCGGACCAGGTGGAGAGGGCTACATGCGGCTCGCGCTGGTTCCCACCCTTGACCAGTGTGAAGAGGCGGCAGAAGCGCTGGCAGCGTGTCTCGGACGCTGATCGAAGCAGCCTTCACGGGTGAGATTCGTCTCGAAGATGCCCGCCCCGCGGTCGACCAGGCGATGGCCGACCTCGATTCCGGCGCCGTTCGAGTGGCGGAGAAGGTCGGCGGGGAATGGCGGGTCAACGCATGGCTGAAGCAGGCGATCCTGCTCTATTTCAGGCTGCAGAAGATGACCACATTCGAAGTCGGTCCCTTCGAATTCCACGACAAGATCCCACTCAAGAAGAACCTCGCCAAACAAGGGGTCCGGGTCGTTCCGCCCGGAGTGATTCGATATGGCGCCCATTGCGAACCGGGGGTGATAGTGATGCCGGGCTATGTCAATATTGGCGCCAGGGTCGGTGGCGGAACCATGGTCGATACGTGGGCAACGGTGGGTTCGTGTGCCCAGATCGGGAGCAACGTCCATCTTTCGGGAGGGGTCGGAATCGGGGGAGTGCTCGAACCCCCCGGGGCGCGACCAGTGATTGTCGAAGACGGAGCCTTCATCGGCAGTCGCTCGATCGTGGTCGAGGGGGTGGTGATCGAGGAGCGGGCCGTCCTCGGGGCCAACACGGTGATCGCCGCTAGCACTCCGATAATCGACGTGACCGGACGGGAGCCGGTCGAGTATCGGGGCCGGGTCCCGGCCGGGTCCGTTGTAGTGCCTGGCACCAGGCCCAAGGAGTTTCCGGCCGGAAACTATCAGCTCTCCTGTGCGCTCATCATCGGCCAACGCACCGAGAAGACCGACGAGAAGACCAACCTCAACGAATTTCTCCGAGAACTCGGGGTGCAGATTTGAAGACGCTCGAAGAGACGCTGACCTGGCTGGTCGACATCCCCTCCGTCACCGGTGACGAAGGCCGGATCTGCACTGCAATCGCAACCCGCCTCTACCCGTCGCTGGGACGGGATGCAGTGGTTCGTTTCAGCGACTCGCTGATCGTCGGGCGTAGGACCGGTCGGCCCCTGCTGCTGCTCGCCGGCCACCTCGACACAGTTCCATCGCAGGGACAGGACCCGGCCCATGTCGCAAGAGGCCGCCTCCACGGACTCGGTGCCGCGGATATGAAGGCGGGGCTCGCAGTCATGATCCACCTTCTCGAGGATCCCAGCATCCAGGCAGGCCCCTACGACGTGTTCGGGATCTTCTACGCCGGCGAAGAAGGACCGTCGTCCGGCAATCAATTGGAGGAGGTCCTCACCAGGGCAGCCTGGGTGTCACAGGCTGAGTTCGCTGTCGTGCTCGAGCCTTCTGACGGCGAGCTCCAAATCGGTTGCAACGGGGTCATCAACGCCATGGTCTCGTTCGAAGGCAAGTCGGCTCATTCCGCCCGCCCGTGGTTAGGCGAGAACGCGGTCACCAAGGCAGGCGAGTGGATGACACGGCTGCATCAGATGGAGCCGGCGGAAGTCGACATCGACGGCCTGGTGTATCGAGAGGTGATCTCGGTCACGAGAGCGTCGGGCGGGATTGCCAACAACATTATTCCCCCTCGATTCGACCTGAACGTGAATTACCGCTTTCCCCCCACTCGCTCGCTTAAAGAAGCCAAGGCGTATCTGGCCGAGATGTGCTCGGAGGCGGATGGCTTCGTCATCACCGACTCCGCCCCATCTGGTCCGGTCCGCGTCGACACACCTTTCGTGACCAAGCTGGCGAAGATCTCAGGGGCGCCGAGGGCGGCCAAGCAAGGGTGGACCGATGTAGCCCGGTTCGGGGTCTATGGCGTGCCGGCAGTGAACTATGGCCCCGGGGAGGCCGCCCAGGCCCATCAGGTAGCTGAAAGCGTGGCATTGGCCGATCTCAAGACGGTCTACCAAACGCTCCATTCCGTCCTCGGGGACGAAGACCTTGGTGACAATCGCTAGATGACTGAAGCCCGACGCACTCACGCCCGTCGCATCTTGGTCGTTCTTGCCGGACTCGCGATGACCGGGCTGGCGGGCGGGTCCGCTCAGGGACAAGTACCTCCGACCCAAATGGCTTTGGGGCAAGAGGCGAGTGTCTTGTTGATTGACGTGGACGGTGCAATCACTCCGGTCGTTGCTGACTATGTTGAAGACGCTGTCGCCGAAGCTGAACGCGAAGGGTTTCAACTTCTGATCATCACCATGGACACTCCGGGAGGCCTCGATGTCTCGATGCGAGAGATCGTCCAGTCCTTGCTGAATGCCAGCATTCCGACCGTGGTCTATGTGAGCCCGGAGGGGGCCCGGGCCGCGTCGGCGGGCACATTCATCACTATGGCCGCCAACGTGGCTGCCATGGCCCCCGCCACCGCGATCGGGGCGGCTACGCCCGTCGATCTACAGGGCGGTGAGATCACTGACAAGATCATCAACGACGCAGCGGCGTTTGCCGTCTCGGTGGCGGAGCATCGAGGTCGAAGTGTCGAGTTTGCCGAAGCATCGGTTCGGGAGGGCAGCTCGGTGAGCTCACGAGAGGCGGTCGAGTCGGGAGTCGTCGATCTAATCGCCGACGATCTCGATGACCTTCTGCTGCAGATCGACGGCATGACCATCGAACCGCTTGGCGTGACACTTTCGACTGTCGGCGCCACCGTCGAACGCAGAGAACTCGGTCCCCTCAGAGGGATCCTGGGACGAATTGCCGATCCCAACCTCGCCTTCGTATTTCTTTCGATAGGGACACTGGCTGTTATCTACGAGGCTGCCAATCCTGGCCTCGGGTTCTCGGGGATAGCCGGAGTGATCATGTTGATCCTCGCTTTTTTTGCGTTGAGCGTGCTACCGGTGCAGGCCGCGGGAATTGCATTGTTTGTCCTGGCAGTGGCTCTGCTGGTGGCCGAGTTATTCGTCCCCGGGGTGGGCGTCCTCGCCGGAGGAGGAACCGTGGCCCTTCTTCTGAGCGGTCTCTTTCTCTTTCAAGAGGGCACAGTCAGAGTCAGTCCGGTGCTGATATGGCCCAGCGCCCTAGTCCTTGGCGCTGCCAGCTTTGTGGCAGGCCGGGCGGCCCTGGTCGCCAGGAAGCGCCCGCCAACGACTGGCGCCGAAACGCTGGTGGGGAGGCCGGTCACGGTCAAGGTGCGCGGCGGGCGGTACACCGCTTTTCTCGACGGGACCTGGTGGGACCTCGAGTCGCAACAAGAACTCAACGATGGATCGGAGGCGAAAGTGATTGGAACAGATGGCATCCGACTGGTGGTGGAGGAGGTTCCTGATGACGTTTGACGGATTGGTGGGCGTGGGTCTGGCGGTGACGGTCTTGATCACGATCCTCAGGTCGGCAATTCGGATTCTCCCCGAGTACGAGCGGGGAGTTGTCTTTCGGCTGGGACGCGTCACCGGTCCCCCCCGAGGGCCAGGGCTGATATTTCTGATCCCGTTGGTCGACCGCCTTGTTCGAGTGAGCCTGCGCACGGTGACTATGGATATACCTCCCCAGGACATAATCACGAGGGACAACGTCACTGTGAAGGTAAACGCGGTCACCTACTTCCGGGTACTCGACCCTCTCCGCGCGATCCTGGAGATCGAGGACTACAGGTTCGCGACGTCCCAGATCGCCCAGACCACGTTGCGCTCCAACATCGGTCAGGCCACTCTCGATGAGTTGCTCACGAACCGCGACGAGATCAACCAGAATCTGCAGCAGACCATCGACGCACTTACCGATCCGTGGGGCGTCAAAGTGGCACTCGTCGAGGTCAAGGATGTCGAACTGCCCGACTCGATGCGCCGCGCCATGGCCCGCCAGGCGGAGGCCGAACGAGAACGTCGCGCGAAGGTCATCCACGCTCTGGGTGAGAAAGAAGCAGCGGAGACTCTGGCCGACGCGGCAGGATTGCTGGAGGCGCATCCGGCGGGGATCCAACTCCGCATGCTTCAGACGATGACCGAGGTGGCGGCCGAGCAGAACTCGACGCTCATCTTCCCGCTGCCGATGGAACTACTGCGGGTTATGGATCGGTTGGGCCGGTGAACGGCGCGGTTCAGTCGCCGGCAACGACGTAGCGCCAGGTTCCGTCCTCGGCGATTCCGATTCTGAGACCGAGCCAACCACTGTCGCGGTACTGGCTGAATTGCTCGAACTCGGCCGCGGTGAGGATCCCCGAGAGCGCGTTCCAGTCCTCGTCCGAGCCGGTGGCATGAACCGCCGGCCAGGCATACGTCCCGGCGGGATCGAGGGCCGGGTCGGCGTTGAAGAGCCGGACTATCCAAGCCATCACGTCGAAGCCGTTGCGGGCGCTTCGTATCCATGAACGAAGAGGGTCTGCCTCGTCTCCGTAGCTGAATACGGTGCCGTCGGCGATTGCGATTTCGGCCAATCCTTCCAGGTCGCAGGAAGCCGCCATCGCGAATATCTGTGAGCGCTTCTCCTCCGTTGCCGGAGGCAGACCCTGGGGGGAGATGGCGGGGAGTTCCATGACGGTGCAGGGGAGGTCACCGGTGCCGCTGCCAAGGGTCGCAGCGGGAAATCCGTCGACGACAGCGAGGGTGAAGCTGTTGCTCGCCGGCAACCGGGCAGTCTCGACGAAAATGTCTTCCTGAAAGGTGCCGATGCTGATCTCGGCGCCGCCGACAGCCACGGTTCCGTCGGTGAGAGCAGCCACCGACCAGGCATCAGCGATAGAGGCGATGGTGGTTTCTCCGGTGGCGATGCTTCGCCGGACCAGGCTGCGTTCCTCACCGTCCTCGATGGTGTAGACGTACTCGCCGCTGAAAGCGAGGTCGTTGATGAACCCGATCTGACATTCGGCCGCGTCCCACACGGGCGGATCGACGACAGACCCGTCGAGGTTGAAAACTTCGAGCCGGGGGCAGTCACCCCCCAATGCAGAGACAACCACGCCGCCGTCGGTCCCGGCGCTGATGAGAAACTCGGTGGCGGGGATCACGGTTCGGATGGCCTGTGTGTGCAGGTCGATCGTTCGCACCTCGGACGATCCGCCGGAGTCGACCCGGTAAAGAAGCAGTCCCGAGTCGGTGTCGAGCGGCCGGATATACGTCTGCGGATCGGGCGTTACCAGGGTGGTCGGACTTGCCGCGCCGGCCGGAAGGTGGAGGATGGTGCCCTGGGTCCAAGGAAGCGGAGTGACCTCGTGCTGGAAGATGATCCCGCCGGCTCCGTCGGAAATCACCCAGGCGATCGACTCGTAGTACAGGTCTGAGGTCAGGGCGCTGCTGGTTCCGTCGAAGCCGGAGATGACAATCCCGTCGTTCGGTGTCGCCAGCAGGACCCCCACCGTCGCCGGGATCAGGTTCCCGGCGGTCGACGTGGTGGTGCTGGGAGGTGTCGTCGTGGTTGTCGCCACGATCGGGTCGGGCGCCGGGGCTGGTCTGAGGGCCAGCACCCCGACGATGACGGTGACG
>Ga0214471_10002953_pt1 | contig 13210 bp, 12 predicted proteins | sample RVTome_5_FD_207665 | JGI IMG/M metagenome (GOLD analysis project Ga0214471, IMG submission 207665) | Soil microbial communities from uranium-contaminated site in the Upper Colorado River Basin, Wyoming, United States - RVT142D155 | ecosystem: Environmental > Terrestrial > Soil > Contaminated >...
TGTCTGGCTGTACCTCGTGTCCCGCGACGAGGTGCGCGCCCAATCGCTTCCCTACGACGTTCCGTTCGCGCTCTATGCCGTCCTCACGCTCGCGTCCGCCTGGTTCTCGTTCGACCCCCGAGCCAGCTTTCCGGCGACGAAGGAGCTCCTCCTTCTCGTGGTCCCCTGTCTTCTGGTGAGCACCGTCCGCCAGCGGGAGACCCTCGAGACCCTCGTGGCGCTTCTCGTCGCCGTCGCGGACACAGGCGCCCTCGTGGGGCTGTGGCAATACCATTTCGGCGAACTCTCGGACATCAACCATCGAATTCACGGCTTCGTCGGGCACTACATGACCTACTCCGGGCTTCTCATGGGAGTGGGCCTCCTCGCTTTCGCGGGGTTTCTGTTCTCCGCGAAGCACTCGCGGTATCGATGGTTCTATCTGGGAAGCTTCTTTCTGATCGAGCTCGCTCTCGTCCTCACGCTCACCCGGAGCGCCTGGATTGGCACCCTCGTCGCCGGTCTGCTGCTTCTCGTCCTGAAAGACTGGAAGCTCCTGCTCCTGGCCCCGCTCCTGGCGGCGGTGGCCGCGGTTCTTCTCTCGGGGGACATCGAGCGGCGTATCCTCAGTCTGGTGCGCCCCGACACGTCGGGCTGGGACCGCGTCTATATGCTCGAGGCCGGCTCGCGGATCGTGAAGAATCACCCTTTGCTGGGCGTCGGGCCGGAGATGGTCTCGGAGGTCTATCCCATCTACGTCGAGCCGGACGCCCGCCGGCACGACAACCCTCATTTGCACAACAACCTCATCCAGGTGGCCGCCGAAAGAGGGCTCCCCGCGCTCTTGGCTTTCCTGTGGTTCGTCGGCGCTAGCTTGTGCCTCGCGATCCGCGAGCTCCGGCGGACTTCGGGTCGAGGGACGGCGCGAGCGCTCGCCGCCGGTGCCCTCGCGGTCTTGCTGTCCGGGCTCGTCGCAGGCCTCTTCGAGTACAACTTCGGTGACTCGGAGTTCCAGATGCTGTTTCTCTTCGCGATGAGCATCCCGCCGATCCTGAAGCGAGAACGCACAGAGTGAAGAAGCCCATGGAAGCGCCGGAGATTGCCGACTTCCTGGAGCGGTGCCGCGGGGCCGTCGTGGGAGTCGTGGGCGACGTGATGCTGGATCGCTTCGTCTGGGGAAAGGTCTCCCGGATCTCTCCCGAGGCGCCGGTGCCGGTGGTCGAGATCGAGCGGGAGGACTACCACCTTGGGGGTGCGGCGAACGTGGCGCGGAACCTCGCGAGCCTCGGCGGAAGCCCGCTTCTTCTCGGGATCGTAGGCGAGGACGAGGCCGGGGCCACGCTCCGGCGCGCCTTCGGCGAGCGCGGGCTTTCGGCGGAGGCGATTCTGTCGGACTCCTCCCGCCGCACCACCGTCAAGACTCGCATCATCGCCCAGGGCCAGCAAGTGGTGCGGGCCGACTGGGAGTCGACGGACGACATCGCGGGAGAGATCGAAGCGAGGTGCATCGCCTTGGTGGAAGAGGTCGTGCTGCGCTCGAAAGCGCTCGTGCTCTCCGACTATTCTAAGGGCGCCCTTACGCCGAAAGTGATCGAGCGGGCCATCGCCGCTTCGAAAGCGCGTGGCGTTCCGGTCCTGGTCGACCCGAAGCTGCGCCGGTACCGGCTCTATCGCGGAGTCACGCTCGTCACTCCCAACCTGGGTGAGGCCGAGCGCTTCACCGGGATCTCGGTTCGCTCCGAGGACGATCTGGAACAGGCCGCGGGGAAGATTCTCACCGACCTCGACTGCGACGCCGTTCTCGTCACTCGCGGCGAACAAGGAATGGCGCTTTTCGAGAGGGGGCAGAAGCCGCTCCACATCGAGACCTTCGCCCGCGAGGTGTTCGACGTCAGCGGCGCCGGCGATACGGTGATTGCGACCGCGGCCCTCGCTCTCGCCTGCGGCACGAGCCTTCCTGGAGCGGCTATGCTTTCGAACCGGGCCGCGGGAATCGTCGTGGGAAAGCTGGGAACGGCAACGGTGCTTCCGGAAGAGCTCCTCGCGAGCGCGGCCCGCTAGAAGCTGGTGTAAGAAGGGGGATGTGGAGATAAGAGGAGATGCGGAGATAGGGGAAATCTGGAACCCTATCCCCCTATCCCCTCCTGTCCCCCCATCCCCCTTGTTTTTTAATGCCGGAAGTGGCGTCTTCCGGTAAAGACCATGGCGATACCCCGCTCGTTGCAGGCGGCGATGACCTCGTTGTCGCGCACCGAGCCGCCGGGCTGGATGATGGCCTCGACGCCCGCTTCCGCCAGGACGTCGATCCCGTCGCGGAACGGAAAGAACGCGTCGGATGCCGCAACCGCCGTTTTGACCGTGCCCCCTGCCTTCTGGATGGCGATCCGGCAGGAGTCGACCCGGCTCATTTGACCCGCGCCGACGCCCAGTAGAGCCTCGTCGCGGGCCAGCACGATCGCGTTCGACTTCACGTGTTTCGCGACGATCCAGGCGAAGCGCAGCGCTTCGATCTCCCTCTCGGTCGGTGGCCTCTCGGTCACGACGCGGAGCTCGAGAGATGCCTCGCCCTCCCGGTCCCAATCCTGGACCAGAAGGCCGCCGAGCACGCGGCAGAGGTTGAAGCCGCTCCATGGAGGCGGCGCGGGGTCATCGATTTTCATGAGGCGGAGGCCCTTCTTCTGGACGAGGATCTCGATCGCCTTCGGATCGAAACCCGGGGCGACGACGGCCTCGAGAAACGTCGAGGAGAGCTCCTCGGCGGTCGCGAGGTCGACTCCGCGATTCAGCGCCACGATGCCGCCGAAGGCCGAGACGGGGTCCGTGGCCCGCGCTCGCACGTAGGCTTCGCGTAAGCTATCCGAAAGCGCGACGCCGCAGGGATTGGTGTGCTTGATGACGGCGGCCGCGGCACGCGCCGAAGGAAGCTCGCGCACCAGACGCCAGGCGGCGTCGAGATCGAGAATGTTGTTGTAGGAGAGCTCCTTCCCGTGGAGCTTTTGAGCGCCCGCGATCCCGAGGGTCTCCGAAGCACGGCTATCGCGGTAAAAGGCCGCGGACTGGTGCGGGTTCTCGCCGTAGCGCAGATCCTGGACCTTCTCGAAGCCGAGGGACAGGGTCTCGGGGAAGGCGGAGGAAGCGCCGACGGTGAGCGCCGCCCGTCCTTGGAATTGTTCCGCCGCGAGCCCGCTCAGAAACGACGCAATCGCCTGCTCGTAGCGCGCGCTCGCCTGGAACGCCTTCTGCGCGAGATAGAGCCGGGTCGCGAGATCGATCCCCTCGTCGAGCTTCCGCACCACCAGCGCGTAGTCCGCGGGATCCGTCACCGCGAGAACGTGCTCGAAGTTCTTGGCGGCGGCTCGCAGCATCGTGGGTCCGCCGACGTCGATGTTCTCGAGGATCTCGGGGATAGGGCTTCCCTCGGCGACGATCTTCTCGAACGGATAGAAGTTGACCACGACGATATCGACGGGGGCGATCTCATGGGCCTCGAGCTCCTTCAGATCCGAAGCCAGGTGTCGGCGCGCGAGGATGCCGCCGTGAATGCGGGGGTGGAGCGTCTTCACCCGCCCTCCGAGGATCTCGGGGGAGCCTGTAACCTCGGCGACCCGCCGCACGGGCACTCCCGCTTCATCGAGGAGCTTCGAAGTACCTCCGCTCGAGACCACCTCGTATCCCCGGGAAGCGAGCTCCCGGGCGAAGTCCGCGACCCCGGCCTTGTCGGCCACACTGATGAGGGCGCGCCGTCTATTCATACGTTCGTTCGAAGGGGAGATTCTAGCGCGGAGCGCGCCCCCCTGGATCAACGTTCAGCGCTTTTTTGGGGCGAACCGGTACCCGGTGAAATCCCCGTTGGCCTTCGTCCAGGCGGAAAGCCAAAGATAGGAAGCGGCCGTGACCCCGCGCGAATAGCCCAAAGAGGTCTCGGCATAGGGGACCGAACGGAAGTCGAAGCTCGTGGCCGGAACTACTCGACCGTCCTTCCAGAAGGCCTCCGACAACGGAACGATCGAAGCACTCGTTCTTTCCGCGACCCTGCCGAGGAGTCCCGCGACCGAGGCCCCGGCGACGGGCGAGGGAAGGGAGTCGTCGTGGACCAGAGGGATCCTGGTGAGATGGAGGCCCACGAATCGGATGTACTCGGGGGCGACTCGCCTGAGCTCCGGCGAGCCCGCCCCGACGACCGTCGGGTCGGAGAGATCGGCGGCGATGCGCAGAAGCCTCCCGAGCTCGACCGCGGTCTCGCGGAACGGCCGATGCTCAGAGACCATCCGCACCACCCGTTCGATGCGCCGCTCGACGTCGTCGATCAAATCCTGGGAAAGCTCTCCCCGCTGCCCGTCTCGGGCGATGAGGGACGCGGTCTCGCCCTCGAGAGTCGAGACCCCCGACAGCAGAAACTCGTCGCGTCGCGCGAGGACGCGCGCGAGAGACGGCGGCATGAGCGCGAGGGCGTCGTAGACCATGCCGCGATAGGCCTCGGCAGGCCAGGCCTGGATCTCGCCAGGCTTGAAGAAGACCGCGAGGAAGACGAAGAGCAGGGGAGCGACGAAGCGCCGAGCCGTCATTTCTTGGGCCGCGCGACGACCGAGACCTTGCCGTTTTTCACCGTGACCCCGAAGTCCACGTCCCTGAAACCCTTGGCGGCCCGGATCTGATCGGCCTGTTTTTCCAGCGTCTTTCGGAAGCTCTCGTAGCTGAGCTTCGTCGTGGCTTCACCGGCTTTCTGCTTCGCCGCCACGAACGAATCGAAGACCTGACGGAATGGGTCCGAGGGAGTGGCGGGCGGCGTGGGCTTCGCGGCGCTCCGCTTCGCGCCCTCGCGTCCGCCGGGAATCCTCCCCTCTTCCTTGAGCCTGGTCCTTCGGTTCCACATCTCCACGTACGTATTGAAACGCGCCTGGAGCATCGAGAACAGCGATTGCTCCGACAGGTTGCGCGGCGGGCTGATGTTGTACCGTCTGACGATCTCTTCGCAGACTCTCTGGGTCTCGGTCGGGGGCTTGGGAAGAGCTCCCGAGAACCACTGCTCGTACTCGCGCTCGAGGAGTCGGAACGTCCTCTGAAGCTTCGCCATGTCCTCCTGAAACCCCATGATGAACGGATCTCCTCGGGCGCCGCGCGAAGCGGACTCTACACTCCGTCTTTCTTGAAGAACCAGAAAAAGGGAAGCCAGAGCTCCCGCGCGTAAGGGACCTTTTCCCCCTTCACCAGGATCTCGCAGCTCGGAAAATCGCCGACGAGGGAGAAGAGGTCGTGGAGCCTCTGGACCTCGTCGACGCCGAAGACCGCCGAATGCCGGAGGGAGCGATCCCGCCCTTCCGTGCGATAGCCCCTCGATTTCTCCGCGATCGCGATCGCCCTCCCGTAGCGCTCCCCCTTTTCATCGCCTTCGTCCACGGGGGGGGGACCAAAGACGACGGAAAGCGTGAATTCTCTTCCCGCCCGCGCCGGGTAGAGGATCTCGAGCATCTCGGGATCGAGATGAGAAACGCCAACCTCGTCCCGTGAGAGGATCTCGGGGAGGCGCTCGATATAGTTCCGTGGACGGTTCTCGGGCATCGTGGGCGCGTATGATAGAATGCTATGCTTCCGAGTCCCGCCTTGTCAAAAACACCGGAACCGCGGTCTCTCCGGAGACTTCCCAGCGTCGAAAAGCTCGTCTCGCAGCCGGCCTTCGAGGCTCTCTCTCGGGAGTTCGGCCGGGCATTGGTCGTCGCCGAGACCCGCGCGTTTCTCGCCGCGCTCCGCCGCGAATCGTCGGAAGCGGGAATCGACCGGGGACTCTCCGGGATCGAGGCCGCGATTCGCGCGCGTCTCGAGAGCGCGGTCGCGCCTTCGCTCCTTCGAGCGTTGAACGCGACCGGAATTCTCGTGCATACCAACCTCGGGCGGGCGCCCCTTTCCGAAGCCGCCATCGCCGCGATCGCCGAGATCGCGCGCGGATACTCGAACCTCGAGCTGGATCTCGAGACCGGCAAGCGCGGGAGCCGCCACCGGCACGCCGAGCGTCTCTTCGCCAGTTTGTTCCCGGAAAAGAAGGCGCTGGTGGTGAACAACGCCGCGGCGGCTCTGATGCTCGCTCTCAACACCGAAGCCCTCGGCAAGGAGGTCGTCATCTCTCGGGGTGAGCTGGTCGAGATCGGAGGCTCGTTCCGGGTTCCCGAGATCCTGGAGCGAAGCGGAGCCCGGCTCCGTGAAGTGGGCACGACGAACAAGACGCGCCTCGCCGACTACGCCTCGGTCATCGGCCCCGAGACCGGGGCCATCCTTCGGGTCCATCCCTCGAACTTCCGCATCGTGGGGTTCACGGAATCGGCGGCGACCGAGGATCTGGTTCGCCTGGGACGAGAGCGCGGCCTTCCGGTCATCGAGGACTTCGGGAGCGGCAACCTGGTCTCGCTCGCCTCGTGCGGCCTTCCAGGAGAGCCGACGGTTTCCGAGAGCCTCGCGAGCGGAATCGACCTTTGTATCTTTTCCGGCGACAAGCTTCTCGGAGGGCCGCAAGCGGGGATCCTGATCGGCGAGGGCTCGCGCGTCGAAGCCTGCCGGCGCAATCCGATGGCGCGTGCGCTCCGGGTCGACAAGCTCGTCTACGCCGCTCTCGAGGCCACGCTTTCCGCCTACGTCCGCGGGAGAGCGTTCGAGGAGATTCCCGTCCTGCGAATGCTGGCCCTCCCGGCGGAAGAGATCCGAAGCCGGGCTCTCGCCCTCGCCTCCCGCCTCGAGGGAGTCTCAACACTCACCATTGAAGTCCAGCCGAGCGCTTCTTTCGTCGGAGGAGGCGCCGCCCCCGATGCCGAGATCCCGACCTGGGTCATCGCCCTTCGGGGACGGGAGCAATCCGCGGAGACGCTCCTCGAAGCGCTTCGCCGGAACGAGCCCCCGGTCCACGCCCGGATCTCCGAAGATCGCGTGCTCCTCGATTTGAGAACGATCCTCCCGGACGAGGACGCGATTCTGGAGAAAGCTCTCCGATCCCTGGCGAGTTAGATTCTGGTGTAAGAAAAGGGGATGTGGAGATGGGAGGGGATGAGGAGATGAGGACTCTTATCTCCTTATCTCCTCCTTATCGCCCTATCCCCCTTCTTACACTCTTCTAATGGGTGAGTTCAGCTAGAAAATCGCGAGCGCCGCGGCTCTGGCGATCTCGACGAAACGGGCCGGCGCGATCGAAAGGGCCAAAGTCGCCGCGATGGCCAAACCGAGAGCGGCGAGCCCGACTCCGGTCTCGACCTCTCGCGTTCTTCCCGACGCCCAGGCGCGGGCGACGACGCGCATGGAGCCGAGCGCGAGAAGAAAGAGGAGGACTGCCACGGCGAGAAGCGAGAACGAGTAGCCTTGCTCGACAAGCGCGCTCGAAAGCGGGAAGGCGGCGACGAATCCCGGAAACGGCGGGAACGAGGGGGCGGATAGTGCCCCCAGAGTGAGAACGAGTCTTCGAGGGACCGAGCCCAGATTCGAGACGTCGTCGACCGTGTCGGTTTTGTCCAGGGCGGCGGCGAGCAAGAGAAGCGAGGCCCCGGAAGCGGCGAGCGCCATCAGGGAAGGGGCTCTCCCTTGCACCCCTCCGAGATGGGCGACGAGCACGAGCCCTCCGCGCCCCAGAGCGAGTGCGGTCAGAAACGTCGTGATGCGCGTAGCGCCGAGAGCGCCGAGGGCGCCGAGCGCGAGAGCGCCGAGCCCGAGAGCGTGGATCGTTCCCAGGGGTGCGGTCTCGGGAAACCAGGCGGCGATTCGGAGGTGCACCGAGGAGAGGGCCGCGAGGAGCGTGAACGAGGCCGCCATCCGGGTCACGAGTCCCGAAGTGGAGCTTCTCATGACCTCGCGGCTCACGACGAGCCACGACGTCGAAAGGCCGGCGGCGAGAAGAATGAGCCCGATTCCCTCCGAATCGGCTCCGGAGACGAGGGCGAGTCCCGCGAGGGCGGCGAAACCCGGGACGAGGAAGAGAACAAGTCGCTCTCTCGTCTGCCGCACCAGTAACCCGAAGAGCAGGACGGCGGGAACCGACCATAGCAGCTCCCTCGTCGACACGGCGACGATCGAGAGGCTCGCTCCCAGGTGGAGGCGACAGAGGGATTCGATATCCGGCTCCGGGGTCAGCGCCGCGAACGTGAGCGCCCCGAGGACGCAAACGCCGAGGAATGAACTGAAGAGATCCGCCCCCAGGCCGGCGTTCCAGAGGAGAGCCGTGAGGAGGAGCGCGAGGGCGTCGATTCCTCCGACCATCCCCCGTGCCCACCGGCTCGCACCCGCTCGAGAAGAAAGGATCCAGGCCGCGAGGAGCGGAAGAATCGCAGATCCGAAGGCGACGATTCTCATTCCTCCTCCGCGGTCGCAGGCGACTTCGTGTCCGCGGGGAGGAACCTCGACGGCGCCAGAAGCGAGAGGATCCAGAAACCCAAGAGGGGCAAGAGCAGGACGCTTCGCCTTCGGGAGAGAGGCGGGAGCGTCCTCACCAGGCGGAGCATCATCAGAGCGAGCCCGAGACCCGCGAGCGCGGTTGAGGCGGGAGCGGTCGTCCATTGTTCCCGAAGGACGAACCACGACGTGGGAAGAAACATCGCGACGGCGATGCCACTGGTGAAAGCCGGACCGCGAGCGTCCTCGGAATCCGGCTTCCAGAGGGCGAGCGTCGATAAGGCCAGAGCCAGTTGCAGCATTCCCGCGCGCCCGGCGGCGACTCCCTCGGCCGTGGGAGCCGTGGGAGAAAGAAGGCCTAGGACGACGAGTCCTTGACACCCTACGAGGAGGGGCGCCCACGATCGTCGCGGAGCGAGACCGGCGTAGACGAGAGAGAGCGCCGCGAGCACCATCATGAAAAGAGCGCCTTCGCTCCGGGCATGGGACGGCAATACCGCGCGGGCGAAGAAGAGAGTGGGAGCGAGGCTCCATCCCCCGAGGAGGAGGAGTCGGCCGGGAGTCGCGAGCGCTGAAGTCGAGCTCGAGACCCACGAGGTGAGCGGGAAGAGCGGAGCGGCGAAGGCGACCACGGCGGCGCCCAGAAGAAACATCCGGCCCTGAAAATCGGGAAAGCTCACGAGCGAAGAGAAGCGCGCGATCTCGGCCGAAGGGAATCCCGTCTGGATCCAGGTGAGGTGATACGAGATCGCGACGTAAACGACGGCGAGCGTCGCACCCGCCGACTGAAAGAAGAAGAACGTCTTCATCTCCTTGACGCGTCCGAGGAGGAGTGTGAGAACCAGAAGCCCGGCGCCGTAGAAGGCGAGGAACAGGGCGCCGTCACTTGCGGTCACAAGACCGAGAAGCGCGGTCTCCGCGAGGAGGATGAGACAGGTGGCCCGCCTACCGAGCTCGCGGGAGCCGACGGAGACCAGGGCGAGGAGCGCCAGAAGCGCTACCCAAAGAACCAGAATGGACCCGAAGCCGTCGACGAAGAGATCGTAGGAGAGGCCGAGCGCCGGTATCCATCTCCGAAGCTCGCGGGGACCCGCGCCGGGGTCGAACGTAAGAGCCAGAGCCAAGGCGAGAATGAGGGAAAGAGCCGCGAACCCGATGGCAACCTTCCGACGAAGCGCGGCCCGGTCCCCTCCGGGAAAAGCCGAGAGCAGAGCGCCCGCCGCCGGGGTCCAGACGAGGACCGAGAGGATCGGAAGGGCCGGGGGCCAGCTCATGGGAAGAAACCGGTCAATATAAAGACGAGGCAGCAGACGTGTCAACCGGGACTTGACACAGGGCGGGGGGAGGGCGACAATGATATTTGCTGGCTTAAGTCCAATGATGACTTAACATAGGCAAGGCAGAACCATCCTTGAGTCGCGCGCGCGCTGGATCCGGTCGATGATCACTGGCTTCAATACCGACGTCCCGTACATGGGCGATGTGTACCACGTCCAGACGGAGGACAAGGGCAAGGACAATCCCATGGTCGAGTCGCTCATTTACAAGGGCGGTGAGATCCTGGGGGCGCGGCGTACCGCCTACGCCAAGTTCTTGAAGAACGGGTACGAGGAGAAAACGGTCATCAAGTTCATGGAAGAGCAGCATCGGAGCGTCATCGATGAGGTCCGGCGGGGCCGGTACACCAAATCGAAGGGCGGCATTCTGGGCGACGACACCAGCGTCTCCGATCAGAGCCTCGATCAAGTGATCCTCAACTATCTCGCGACGAACAAGAAGGAGGAGAAGAAGTAACCACCTCCCACGGAATCCGCGTCCGCCTCAACGGCGAGCCGCACGAGCTCTCGCGGGGGACTTCGATCCAAAAGCTCCTCGAGGACCTCGGCCTCGACGCCGGTCGCGTGGCCGTCGAGTGGAACCGCCGCATCCTCCGGCGGGCAGAGCTCAGAAACGCCGTCGTCTCGGACGGCGATGAGCTGGAAGTCGTCACCTTCGTGGGTGGCGGCTGAGGCCGCTTCGCAGTAAGCTGAGCTCCACCGAGAGAGCTCATGGTCATGATTGTCGCTGGTCGCGAGTTTCGATCCCGCCTCATCGTCGGCACCGGAAAGTACGCGAGCTTCCCCTTGATGAAGGCCTGCCACGAGGCCTCGGGGGCTACGATGGTCACCGTCGCCGTGCGGCGGGTGAATCTGAAAGACCGAGGCACGGAATCGCTCCTCGACTACATCGATCGGGATCGTTTCATGATCCTTCCGAATACCGCCGGCTGCTACACCGCGGAAGACGCCGTGCGCGCCGCGCGGCTCGGTCGGGAAGCGGGACTCTCCGAGTGGGTGAAGCTCGAGGTCATCGGGGACGAGAAGACGCTCTACCCCGATACCGAAGCGCTCGTCGAAGCGACGAAGGTCCTCGTGAGCGAGGACTTCGTAGTTCTTCCCTACACCAACGACGACGTGGTGGTCGCGAAGAAGCTCGAGGCGGCGGGCGCCGCCGCGGTGATGCCGCTCGGGGCTCCCATCGGCTCCGGCCTCGGAATCCAGAACGCGGGCAACTTGACCCTCCTCCGCGAGGCGATCTCGATTCCGATGATCGTCGACGCCGGAGTGGGAACCGCTTCCGACGCCGCCGTGGCCATGGAGCTCGGGGCTGACGGCGTACTGATGAACACCGCGATCGCCGAGGCTCGGGATCCGGTCAAGATGGCCGAGGCGATGAAACTCGCGGTTGAGTCGGGAAGGCTCGCGTTCGAGGCCGGCCGCATGGCTCGCCGACGGTACGCGAGCGCCTCCTCGCCCCTTGACGGAATCGTCGGGGTCGTCGGAGCCGGCGCGAGGCGCTGAGTTCTTGGAGCTCGAGCCCACGCTCGCCGAGCTCGAGAAGAAGCTCGAGGAAGAGGAAGCGCTCTACCTCGAGCTCCTGGCGAAGATCGATCGACTCTCCGCAAACCCGGCGCCGTACCAACGCGACCCCAAGATCCCGGAGCTCCTCTCGGAGCTGAACCGGTCCGTCGCCGTCCCCGCCGAGAAAGAGCCATCGCCGGCGAATGGCCTGAAGGGTCTCATTCGAAGGCTGGCGAGAAGGCTCATCGAGCCTGAGCTCGCGCGACTCGATAGCGCTTTCGCCAGAAAACGCGAGTTCGATTCGACTCTGGTCCAGTTCCTGAACCGTTTCTCCGAAAGCGCGAACGCGTCCGGCGCGAGAGCGGCGGAGTTCGCCTCGGCTCTCATCGGCTTCGCCCAGCGCGTCGACCGGCTCGCGGACGCGAAAGATCGACTCTACGCTTCGCTCGGAAACCGCCGATCCGACCTCCTGCTCGAATCGATGGACAAGCGCGTCGAGGCGGTGCGCCTCGGGATCCGGAAAGCCCAGGAGCGGCTCGAGGGGATGAGCACCACCCTCGCGCTCGCGCGGGCGGAGCTCACCGCTCCGCCTTCGCCCGGGACGCGGACGCGAGAGCGACTCGAAGAGGCGCGTTACGTGGCGTTCGAAGAGCGCTTCCGCGGAAGCTCGGAGGAGATCCGAGGGAGGCTCTCCGACTACGTTCCTTACTTCCGCGGCTCCGCACCCGTCGTCGACCTCGGATGCGGACGCGGCGAGTTTCTCGAGCTCCTGCGAGACGCGGGTATCGACGGCCTGGGAATCGACGGAAACGCGGAGATGATCGGGCGGTGCCGGGAGCGCGGGCTCTCGGCCGAGCTGGGCGACGTCATCGACTTCGTGGCACGCCGAGAGCCGGCGTCCTTCGGGGGCATCTTCGCCGCCCAGCTCGTGGAGCACCTCCCCCCGCGTCTCCTGGGCGAGTTTCTAGAGAGCTGCCACGGCGCCCTTCGTCCCGGAGGCCGTTTGGTGCTCGAGACTGTGAACCCGCGGAGTCTCGTCGCTCTCGTGGAGGCTTTCTATCGAGACCTCTCGCACGAGAAACCGCTCCATCCCGAGACTCTGGATTTCGTCCTGCGGGCGGCGGGCTTTCGCGAGGTCGAGCTCCGCTACTCGAGCCCGGTTCCCGAGAGGGCGCGTCTTTTGCCGATGACGGAGGCGGAGGTTGGCAAGGGAGCTTCGACGATCAATCAGAACTTCGAGAAGCTCAACGCCTTTCTCTTCGGCGACCAGGATTACGCCGCCATCGCGACGAAATAGTAGGATACGAGGCCGATGGGAAGCGCACTGTCCGTTTGCCGGAAGGACGAGGTCGCGCCCGGCCGCTTTCGATGCGTCGAGGTCGCCGGCCAGAAAATCGTTCTCTACAACGTCGATGGCTCGTTCTACGCGACGACCGCCACCTGCGCCCACCAGGGAGGGCCTCTCGACGACGGCCTCTTCGAAGCCGGCGTCGTCACCTGTCCGTGGCACGGCTGGCAGTTCGACGTGCGTACCGGGGAGTCGATCTACGATCCGGGACGCAGCGTCGCGACCTATCCCGTCTCCGTGGTCGGCGACGACGTCTTGGTCGAGGTCTGAGCTGGCTCCCGCGAAGTCCAAGGGCGAATCGGAAGCGGAACTCCGCCGCCGCGCCCGCGAGGTGGTGAAACGGCTGCGGAAAGCCTACCCGGATGCCGTTTGCGCCCTGACCCACGAGAGCCCGCTCCAGCTCCTCGTCTCCACGATCCTCTCGGCCCAATGCACCGACGCCCGGGTGAACATGGTCACGCCCCGTCTCTTCACCCGCTATCCGAACGTGTCGGACCTGGCTTCGGCGGACCGGAGTGAGCTCGAGGAGATCATCCGATCGACGGGCTTCTTCCGGAACAAGGCAAAATCGATTCAGGGCGCGGCCGCGAAGATCGCCGCCGATTTTCGAGGCGAAGTGCCCCGGACGATGGAAGAGCTCCTCTCCCTTCCCGGGGTCGCCCGCAAGACCGCGAACGTCGTC
>Ga0214471_10002954_pt1 | contig 13210 bp, 7 predicted proteins | sample RVTome_5_FD_207665 | JGI IMG/M metagenome (GOLD analysis project Ga0214471, IMG submission 207665) | Soil microbial communities from uranium-contaminated site in the Upper Colorado River Basin, Wyoming, United States - RVT142D155 | ecosystem: Environmental > Terrestrial > Soil > Contaminated >...
GCGGCTTCCTGGCGCTGGCATCGATGTCCGGGTCTTTGTCGTTCGCGACTCTCCTGTCCGGGGGCGCTGCGCTCCCGCCCGCGCAGATCGGGCTCTTCGCGCTCTTCTTCCTCGGCTTCGGTGTCAAGGCGGGCATCGTTCCTCTCCACGTGTGGCTCCCCGAAGCCCACCCGGCGGCGCCGACGAGCATCTCCGCGCTGATGTCCGGCGTCCTCATCAAGACGGGGATCTACGGAATAGTGCGGGTCTGCGCGTTCGGTCTCGGAACACCGCCCTTGTCCTCGGGCGTCCTCGTCGTGGTCGTGGGAGGCCTCTCGGCCGTGCTGGGAGTGCTCTACGCGCTCATGCAGCACGACCTCAAGCGCCTCCTCGCCTACCACAGCATCGAGAACATCGGCATCATCCTCCTGGGGCTTGGCGCCGGAATGATGGGCCTGGCCTACGGCAGGAGTGACCTTGCGGCGGTGGGAGTCGCGGCCAGCCTCTATCACGTCTTGAATCACGCGGTGTTCAAGGGACTGCTGTTCCTCGGCGCCGGGGGTATGGTGATGGCGACGGGAACGCGCCAGATCGAGCACTTCGGGGGACTCCTGCGGCGGATGCCGTGGACCGGCGTTCTCTTCCTCGTCGGCGCGTTGGCGATTTCCGGCCTCCCGCCCCTGAACGGCTTCGCCAGCGAGTGGCTGACGTTTCAGGCGTTCCTCTTCGGGTTCCGCGCGTCGGCGGAGCCGCTCGTCCACTTGTTGTTTCCCGTTGGCGGCACCGTACTGGCGCTGACGACGGCACTGGCGGCGGCCTGTTTCGTGAAAGCCTTCGGCATCAGTTTCCTGGCCTTGCCGAGGAGCCGGGCGGCCGCCGAGGCGCGGGAGTCGCCCGCGGTGATGCTCGTGCCGCAAGCGTTTCTCGCGGCGCTGTGCCTGGGCTTGGGGCTTTTCCCGGGCCTGGTGCTCGAAGCACTCGATAGCGTGATGGCGTCACTCCCCGGGCTCGAGCATCGTACCGACATGGCAACGGGCGGGCTCGGCATGGCGTCCGGGCTCGAGTCGTTCGACCACGTGGTGCCGGTGATGCTCGGTGCGGCTCTGCTGGGAGCCTTGGCGGTGGCGCGGCTGCTGACGGCGCGGCGCTGGGCTCGAGCGCGGCGCGTGCCGACGTGGGGATGCGGCGGTGAGCTCGGCCCGGCGACCGAGTACACGGCGACGGCTTTCTCGAAACCCTTGATGATGATCTTCCGGGCCGTGTACCGGCCGACGCGGGAGGTCGAAGCGCTGGCGGAAGTGTCTCCGTACTTCCTGCGGGAGGTACGATACCGTGCCGAGATCGAGCCGACGTTCGAGCGCTACGCGTATCGTCCCCTCGTTCGAGCGGTGCTGCGAGTGGCCGAGGGGATGAAGGTGCTGCAGGCGGGGAGCCTCCATGCCTACCTCGCTTACGTGATAGCGCTCGTCGTATGCCTGGTACTCCTGGTCTGGTTGCGAAGTTGAGCATGATGGACACCCTTCTCGCGTTCGCGGCGGCGCTTCTGCAGGCGGGAGTCATGCTCGCGGTGGCCCCGCTGCTGAAGACGGTCATCAAGAAAATGAAGGCGCGGCTCCAGAATCGAAAGGGCCCGCCGCTGCTGCAGGGGTACTACGACCTTCTGAAGCTTCTTCAGAAGGAGCCCGTGCGCTCCGAGACGGCGTCCTGGATCTACGTCGCAGGACCCCGCGTCTATTTCGCAGCGGCCGTGGCCGCCACGACGCTGGTTCCGGTGCTCTTCGCCGCGGCGCCGCTCGAAGCCGCGGGCGGGATCCTGCTGCTGGTGGGGACGCTCGCTCTCGGCCGCTTTGCGCTGGCGACGGCCGCGCTCGATACCGGAAGCCCTTTCGGCGGAATGGGCGCGAGCCGCGACATGACGATCGCCGCCCTCGCCGAGCCGGCTCTCATGCTGGGACTCTTCGCGTCGGCGCTCGCCGCCGGCTCCCTGAGCCTCGGAGTGATGGTCCGGGGCCTGCTGCAGCAGGGGTTGTCCTTCCATCCGAGCGACCTCCTCGCGTTCGCCGGACTCTTCATCATCGTCATTACCGAGACCGGCCGCATTCCCGTGGACAACCCGGCCACGCACCTGGAGCTCACGATGATCCACGAGGCGATGGTCCTCGAGTACTCCGGGCCGGACCTGGCGCTGGTCGAGTGGGCGTCGGCTCTCAAGGAGCTCTTGTATCTGACGCTCCTCGTGGACCTGTTTCTTCCCGCGGGTATGGCGACGAGCGTAGCGCCGGTCGCGCTCCTCGTGGCTCTCCTCGCGTGGGCGGGCAAGATCTTCGTCCTGGCGATCCTCGTAACCGTCGCGGAGAGCACGAACGCCAAGCTGCGTCTCTTCCGCGTCCCGGAGCTCGTGTCCGTCTCGCTGGGGCTCGCGTTTCTCGCTCTCGCGATCCGATTCCTGTGAGGTGTTGCGCATGACCGTGAACGTTTTGATCCTCTGTGCCGCCGGAATGCTGGTGAGCGCTTTCCTCATGGTGGGTCAGAAAGCGCTCTTCACCGCCATACGCTTGTACGGGGCGCAGTCCCTGCTCCTCGCCATCGTCGCCGCCACCATCGCCATCTCCGAAGGGCGTCACGAGCTCCTCGTCACCGCGGCGCTGACCATGGCACTGAAGGGGATTCTGATCCCGTGGTTTCTGATGCGCACGGTGGACCGTATCGGGATCCACCGCGAAATCGAGCCGTTCCTGAACGTCCCGGCCTCGCTCCTGATCTGCCTGGGCCTCACGGTCATCGGATACCGGGTCAGCACCGGCTTTCAAGAAGGCTCCCGGGGCGTGAGCCACCATCTCATCGGCGTCGCGCTCTCGATCTTGCTGATTGGTCTCTTCCTCATGGTGACGCGGAGGAAGGCGATCACCCAGATTCTCGCGCTCCTGACGGTGGAGAACGCGGTGTTTCTCGTGGCCGTCGGCGTCACCACCGGCATGCCCCTCATCGTGGAGCTGGGCATTTCGTTCGACGTGATTGTCGCCGTCCTGATCCTCGGCATCCTCGTCCACCGAATCGTCGACCGGTTCGAGTCGATGGACGTCAGCCGACTGTCGAACCTGAAGGGGTAGCGTGAACGTACTCGTCTGGACCCTCGTCGCTCCCATGGTGACCGCCGCCATCGGAGGCCTTCCCGGCCCGCGCAGACTCAAGGAAGCCACCCTGGTCTCAGGTCTCGCGGTGACGTTTCTCCTGTGTATCGCGACCGCCCGACAGTTCCTCGAAGGCAGTCCCCCCTCCGCCTTCGCCGACGCCTTGCGCGTCGACGGACTCTCCGCGCTGGTGCTCGTGCTCTGCGGCCTCGTCGGACTGCTCTCGGGCACCTACGGCGTCGGCTATCTGCGCCGCAACGAGGCGCGCGGGCTGGTCACCCCCCGGCTGCGGCGCGAGTTCTACGGCCTGATCCCCGCCTATGTGTTCGCCATGCTTCTGGTGTCGGTCTCGAATAATCTCGGGGTGCTCTGGATCGCCGTCGAGCTCACGACGCTCGCCTCCGTCTTCCTCATCACGTTCCACGATCGGGACACGTCGCTCGAGGCTGGCTGGAAATTCCTGGTGCTCGGAAGCCTGGGCCTCGCGTTCGCGCTCCTGGGAACGGTTTTGATGTTCGCCGCAGGACGATCGGACCTGGGCGAGGGCATGGTAGCACTCCACTGGACGCGTTTCATGGAGGTGGCGCCGGAGCTCCATCCCTTCACCCTGCGCCTCGGTGTGGTGTTCGCGCTCATCGGGTACGGAACCAAGGCCGGGCTCGCTCCGATGCATACGTGGAAGCCGGATGCGTATCGCGAAGCGCCGTCGCCGGCGGTGGTGCTGATGGCGGTCGGCATGCTGAACGGCGCCCTCTATTGCGTGCTGAGGATCCATTTGATTTCCAAAGCGGCGCTCGGACCCGAGTTCTCCTCGGGTCTGCTATTGACGCTCGGCCTGCTCTCGGTCGCGATCGCGACACCGTTCATCCTCATCCAATGGAACCTCAAGCGACTCCTGGCCTATTCCAGCATCGAGCACGTCGGCATCATGGCCGTCGGGGTCGGGCTGGGGGCCGAGGCGGGGGTCTTCGGGGCGCTCCTGCACATGACCTATCACTCACTGGCAAAACCCTTAGCCCTCTTTTCCGCGGGCACTCTCGGACAGCTCCATCGCTCCTCCGATTTCGACCGGATCCGGGGCGGTACTTTCAGCCGCGCTCCGATCGCGAGCTCGCTCTTCGTGCTCTCGGCGGTCATCATGACTGGCTCGCCTCCGTTCGGCCTCTTCTTCAGCGAGATGACGATCTTGAAAGCGGGATTCTTCGGATCCCACGTGACCGCGACGTCCGTGTTCCTCGGGGCGCTCGTCGTGCTGTTCTGCGGTTTCGCGTATCAAGTGGGACACCTCGTGCTCGGATCGCCGCGGGAGTTTACCGAGGACGCTCCCGATCCGGAGAGGTTCGACGTCGGGATGGCGACGGCCGTCGTGTCCGCCGTCATCGCAGTGGTTTCCGCTTTCTACCTGCCCGCCCCGTTGATCGCCTTGATCCGCGCCGCGACAGAAGTCGTGTGGGGGGGCGCATGAAGTCGGAAGTCGCCACCGTGTCCGCGGCACTCGACGTACCGGAGGGAGCGGTTCTGGAGCTCCACCCGGGGGAGATGGTCCTCGAGGGGACCGCGGCCGCCTTGCCGGGACTCGCCGATCGAGCTGCGCTCGGTCTGAACGGACGACTTTTGTCCCTCTTCGCGAGTGACGAGCGCCAGTCGACGAATCGTTTCCTCCTTCACCACATCTGGTCCCTGCCCGGCCTCGCAAGCTTCCTTCGTATCTCGACGCCGGTCGATCCGGCCGAGCCGTCCTACCCTTCCATCGCGGCGAAGTATCCCGCAGCGAACTGGTTCGAGCGCGAGGTGATGGATTTCTTCGGTTTCGCGCCGGAGGGACATCCGAACCCGGCGCGGGTCGCGCTCCACGATGACTGGCCGGAGGGGGTGCATGCGCTCCGAAAGGACTTCCCCAGCGACCGGACGGTGCCCCGCGTTCCGGGTGACCTTCACCCGTTCCGGCCGGTGACCGGTGAGGGTGTGTTCCAGGTCCCCGTGGGTCCCGTTCACGCGGGCATCATCGAGCCCGGTCACTTTCGATTCGGTGTCGCGGGCGAGCCCGTTCTGTACCTGCAGCTTCGGCTCTTCTACGTCCACAAGGGCATCGAGAAGCGCTTCGAGCGGCTTCCATGGCGACACGGCCTCTTCCTCGCCGAATCGATCTCCGGCGATACGGCGGTGGGGCACGCGCTCGCTTACGCGCACGCGATCGAGCGCCTCGCCGGCCTGACCGTGCCTCCGCGTGCCCGCTCGCTGCGGGTGGTCTTGTTGGAGCTGGAGCGCATCTACAACCACACGGCGGATATCGGTGCGCTCGCGACCGACGTGGCGTTCGTCGTTCCCGCGAGCCGGGCCCAGGCGCTGCGCGAGGGTCTCGTCCGATTGCAGGACCAGTTGTTCGAGACGAGGCTGCTGCGGGGTACGGTAGCCCTCGGCGGCGTCAAGCGCGATCTCTCGCCTTCGGGGGTGGGCGCTCTCCGCGCGCACCTTCGTGCCTTCGAGAAGGAGTTCGACGACCTGATTACGCTCCTCATCGACGCCGGCACCTTCACGGATCGTGTCGACGGTACCGGGATCCTCACCCATCAGGCGGCGCGAGACCTCGGGATCGTCGGCGTCGCCGCGCGCGCTTCGGGGGTGGACGCCGACCTGCGGCGAGACCATCCCCATGACGGCTATCAGGGTCTGAGGTTCGAGGTCCCCGTCGAGGAGGGAGGGGATGTCAGAGCGCGGCTCATGGTGCGCGCGCGGGAGGTCGAGCAGTCGCTCACGATCCTGCACCAGGTGCTCGACCTGATGCCCGATACGCCCTTCGCGGCTCGAATGCCCGAGGAGTTGCCCGCGAGCTCCTCCGCCCTCGGTTGGGCCGAAGCCTGGAGAGGACCGGTCCTGCATTGGGTCGCGACCGACGAGGCGGGGAAGATCTCGCGCGTGAAGGTAACCGACCCGAGTACTTTGAACTGGCCGGGACTCGTTCAGGCCGTCCCGGGCAACATCGTCCCGGACTTCCCGGTGATCAACAAGAGCTTCAACCTTTCGTATTCCGGAAACGATCGCTAGATGCTGGTGTAAGAAGGGGACGTGGAGATAGGAGGAGATGGGGAGATGACTCATGACTTCCTGGATTCTTGTCCCCCTATCCCTTCTATCCCCGTATCCCCCTTTCTTACCCGGGTAGAACTCAGGAAGATTTGATGTCGAGCATCCTTGGAAAGAGCCTGACGACGGGGGTCCTCACGGAGAAGGACCCGTTCGGTGCACCGGCGTCGTTCGGTTTCCCGGTCATCGATTTCAGCCGCTGCACCGCGTGTGAAGCCTGCGCACGGTCCTGTCCCACCGGAGCGATTCGGGCAGAGGCTACGGCGAAGGACCGGAAGGCCCTCTCGTTGTCGTACGCCGCCTGTATCCAATGCCGGGAATGCGTCACCGGCTGCCCCGAGGAGGCGGTCAGCGTCTCGACCGGGGTCGAGGTCGCCGCTTATACCCGCGATCAGCTCGCGCGGCGGGCGACGTTCGACGTCGATGCTGCCACGAGCCGGGGCACCTTCCGCGGGGAGGAGGTCGTAGCGGGGGAGAGCCTCGCGCAGTCCGCGGCCCGCTTGCGGGAGCGCATTCGCGGGCGGCTCGGCCGCTCCCTCCACGTGCGCCAGGTCGATGCCGGGAGCTGCAACGGGTGCGAGCTCGAGATCGCGGCCACGACCAACCCGCTCTATGACCTGGAACGCTTCGGGATCCACTTCGTGGCAAGTCCCCGCCACGCCGACGTCCTCCTGGTCACCGGTCCCGTCACCCGGAACATGGAGATCGCCCTCCTTCGAACCTACGAAGCGACACCGGAGCCGCGCATCGTGGTCGCGGTCGGCGCCTGCGGCTGCTCGGGTGGAATCTTCGAGGAGGGCACCTACGCCTCCGTCGGCGGCGTCGACCGCGTGGTGCCGGTCGACGTCTACGTCCCCGGCTGTCCCCCGCGTCCTCAGGCGATTCTCAACGGGTTGCTGGTGGCGATGGGGCTTCGCGAGGCGCGCGTATAGCCGGAAACCCGCTGCGCGCTTCTATCGGCGCAGGAAGGCAAGCGCGTTCCAAGTGACTTCACCCCCGAGGGTCCCTTCAAGGCCAGCCGGTGCGACGATACGTTCGTGGGGATCGGACTGCACAAGCCTACCGAGGAAGAGTTCCCTCGGTAGCGCCTTTCGAGGCTCGACGGCGCGAGCCGAGGGACGAAGAGAGCTCGCAGGGCGGTTGGGCGGGGCCGTTTTGATTGGCACAGGAATTCTTCGCCTGGAGTTGACCGATAGTTCGATCTTGTTGCCGGGAGGAACGTCATGGAACAGATGATTTCGAAGATGGTGGCGGATTTCGAGGATGGCCGGATCAGCCGGCGGGAGCTGGTGAAGAGCATCGCGCTCGTCGCGGCTTTCGCCCCCGCGTCAGCTCGGTCGAGCCAGAAGCTCGAAACGGGCTTCCGGACGCTCTCGCTGGATCACGTTTCCTATCAAGTGGCCGACTACAGGAAAACCCGCGATTTCTACGCCGGCCTCATGGGGATGACGGTCTCGGGCGACAACGGCACGACTCAGTGCCTGCTCCAGTTCGGCGACTCCCTGCTCATTGCGCGCAACCATCGAGAACGCCCCGGCCAGCCGCCGCCCGCCGAGCGGAAGGGGACGGTCGATCACATCGCATACAAGATCGACGACTGGGATACCGCGAGGGTGAAGGCCGAGCTCGAGCGCCGCGGCCTGACGACTCGGCTGGACAAAGGCGGCGACACGCCGAACTACGTCAGCTTTCACGTGGAGGACCCCGACGGCTTCGACCTCCAGGTCAGCGGTATCGCGAAGCCGGGCGACTCGGAGTACGAGAAGCCGGGAGAGTGACGCCTGGGTCGACTTCTCCCCGTCCAGGAGCCGCTTCGTCACGATCTCGTCGGACGAGGAAGATGTCCATCAGGGGCGTCCGCGTGTGTATCGATCGGTTCAGGCTGTCCACACGCTGCGAGCGGATCGAGGGCTGGTGGAAGTGAGACGGAGCGTCGCCTCTGCCCGATGGAGATCCTGCTCCAGCGCGTCGATGAAGCTCGAGAACACCGCTTTCGAATCGAGGCCTTCGCTGTCCGAACCCGCCGGAAGAGATCGGCGAGCCCGGTCATGGCCTCGTCGCATTTCGAGAGGAGACGGCGCAGCTCGCCTCCGGTCTTCGACCCCTCGTCGTCCGAGAGCCTTCTCCTCCAGAACGCGTCGATAAAAGCCCTTCTCTCGTCGACCGTCTCGAGGGTTGGATCGATCGGGGTGCGCGGAAGGCTAACACGGGCCTGGTCGACGCGCCAGAACAGGCGACGGCGAAATCGACGAGTCTGCTAAACCAAGGGCTTGCCAGCGGCGTCTAACTTAGGGAGTGTGACATCGAGTATCGACCGCGAAGATCACGTCGAGGAAGACGCATTGCCGAGTGGTGGAACCTGGTGCCGGGAGCGCGGCAACCGGTCCGATCGGAGTGTTGCTCAGTGAACCACGAGGAACCTCTTGCCGCTAAAACCGCCGAAACATTATGAGATTCGTGGAAGATGTCCGCTACGCGATGAGGCAGTTCGCACAGGCTCCAGCGTTCACGGCCACCGCGGTGTTGACCCTGGCCCTGGGGATTGGCGCGACCACCGCCATCTTCACGCTGGTGCACGCCGTGCTTCTGAAGTCTTTACCGGTAGCTGAACCCAGTGAACTGTATCGGATCGGCGCCGTCGAGAATTGTTGCGTCAACGGTGGTCTGCAGGATGACTGGTCGCTTTTCTCCTACGACAAATACCAGGCGTTCCGCGATGGCACACCGGGGTTCCGCGAGCTCGCCGGCTTTCAGGCCGGGCGCAGTCTGGCGGGAGTTCGCCGCAGTGGGAGCAACGAGCCAGCCGAGTCTCAACGAACCCAGTACGTCTCCGGGAACTACTTCTCCATGTTTGGCATCGGCGCCTACCTGGGACGGGTATTCACACCGGAGGATGACCACAAAGGAGCAGAACCGGTTGCGGTCATGAGCTATCGGACCTGGCAGCAGAGATATGGGCTGGATGCTTCGGTGATCGGATCAACCTTCACTCTCAATGGTCAACCCTTCACGGTAGTCGGTGTCACGCCACCCGGGTTCTACGGGGATCGGCTGGAGAGTACGCCGGCTTTCTGGATTCCGCTGCAGGACGAGCCTCTCCTTGACCGCACCGCAACGCTTCTGGACTTTCCCACCTCGGATTGGCTCGACTTGATCGGCCGCATCGCCCCCGGGGCGGATCCACGTCTGATCGAGGCCCAACTCCAAGTGGAATTGCGGCAGTGGCTCTTGAGCCCCGTTGCCAACCTCGATGCCGGGGAGAGGGCGCTCGTGCCGAAGCAGACGTTGCACTTGTCTCCCGGTGGAGCGGGTGTCCAGATGATGCGCGACGAGTATCAGTCGGGCTTGCATCTGCTGATGTGGGTCTCCGGCTTCGTCTTGTTGATCGCCTGCGCCAACGTGGCGAACCTCATGCTCGTGCGGGCCGCGAGCCGCCGTCAGCAGACATCCCTTCGCACGGCGCTTGGCGCGCCCCGCGCGCGGCAGGTCGCTCAAGTGCTGATGGAGAGCACCACCCTGGCCCTTCTCGGCGGGGTCGTGGGGATAGCGTTCGCCTTTTGGGGAACCAATCTGATCCTGCACCTCGCTTTTCAGAACAACCCGGTGGCCATCAGTCCCACGCCTTCGCTGCCGGTGCTGGGTTTCACGTTCAGTGTTTCCTTGCTCACCGGAATCCTCTTCGGCGTCGCGCCCGCGTGGATGATGGCGCGCGCCGATCCCGCCGACGCCTTGCGCGGCGCTCACCGCTCCACCACCCACTCGGGAGGCTGGACACAGAATTCCCTTGTCGTCGCCCAGGTGGCATTGTCGCTGGTCCTCTTGTGTGCCGCGGGATTGCTGACCCAGAGCCTGCGAAACATGCAACGTCAAGATTTCGGATTCGAGGTGGCCAACCGCTACATCCTTCATATGGACCCCCAGATGGCTGGATATCGCGCGGAGCAGCTGATTATTTTTTACCGTCAGCTGCACGACAACCTTGCCGCGATTCCCGGCGTCAGTCGGGTGAGTTTTGCGCTCTATAGCCCCATGGAGGGTGATAACTGGGGCGAAACCGTCTATATCGAAGGTCAGGCGCCACCTCCACCGGGGAGCAACGACAATAACGCGTCTTGGCTACGGGTTAGCGATGGCTACTTCGAAACTATCGGCACCAAGATTGTGAAGGGCCGGGGAATCACGGAGCAGGACACGGCCAGCTCGCGCAACGTCGCTGTCGTCAACCAGACATTCGCAAAAAAGTTCTTCAAGAACGGCGAGGACCCGATCGGAAAGCGCTTCGGAGACCTGGACCAGAAATACGCGGGAAACTTCGAAATCGTCGGCGTTACCGAGGACACACAATACCGGGGAGCGACGATGAGGATTCCGCCCACGTTTTTTCTGCCTGAAGCACAGCGGGTCGTGTACGACGAGCCACGTTTCAAGGCGTTCGAGGATCGCTCCCACTACCTGAGCGCCGTGGTGATCCTGACGCAGGGCGCCGTGCCGGAACTGGAGCCGCAGGTTCGGCGCGCCCTCGCACAGGTCAACCCGGACCTGGCCTTGATTGATTTCATGAGCTTCGCCGCCCAGGTGGAGGGGAATTTTACGCAGCAGGCGATGCTCACGAAACTGACGTCACTGTTTGGCCTGTTGGCATTGGTGCTGGCTTCCGTTGGCCTTTACGGCGTCACGGCGTATTCGGTTGAACGTCGCACCAGCGAAATCGGGATCCGGATGGCGCTTGGCGCAGACCGGTTGAACGTTTTCGCGTTGGTTCTCCGACGGGCGTTCGTCCAGATTGGAGTCGGATTGGCGATCGGCATTCCGGCGACCGTCGCCACGGGATACGCGATGACGACCCAGTTGTTCGGAGTGCAGCCCTATGCCCCGGGAATCTTGCTGGTCACAACCCTGGTGCTGTGCCTGGCCGCTTTCATCGCCACGCTGGTGCCCGCGCGCCGAGCAGCAACCTTGGAAGCGATTCGGGCCTTGCGGACGGAGTGATTGGAGTCGAGGCTCGCGATGACACAGAGCTTTCCTCAACGCGGCGAGTGACGCTTCTTCTCGACCCGCCCAGGCGCAGAAACCCAGCCAGACGTGCGAAAGCGCGCTCGAGACCGAGCCCAACGTCATCCGCCGAATCTTGGACCACCTCAACCAAAAGGCTCGACCAAGAACTCCTCCCACACCTGCCGAGCTCAACGTCCGCTAACCCACTTTCAAGCTGACACTTCTCGTGTGTCTTGACTCCGCGAAATGGACCACGCCGTCCTTCGCATCGATGTCGGTGTCCCGTCATGCCTCGAAATACGCTTGCCCGAATGCGAAACACCCTCCTCCGCGGCGGGAGTTCTCTCGATTCTCGCAGCCCCCACGAATAGAAATGCCTATCCGTCGCTCCCTCTCGGAAGCCAGGGGGCCGGAGACCGGGAGATCCCGTGTTGATGGCCTTACCTCTCCGCAAAATGCGGAGTGGCTACTCTCTTCGAAGCCACTACAGCCCAGGAGTCGGCGGTTCAGCGCTCGACGTAGCCCAGGGCTTCGAGCTGCCGCAGGAGCTCGGGATCGAGGGTGACGTCCTCTTCGGTGTACTGAGCGCGGCGCTCGCGAGCGACTTCCAGATAGCGTTTCGCGACTTCGCGGGGAGTCGAAGCCGCTCCCTCGTCTTTCGGGAGCAGGTTCTGCAGCTCTCGCGGGTCCGCCGCGAGATCGTAGAGCGCTTCCTCGGTCGCGGAGGCAGTGTAGAGCTCCTCGACGGAGGCCGCCCAATAGACGGCGCGGTACTTGAGGTTTTCTCGGCGAAGCGCGAGCTCCAGCATCGCGCGCCCCCCCGCGGGGGTGGCGACGAACTCAGCCAGCGTCCATCCGCTTCCCACGGCCCCGCGGGGGCGAAGGAGGCTTCCTTGCCGGGCCTCTTCCCCGGAGGAGCCCGCGGCGTCGAGGAAAGTCGCGAAGACGTCCGCCTGGCTCACGACGTCTTCCACGACCCTGCCCTCGCGGGCGAACGGAGCCTTGACGAGAAGCGGAACGTGAACGATCTCCTGAAAGAGCCGGGGGCCATCGTCGTGCCACGGCCGCCCATGGTCCCAGGTGCCGTGCTCGTAAAAGGCTTCCCCGTGGTCCGCGGTGACCACGATGAGCGAGGGGTCGTAGAAGCCCCGCGTTTCGAGCTCGGCGAAAAAGCGGCCGAGCTCGCGATCGACGTAAGCGATCTCGGCGTCGTAAAGGCTCTTCAATTGCTCGACCGTGACCGGGTTCGAGGGCGGCGACCGGGTCCGGAAGTAGGAGTGGAGATCGGTGATCTCTTTCGGCCGCTCTCCGAAGCGCTCGATGAACTCCTCGGGAGGGGAGTACGGCGCATGGACGTCGAACAGATGAAGGAACAGAAACTGTGGAAAGCCGGCCCCTTCGTCGAGGAGCTCGAGCGCCTTGTCCACGAGGCCCGCGGCGCGCACCGAGGACAGGACGTAGGTGTCGAACCCGTCGGCGAAGCCGTAGAGCGGCGCCAGGAACGGACCGGAAACGACTCCCTGGACCCGATATCCCATCCGAGACAGCAGCTCGGGAAGCGTATCGACGGAAGGCGAAATGCGGCGTCGCCCCGTCGCGCCGTGAAACGAGGGGGGAAGCCCGGTGAGCATCGAGGCGTGAGTGGGGAGGGTATAGGAAGAAGCGGCCATCGCGTCGCGGAAGAGCGTCGCCTCTCGCGCGAATGCGTCCAGGTCCGGCGTCGTCTGCCGGGAATAGCCATACGCTCCTACGTGGTCGGCTCTCAGGCAATCGATGGAGATCAGAATCAGCGCTGCTTTCTCTGGCTCTTGATTCCGGTCCCGGACGACGGGAGCTCCGAAATGAGCGAGGACGTGGCTCTCGGCGCCTTTGATCCCACTCCCTCCCGGCCGGGCTTCGAGCACCAACCGAGCGGTCTTCCCGCCCCAGGGTCTGAGGTCCGCGACACGCGGAAACCATTCCCCGCCCTGCGAGCGGCGAAGCTCCTCCCGGAACACTTGGGTTCCTTCGACCAGCACCCG
>Ga0214471_10002955_pt1 | contig 13207 bp, 6 predicted proteins | sample RVTome_5_FD_207665 | JGI IMG/M metagenome (GOLD analysis project Ga0214471, IMG submission 207665) | Soil microbial communities from uranium-contaminated site in the Upper Colorado River Basin, Wyoming, United States - RVT142D155 | ecosystem: Environmental > Terrestrial > Soil > Contaminated >...
ATCGAAGATGGACTAGGCGGGTATCAGTAATAGTTCAATAGAAGTAATGATCCTACGTTGCCACAAAGTAAACTAAGGCTCGGCCCCATGTGTTAATGGTTTAGAAAGCGGTAAGCACGACAGGTAGTGCTTCTTCCTTCGAAGTGCCGGTAAGGGCCAGTGGGTTTCTTTATTGATCATCGCATCAACTTCTGATTCTTCTTTCTTCTCCTAAGAACTAAACTCTTTCTTTCAACTACACTCTAGCTGCTGGGGAGCAAGGGACTCCCCCAACCCCCTCAAGGGAAGGGGGCTATATGCCCTTCGGGGTTTTACCATCCCTTGGAGAGAGTACCATTATGGTGTAATGTAGAGTGTGTAAGCAATCATAGGCGACTCTCGAGAGAGCTGTCTGTTTCACACGGCCATGCTCCATTGCTTATTCCTAGAGCGGTATCTTTTTCAAAAGAACTACACTGCTGAATTCCATCATGTCCATGCAATTGCTAGTTTGATCCCTCATTCCCGTACCCCAGACTTAGGCTAAAAGATCAGTAGATGAACAAGAGAACTGAATCCATAAAGAATAGAACCAACCTAAGATAGAAAGAAATCCAACTTCTACAAGCCCCTCCATGGAAAGAGAGACTCACCCCAAACCCCTACCGACTTCATTCCTACTAGAAGAGTTGCATCCTTTCCCCTCCATAACCCTATGGGCCTATCTTTGACCACTACCACTCTTTGAGAAGAGTTTCCTCCTTTTTCCTCTATCCTTTCAGCCAGCCTCCACCCTAGAGAAGACTGTCATGCTTTTCCCTCCATGGAACTCTACAAGACAAGACAAACTCCACCTCTCTATTTCCTAGAAGCTTGACCATTCACATGACCCTTGGGGGCCCCATGCTATCACCAAGATACCTCTGCTAAGCTTTACCAAATAGAAAGAAGACTATCATGCTTACCTCGGCCCAACAAGCTTTCACAAGGCTGTCTACCCTGCCGTACTTCCACGGCTAGTTATTAGAAAGAAGACAAGAAATGAAGAATCCAATCCTGATGACTATGACTATTCCAGGCCCACTGTTCATAACAGAACTTGTATTCGAGTTTCTTCGTTTCGTAGTCAGTAGAAGCTCACTCACATCTCCGCCCAGAAAACTAGACAAATGCCGTTCTGAGCCCAGATGTCTTTTTACGCCCATGATGAACACATGGAATCAGTTCAAGTAGAGAATTATGATGAGAATTCGGGATGGATCTATCTCTCTCTCTCTTAGCCAGCGCCCTGTCCCTGTCGGAAAGAGTCTCAAGCAGTGGTTCATCGAGCTAGAAGTAACTTTTTTAAACCAGTTGAGTACAGATCACCAAAAATAGTAGTAACGGGCGATAAAGCTTCAATCTGAGGGGTTTGCGAGCATGCTCCAGTCCAGAAAGGAAGGAGATTAGATCTTTGATCACTGCTCTAGTCTAGTTGTTGTTTCTCCTGGCCAATGGGGAAAAACTAGTCCAATCTTCCAAGCGTAGCGTAGAGGGTCCGCTGATCCGAACAAGTGCATTTAGCTTCCAAAGTAGTTCATCCGATTTTGCATCGAAACGAGTCCGAAGTGCCAGAGAAGTCTTCTTCCTAAGATTGGTTTGCTCTTAGTTCGTCACATGGCTACGTTACTCACAGGGTGCAACACTGATTGATTGCATTGAGAAAGTATATAATCTCCAATGAGAAATCAGGATGATAAATCCGTTGATAGGAGAAACTATTATCAAGTCCGTATCCAGATTGGAAAGCATTTCCAGGAAAGATAATCCGTAGATAGGAATGGAACAACTAGAAGTCTGTATCCAGTCAGTAGGAATGGAACAATCAAGTCTGTATTGACAGGATCTAGTCCCGATAGGAAGGATTCATATCTGTTCAGCACAGGATAGAAAGGATTCCAGACAGGATTTCCAGGTTGGTATCCAGGTTGATAGCATTGTTGGTTGATAGGCAACTCTTCCGGTCCGGATAGATTGATTGCTGTAGCAGCAAGTAGTGAATTCCAGCTTGAGTGAGTGGTGGGATGGATGTCCTAACACGAACGGAGGGGGTTTACTAAAGGAAGGGGGCCAGGGGGAAAGCTACTACTCTGGGTTGGAACGATATCTTTCTGTTGGAACAGTCTCACATCCTGGAGCTATTGATGATTGATGATTGCATGGAACTCAAATCCCAGCATTCTATCTACGTATTTCTCGTAGCAATAGTTCGATTGGCACTGTCTCTAATCCTGGAGCGGAGGAGGAATGCATGGCACTCAAATCCCATCCTTAATCCAATCCTTTCAATACGATTTTCTGGGAGCACATGGTAAACTAAACCGTTGTTGCTAATGGATCAGTGAGTGGAGGCACGATTGCTTCCACGAACGGAATGCTACTGGAACTGCAGTAATCACTGAATTCATTCTACCTACGATTTTCTGGTAGCAGCAATAGTTCGATTGGAACTGTCTGTAATCACATACTTTCAATACGATTTATTTGGTGGCACATGTGAATGATTTCATTGGTCAAAGAGACAGAAGAGACATACAACTCATGTATATTGCTGGAGCTGGATAAGGTGCCGCAGTCGATAGCCGATCTTACAAAAAAAGGCGGTTCGGTTCGCTTATACGTCTGGCTTAAAGTCAAGTGAAACTGAAGTGAATAGAATTCCCTCATCTGGATAACATGAGCTAGTGCCTGGTATCGTTGACTGAGCCAACTTGCTGTTTTTTCCTGTACTGTAGGGACAAACAATTTTCTTCTCAAAACGATCCCTTCGCAACTGCGTGAACAAAGGCTGGTTTATAAATATATACTAAGGTAAGAGAGAACTGAACAGGATATTGATGACAAGAGATGTACTGGACAGGTCTCGTATTACCGTTCCCTTCGCTACTGCGTACACAAAGCAAGGGCGTAGCTACCTTTTCGATTCAATAAGTAAAGTAGTAAATTCCCCGCCCCAGAATATTATGTGCATGCTTAAACAAAGCTTCTCCCCACGGTTTAGTAGTAGAATCTATCGAGTAATGAGTATGTGAACTTATCGTACAAGGAAGCAAATGTACAAGCAAATGTAGTTCCCTGAGTACGCTTGTCATAAGCACACTCTAAAACCCCATCTCAAGAAGGGTAAAGTTTATATTTATCTATATTATACAAGATTTCCCCTTCCTTCACGGTGTCTTACTTTTATGGTAAAGTAGTAGATACGGGTTCTGTTCTAGAATAGGATCTATGTATAAACCAAGAGTCCTAGATGTATCCCAACACGCAAAGTAAGGTGATGAACGAACTTTAGAATCCAATAAAGAGAATGAAAACAAGCAATAGAACTCTTAAAAGCTAGAAATTTCCTGTTCTATCATTGACAGCTAGAAATTTCCTGTTCTATCATTGACAGATATCTGGCACTGGCACTTCTATAGCCCTCCCTAGTTGTAACTCACACTCGCTATAAGTCAAAAGGACTTGAGTAGTGAGTTAAGAAATCAAACTACTCTCTTATTGTCAATATGCCTGTTCTTCTCTTCTAATTCAAAACTGCTGAGCTATAGCGCTTTCTATTTCTACTCTACATATGTATATTTGAAAAAGACAGGAGCTATAGAAAGCTTTATCTCTCTCCTTGAGACCTCGTTTGCTTCTGGCTGTCTTACTGTATTTCTTCTATCCTTAGCTTACTGTCCTAAGATGTATATGCTTGGAATATTCGTAATCTCCCTCGTCTCGTGGTTACGTTTTATTATCTTCTAAGGAGCCTCCTATAACGCCGTATCATATCTTTCCATTGCCCTATGTTCACTTGCTTAAAAACTGAAAATGGACTAAAAAAGAGACTGAACTTAACTTATGCTTTCAATGGCTATATTATCAGGCTCGCCAGCTTATTATAGCATTGAATTGCCCTCTACTAATAGTAAGATGTCTTTTATTCTACTAAATCCAAAGAATGCTGGCTAGTGTGACGCTCGTGCTTCTTTCGTTTCGAGTAAGTCAAACTGAGTAAGTGGTCTTGTTATTAAGTATATTTCTTAGCTTTCACCCTCTGCTTTCATTCGATCATTTTATGCTGGCCTTTCCCTTTTCTTAGTTCCTTTTTTTCCAACCTGGCACCATTGCATATCTGACCATTCTTCTTTCCCTGGGTTGTTCTTTAAACGCGTATTAAGTACTTCCCTCCACAAGTCGATCACACCAGAAAAGGTAGGAAAGACCGGAATGAATTTATATAACTATCAGAACTTCAAACTCATAAACGTCAACTTTTCTCTTTAATCAGTACTCATTCATGCCTATTGGCAATAATATGTTTCATCGTAAGAGGTGAAACCTATACATATTAAGAAAGTCGATAACTTTGATCTTTTCCACTCTCATAGTTGCTACCACAGAATCAAGAAAGGATGAAATGATCACCACAGTACAGTACTCCTCCCTTCAGTACTCCTACCTTCCTACCTGCTCAAAAGGAATCGTCACTATACCAACTTAAGCTTAGAAAGTAGTGAAATAGGAGTGCGATAAAAGCAAAACTTTCATTACTCCAAGCGCATATGTCACATGTCAAGATTAAGCATTACTAACTCTTTCCATATCTGCTACCTTGAAGCGCTAAAGATTGGTCTAAGGGCTGCTTTCGCTTCTTTCTTGTCTATGCTTTCGATACCGCCTATATAAATGGCTTGTCTATCGTATTCTGTTGAGGTTCTTCCTTCTGTTGATCACCATAGTGGTAGATTAGATTAAGCTTTTGAACAAGGATTTGCTCTATAACCCTGGAAAGTAAGCTTCTACGTTCAGTTTGCGAGACGGGTCATTTATAGAAAAGATTGGCTACAATAGCACTTTATGCACTTCACTTTTGTCTATTCTACATGGGCAACTACTATTTAAAACCTGGTAAATGGGCTTCATTCAAGTCTTGGTCTTTTCTCACTTATTTAAGTGCATTTTATTAAGGAAAGAGCCTACCTACCCATATTTAACAAGCAAGGGCTGAGCACACTAGCTAGAAAGCCATTGCGCGTTAGCACGCGCATCCTCTTGCTTCCCTAGTCTACAGACGGCTTTCTGAGATTGATCGTGGTGTTCGCCTTCCCAGCAAGCTAAGTGCTGGGCCCCTTCCCACTCGAGTAAGGGCGAGCATATTTCTTGTGCATCCTCCCCGGCCAGGAGAAGATGCGGCTCCTCTTTGTTCTACTACCTTCATCCTTGGGTGAAGCCGCTCACCAAGGCCTACTGTTAAAAATCATTGCAACGGCACTATTTGTCTGTATGCAAACAATACAAAAATAGCCACTACAGAACAGAACGAATCTTAATTCTTCGCCTGCAGTCGCATTCAAGTAATGCCCCTTCCCTTGATTTCGAAGTGAAATGCAAAAGGATTGCGCTTATGCAAGGCAAGTGATCCCCGAAGAGTTTTTCCAGTTTCAGGGTGTTGGGATCTATACTTGAAACTAGTTCAAGGCGGTCATAAGCAATGAATGCGAGGGGCCAGGGGCAGGAGTATAGAGAGTACTGCGAAGAAGGGTGTGAGTGGAAGCTCATTAGTCGACCTTGTAAAAGGCTGCGCCTGGTAGCATTATAGTGGTGGTGCCAGAAGCATCCCTGAAAGTGAAAGCTGAAATGACAAAGTATGAAACGAAACCAAAGATACTTATATATGCTTTCGAGTTGACATCACTTCCTATCTTCTGCCTTCCCCAAACTATTAGCATAGTAAATAGAGTGATTATATATCTGGGACCCTTCAAGCCGGGCAGACGAACCGGTACTTGTGCAACTCGAGGGAAGCAAGCCCAATACGTCTCGTCTCCAATACTCGTCAAATTGATAGGAATAAAGATAGTGGCTTTCTGGATTGATATCTTCCGTTGCTTGTTCCATTGCTTGATACTAGCACTAGTCATTTCACGAGGCTAGGTAGGTAGGCTTTTTCACCCCGGGTAGTACAGTACATCTGGGAGCCGAGAAAAGAAGTAGCTGTCCAACCAACTATTCGTTCCCTACAGCTAGCTGGGAATAAAACAAGCAGGGGTGGAGGGGAGAGCTAGGGCTGGACAAGTTTACTATTCCTTCTACAAGACAAGACTAGTCCTAGATACATGTATAGTATAGCACTCTTCATTCACTACTCGCTTGTAACCTACAGAGCTATCTACAGCTGGGATTAGGTGAAGCAAGCACAAAGTAAAGAGTGAGGCCGCTAAGGACACAGCAGCTATTTAATTTACTATAAAAGATGAAGGAAGACGATCTGAGAATGGATTAAATAAAGCTATTTACTTAATAACGAGAATATTTACTTAATAACGAGAATTGTGACACTGTGTTTTACACCCTTTCACTCGTAACATGGCGTAGTTACTAACTCGCTAGCTAGATTAATGGCTGAAAGATGCTGCTGTGCACGCGCATCTGTGTTTTCTTGCTGCGCTGGAGTTTGATTGCTTACTTGCTTGTTCAAAAAGGTACTTGTGAATAAATACGCTGTTCTTTCCGGGTTGTTTCGGTTGTGCCCTATAAAACATAAGAGATTTTCAGTTGAAACTAACTATTGCACTTAGTTGAGTGCGTAAATAAGTGTTTAAAGAAGAGGCAGGTTGTTCGACAAAGAGATTGCTTTTCCCGTAGTTTAATTACTATTGCTTAGAGAATACAGCCTATTTATTGCTATTTAAGATAATCAATGCTTCATATCATAGCTGCTTGGGACATGTCAGAAAGGATAGTAGTAGGTCAAGCATACACTTCTTTTATTTTATTATACCAATACCACGTACCACGTCTGTCTTTCTACTTGACTTGGCACTCGAGGCTGGCGATCCAGTATGGCAGCTAGGTCATGGGCCGGCAGAGGTGGTCTGATTCTGAATGCTGGGCACATAAGGATTCAAAAGTGTCGTCTAGAGCCGCGGGGAGGCTTGTGAGCAGCGGGGATGCGACGAGCAGAGCGGTGCAGAGATGAGATGAACTGTGTTTTGGCCCATATTTGATAGTCGAGCAGAGCTGAGATGACTCGGGAAGACTGGACATAACAAAATAAACGGGATTAGGCGCCACTATTGTCATTTCCGGAGGAAAAGACTGATTCAATCTGCTGTTCTCGAAAACAGGAACCCAGCTTCTAGCTTTCGACCCTTCATCGGTAATGGATCACCCCTCGATTAGCTAAGGGGCTTGAAACTCTGAGCATCTGGATTTGTTATCGCAACCAACGGATTACGCCCTTCGGGGTATTGCCACCCTCTGGCTCCGGAATACTAGTGAAACCTGGCTCTGGTTTCATGGTTTCCTGATTTCCTGCGTCTCTCCACAGCCTCATCCCATTGATGCTATGAACCGCCATTGGCTACTACTGGAACTAGTACACCTTACCAGTGGGGAGGATTCAAAAAGGTACCTCTTAAACCCAGGTATGAAATAGAGATATCCGGAACCCTAAGCGGGATATGTGGCCAAGATCATTCAAACAAAGAAACAGAACGGATGCTTTTCTTTCACGTGGCTTACTTGACCCTGCCTCGAGAGCTGGGGAACGTGGTTGGTGCTCCGTCCTGGTCCGATTGTTCAGCAGAGCGATCAAAGGCGCGCGCGTCCGTGGAAAAGGTGGAAAGCCCCTACCTATCTTTGACCCAGCCATCCGAATGGAGAACTTTCTATTTCTAACTCCGAATCATAAAAGAGTTCAGATACCTTCCCAGATCCAATTTTCCTAGGACCATTCCAACAGGATGTGTGGGTGGTGAAAAAGCTCAAAAGGCATATTATTCCGCAAAAGATGCAGAGGAGGAAGGGCTCGACTGGAAGGAAGAGGCTATTTCTTAGTTAGTAGTGATTGATTTCGAAACGAAAATGGGTATATAATATAGTTGTGCAAATTCCTACTATTCCTACTGGCCGAGCGGGGTCTAACCTTCGACATCGGTTTCGAGATTTCATCCCGGTTGATCGTGCTATGGCATATTTAAGTATGGGCAGCGGGTATGATAAAGGGGCTTAGGTTGTCTCGGTTTCTTCGTGTTATTTGTGTTGTGGTATGGCAGGCCGGAGAAGGCTTATCGACATACGTTTCAGAGATTGTGTGGGTGGGCCAAGCTTTCCAAATACGGGTCTCCTATAAAAAGGTTCTGGCCATATCAACGAAAGGACTCTTTAGAAGCGTGGTACCATTCAAGTCCAGCCAAGGAGCCTTGAAATCTATGCAATTTCACTGAGTCCACTTCTCAGCTTATGTTATTCTATTCGATTTTTCTGCAATGGCGCATCTCTTCTCTTATCAATCAAATATATAGATAGGCGTCTCCTAATGCGAGTAACACGCTACACGCTATCCTTTCAACTGTCTGTGCGGGAATCCGACCTCAGGAGGGCGTCTTCTCATTATCTCCATAAGCGCGGAACAACTCATAAGGCCAATACCTTTTCTCGAAATCGAAATCCCTATGAGCAAGAATCCCGTCGAGGAGATGTCTCGAATTCCTCCGGGAATCGAGGAGAAGGCTCGCATTATCTAAAGCGGGAGAGGAGATGGCGAAACACCTATTTGTTTTTGTTATGTATCACGGGTTGTTAATTTGGAATAAACAGGGCGGAGCCTATGTAAAATGTAAATTCATGGGATCTACGTTGGGAGTTGATACCTGCATGCACGAGCTGATACGAACGAATAATCACTAGTCAGCTGCAACAAATTCGAGCTAGGAAGAGGGCAAACCCAATTCAACGAGAATATATTGGTCTAAACCTAGGAATGAAGCACTCCGCATCTGATTCGAACGACCCTGTTCCGCATCACTATTGGTTTTTGCACGATAACCTGTCAACAACATGGCTATTCCATCATGCTTTAACAAGTAAAAAATAGATATAATATACATCTTTTTCAAAAGCTGAACCCGGCCAGAGGGATCCCAGGCAACCCAGTCTTCCTTCTTGCGCGCAATACAGAAGAATGATAGGATTGGAATACGTCCGTACTTTCTTTCCAATTGTATATGACCCGACCCCCACACTTATATATCTTCCTCACTACCTGACGTTAGATCAAACGAACTTAATTATTCACCTGTGTACTACGACTACGGAACAAGCCATTGACTCGCCCTTTCTACTTACTTTGCTGTTTGTTCACGGCCCACTTTGAGAGAGAGCTGCCCTTTTGCAGTACGAGGATAAAATGCTCGACCAATGGGAGAGGGAGGCTGCTCCTCATTATTCGTTTCCCAAAATTTACGTAGATGAGCCAGCTATTGGTGGTAGCCCAGACTCGTTTCGAAAAGAGGAGAGGTCTCATTTAAGAGCTGTGGATGGCGGATCAAATAAAAATAAATAAAGGAGTTAATAGCTCAGTTTTAGAAAGAACTTGGGCGCAGATCCAGATCAAACATGGTTAAGACTAAGTGTATCAGCTTCCCGTTGACCTCTTCTATTTTACAGGGGAAGGCCACACTTTAGTTAGCTATGCCATTATATATATATAAGAGCTTTGCGTTTGCTAAGGAGGACCGAGGTCAAGCAAGAATTGCTACATCGGGAGAATAGACGGGCATAGCCGAGAACCAAAAAGATGACTGGACTGCTTCCTCAAAATAAGGAGTTAGTGCAGGAGAGGAGACAGGGCTCGACTGGAAGGAGAGGAGCTATAGATCTTTAGTCTTTGCTCGAATGAAATGAAATGAGAGGATGAAATACCAGACTGAACACTCAAACAATCAGAAGAACATGGTTCGTTCGTTAAGTAGAGCAGAGATTGCAATTGCAAGTGTCAAGTCTCAGCAGAGTTCTACTTGGCTATGGGTTACCGAGATACGGCCGTTCCAAGGAACATGGCACACTTGGTATCTCTTAAGGTTCCATAACCTTTCGATCTCTACTAATCCTCAGCATTAGAATTGGCAGATTGCTCTATCCGCTTCAACAGGAAATCATGATCTTTTCAATTCCATATTAATACTTTTCCGCTTCCATAGGATCGCCAACAAGGTCTCATATTATTTACTTTCGGGCGATGGTAGAGAATGAGATCTACTTTATGGGACTTTCCTTACTATATCTACTTATCCAGCTGCTATCCGTCTTTTTCCTCCTTTGATTTGATCAGCGTTTCCAGGGCTCCCTCTATAAAGTACTAATTGCTCGAGTCTAGGATGTCCTATTAATGAATTCCTGCCCAATAAAATAGTTCCTCTTGTCCCAAGACACTGATCGGAATCGGGAAATCCGAGTACGCATCTGAGATATATATGTGATCTATCCCAAAATCAGCAGACTAGGCTGGCTAAATGGACACTACCGACGGGGCTCCTGTTTTCGTAACTGTGCTCTATTGGCAACAAAGTGAGGGCCAGGCCAAAAGTTGGTGGTACAAAGTAACAAGTCCCGTCTTCTTGAAGATATGTTGTGACCGGACAAGACGACTCTACTCATTGTGAGGATTCTTCTTTTCAGAGGTGCGATCAGGCCAACGATAGGCGGAGAATGTTGAAGTGCTCCCCACAGCTTACAACTTTCATCGTACTGTGCTCTCCCCTCAATGTAAAGTTAGCAACTCTTCTCAAAATCTCAAAACAAAAGGTGCTGAGTTGGAATCCCTTTATAAGGATTCTTGTGGTTCCGGGGCGATCCAGTCACCCGGAGAAGATTTCTTTTCTTTGCTGATTCCTCTCAATGAAATTTGCCATGTTGCACTAAGTTACTTACGGATGTATGCATGCAGTCCAGGAACACTTTGGGGTGAACACCCATCCGAACAAGTAGGGTCAATAGTTCAGCATTTAGGCCATAACATTTAGAAAAAAACAAATCTTAAACCCAACAAGTGCTCTCCGAACCAAGCTAGATAGTCTCCTATCACTAGGCTCACCAACCAACCTGGACTTTGATTCTTTCTTATTATTCTAACCGGATATCAAAACCATAAGGATTGTTTCCAGCATCGAAGATGAATTCGTTCCCATATGACATAAGCGCATCTGTTTTGGGTGGTGGGGTGGGCCATTCCATCTTTGAGAAGGGGCCCAATCTCTTGATGGTCGGCGTGGCAATATGCTTAGCTTCGTAGACAGGTTTCCCAGCCGTTGCGAAGACTTTGCGAGAACGGTCAGGGGCGCGATTCGCCAAGCTAGGGCAAACAAAGCCTAAGGCCCTACCATATTAAACTAAACTAAGAATGCGAAGGCCTTTCCGGAGAAAAAAAAGAAAGAGCTATGCTATTGCTATTGATAGTGACATGCCCTTTCGTACTTCCTTCGAATCAATAGGCCTATCATTTTTCATGAGGCGGGCCATATTCACTTAGAGAATGAAATGCAAAAATAGGGGAACCTAAGGATGACATGAAAGTAAGTAATTACTAACTAAATGGGAGTGGGGGTGGTCGCGCCTTTGATTTTGTTTAAGGGAGCATCCTTACTAAACAAAGAAATAATCTAGTTAATGCACGGCTGACACCCCTACCTTAGAATCTAAGCCCTTTGAAGCGCCAGTAGTTGTAGCAGTGGGTAAGGCTTTCGTTCAACTCGCTCCGGGTTCCAATCTATATATGACCTCCAGACCAAGTAGAAGCTCCTCCGTAGAGGCAAGCAGGTAGTAACCTAACCTTTTAGAGTCGGGGGAGCCGAGCCCTTAACTCTATCAATAGAGAAATCTTCGTGCGTGGCGTGAGTTGGAATCCTAGAAAAGATCGATTGAGACTCCCTCCCCGGTTCCACGAGGATCTCTACGTACTTGTCTAGTCCAGGACAACTGAGATCTTCCGGCACCCATTAATGAAGGTGCGTGGGAGCAGCTGAAACAAAGAAGAGTCTGGTCCGCTCTTCATTCAGGCCCCCCGCCTTACAAATGGGCCGTCCCCCTTAATGAATCGAATCGCGCGTGCGCACCCTCGTTTGATTCCGACGGCCGGCATAGATGAAATCTCATGAGACCCGCCCACTATTACTACTTCTAAGCCCTGCCGCTATATTCAATTTCACCTTCGCTAGCATTACGATTAAAGTGGAGTAAGCGACTTCTATTAGCACCGGCCTTAACTAGAAATGGGAAGTAGAAAGGCGAGTCGAATTGATCGTGTCATGTGCAACGTCCATCAACGGTGGTTCATTAATGTCCATAGATTTAGACTCCTTCCCCTTCCTATTGCTCTAACCATAAGCTATGGCAATTCCAGCTCGCACCCACTCTGGCCCGCCCAGCGAGGCCTGAGTGAGCTCAGTGGTCAGCCCCTGACGTTAGGGGTCTTTCGCTTTTGCCAGATCTATAGAGATATTACGAGTCCTCCGTCCCAGATTCCCTCGCCGCGGCCATCTGGTTCACCGGTACTACCAAAAAGTCTCATGCTTACGTTACTTTTCCATCTATATAAGTATGATCTCGGACTACGAAGACCCAGTCGTGCTTCTGGTTTCCATTCTCATCATCATATTGAAGGAAACTCCTCGTGCTCTGCCATAAGAACTTGGAGTCCGTATCATGGTGAAGGTAAGGTAACGCTGTGATTCTTGCTCAAAAAACTGACCGAACACGTTCGAGTTATTGGCTCGTCCAACCCGGCAGCATTCATGAGTCGCTCGTTCAACTGTCCCTCGGAGACACGGTCGAGAAGTGCCATGCATGGTCGCCCCCCCGTCCTTTCTTTCTCTCGGTCCCACCAGGGCGGGCCCCTCTGGGGTAATAAAGTGCCAGGATAAAAAAAGGAGACTTCTGCTACGGGCTATGCCACCCATTACTTATGAGGGAAGTCGCATCCGTCCCATCGCAAGCACCTACAATGTTATGATCACATTGGTTTACCCTTTTTTGGTAGTTCAACGGACGGTCGCCCCTCCAACAAGAAAAGGTATAAATATGGAAACTTCTCTGCCATTTAGATCGGAGAATTTATGGAGGAAATCGGGTTTTAAATTTCCAGAAACCACACGATTATATAGCCAAAGGGAATACGCCGCACCTAAAATCATCCCAAGCGCAGCTAATGTGGCTACTAAGCTATTTTTTTGGAAAGCTCCTACTAAGATTAGAAATTCCCCGATAAAGCTGCTAGTGCCGGGTAAACTCATATTGGCTAAAGTGAAAAAGAAGAAAATGGTAGAGAAATTCGGCATGGTGCTCACTAAACCTCCATAATATCTAACAAGTCGAGTCTTATGTCGGTCATATAGAACACCAACACATAGAAAAAGGGCTGAAGAAA
>Ga0214471_10002956_pt1 | contig 13203 bp, 11 predicted proteins | sample RVTome_5_FD_207665 | JGI IMG/M metagenome (GOLD analysis project Ga0214471, IMG submission 207665) | Soil microbial communities from uranium-contaminated site in the Upper Colorado River Basin, Wyoming, United States - RVT142D155 | ecosystem: Environmental > Terrestrial > Soil > Contaminated >...
GTTTCGGGGGCGGCTCAGCGACCGTTCGGGCAACCCGGGGCTATATCCGGTCGTCCTTCGGGGTCGTTTCTACACTGGACCCTCTCCCTGGCTGTATAGTCTGCATTGAAATCAACTGCACCCGATTCAAACGCCGATGAGGGATGGATTCGAGCATCTCGTGCCGCGTCAGGATATCTCGTCGTGACGACGCCCGCGAAGCCCCGCCGCCGCCCACTCGCCGGCGAGCTGAAGCGCGACCCGCGAGAATCCCTCGATCCCTCCCGGAGGACGCCGTGACGCCCCCTGGGGGATCAGGTGTATTCACCACCTGACAATTTTTTCCCTACGGATTCGCACAATAGTTCTGTTTCTTCACCTCCACAATTCGTTTCGCTCGCGAGCGGAAACGAAACCAGAAACCTGAAAGGAGGTAAGAAACGTGAAACCCGATCGCATCCAGATCACGGCGCCGGTGGAGACCGAAACGCCGTGGACGGTCAGCGGTCCGGGCCTGACCAAGAGCTACGAGTTCGAATCGTTCTCACAAGCGGCCCTCTTCGGCATCTACGTCGAAGAGATCGCCGGCGAAGTGGACGGCGCGGCCACGCGGCTCTGCCTGGTGGATTCCACCCTCACGATCAAGGCCAAGCCCACGGACAGCGACCAGATCACGAACGCGGCGTACGAGCTCGCCGCACTCGTCGATGCGGCCGTCGCCGCCCTCGAAGAGTAGGGCAAAGCGAGGCCTGAGCACCGGAGGCACGGAGCCGACGCGCGGGCTCCACTTCCGAAACGACAACGTCTGACTGGAAAGGAGGTCCTACCCGGCCGGACGCCTGAACCGCGGATCAGGCGTCCGGCCTTTTTTCATGGCCGCCGCTCTGCGTGAGGCACCGTGGCTCCTTCTTCAGCGACGCGAAGCCCGTCGGTGAGAATCGAGAAGACATTCAATCCAATAGGCTGGTCGATCTCGAGAGTTTCGATCTCGTAATCGATTCTCGCAGCCACAGCGCCATCCGGGGTGTAGCTGGTCATGGTTATAGATCTCGGAAACGACGGACCGCGTTCGCCCGCAGGCCGGTACGCGTGGAAATCGAGCGCGGCTAAACGACGAATTCCGTCGGTAGTCAGGCGGTCGATCTTGTGAATCTGCTTGTCGTCATTGAACGTGATCCGATAGATGACCCCGTTCCCATTCCGAGATTCGGACGGTACGAAGATCTCTCGCGCGGTAGACTTGGTCTCGGACTCTCGAGCCTCCTCCAGTCTCGCCGACCACGTGGATTCATCCTGGAAATCTTTCAGGAACAACGTACAAGTGGGGCACTGACTCTGGTCGGGGCTCAGAAAGTCGACCACCAGAAAGAGTGGGTTGGGTACGGCGGTCGGATATCGGTCGGGATCCTCAGACAAGACCGAGAGAGTCCCATCCTCCGTCAGGAGGGTCTGATAATTGACGCCGTCGAACGCGAACTCCATGTTGGGAGCCAAGCCCAAGCGCGGATCTACCTCACCCTTGATTCGGAAGCGGCCATCCTCCTCCCAGAACGAGAACGATCCGTTCTTCATGGCGTCCTCGCTACCCTCCGTCAGACTGCCCGAAATGAAGACACGGACGCTCGCCTCCATGTGAACTGATCCCATCGCGGAGAAGGATCCGATCACTTTCTCCAGGGTCGCCCGGGACACCTCGGACAGACGCGATTCGCCGCAACACTGAGCGAGTGTCGTAGTAGCTGAGAGGCCTACGAGCAAATGTGCCATCAGGATCAGTAGGGTGGTTTTGAGTTTCATGTCTCTCTCTCCGTGGTTGTCGATTCGCTCTGCAACTGTCCCTTTGAGCTCCCGATCAGGTCCCATGAAGCCAGTATTACACAGATAGCAGGGCATTGCAACCCCTGCAGTCCTACTTTCCGAGTATTTCCTCTCGCTTACGCGCCCGGAGAGACCTCGAACAAGGAGGTGGCGACCTGGTTCGACGGCAGAACCCGTCAGGGAAAGCCCAACACGGGGCCGGTCAGAGGCCGATCGGGTCATCGTGTTTTACGACTTCGGCGCCTTCGACGGGGTGGCGAAGAGGGGCTAGCACGGTGTCCGGTGGCCGCTCGGGGACGGTTCGGATGGGAGCGGCATCGACGCCCTTGACTCTCACGGTCTGATGCCGTACACTCGCTGTGCTTCGGCAGCAAGGCATGGACTCACCACGCTCGGCAGCGGACGTGGCAACGGCTCTCGAACCAGAGGGGGTATAGTATGCGGCCAGCGCAGCCGTCCGGATCCAGGACTTTCCTCATGAGCACCGTTCTCTTCGCCGTCTCGGTCTCGGCCTTGGCCGAGTCGAGAACCACCAGGAACATCATCGGTCTGTCGTCGGACGCGGTCGCGCGGCTTCCGGGAGCCGCGCGACTGTTCGAGGTCCGCAACGCCTCCGCGGCGCCCAGGATCCTCGCCCACGACTTCGTACCGGGCCAGGTGGTGGCGCGCTTCCCTCCCGAGGTCAGTGACGAAGAGGTCGAGCAACTGGCCTGGTTGTCGGGCGCCGATCGCGTGGAGCGGCTGAGTCCCCTCGGCCTCTTCCTGTTCTACGGGCATCCCAGCCGGCGCGCCACCGAGAGGCTGATGGAGAAGCTGTGGGAGGCGCGGTTGGCAGTGGACGTCGAGGCGAACTACGTGGGTGAGCTCGCCTTCGTACCGAACGACCCGCACCACGGGAACGGGGACCAGTGGTACCACGAAGCGCCCTCGGACATCGACCTCGATCTGGCGGGCGCGTGGGACGTCACCCGCGGCTCGGAGGAGGTCGTCGTGGCACTTATCGACTCCGGCATCCGACTCGACCATCCCGAGTTCTTCGGCCGCCTCTACGTCAACCTGGGCGAGACGCCGGGGAACCTGATCGACGACGACGGCAACGGCTACGTCGACGACGTCTCGGGCTGGAGCGTGGTAACACCCGTGAGTGGCAACGTCAATGATACGGTCGTCGGCCACGGCACTCGGGTCGCCTCGATCCTTCTCGCGTCCGCGGACAACGGTCATCAAGTTGCGGGCTTCGATCATTTTGCGAAGCTGCTTCCGATCAAGACCTTCGCCGGCGCGCCCGGACAAGGGGCAGCATTGGTCGCATCCCTCGACTACCTCATTGCCAACCCGGGCATCGCCAAGATCGTCAACATGAGTCTTGCAGACTTCGCTCCAAGCACAATGCTCGGAAATGCTCTCAGCGCCGTCGCGATGAGCTCGATTCTGATCGGCGGCTCGGGAAACAACGGCGCCGATGAGGCGGACTCCGACTACCCGGAGTCGCACCCCGACGTGATCACCATAGGCGGTACGGACAGCACGGACGCTCTTGCGTTTTTCCCGATTATCAACCTGACCGCGGCGACCGGCAACAGTTTGGACTTCGCCGCCCCGGCGGTCGGCATCTACACCGCTTCGTTCGCGGAGCCCAACAACCCCGCGGCCGCCGACGTGGGGGACGGGACTTCCTTCGCGACGCCCATGATCTCGGGTACCGCCTCACTCTGCTTCGCCATTCGACCCTCGATGACCAAGTCGGATCTGATCGTGGCCCTGAGAGAGTCCGCCGTGGACCTCGGGGTGCCAGGCCGGGACAAGGAGTTCGGCTGGGGGAGACCGAATACGCGTGTCGCTCTCCTCACAATTCAGAGCATGGTTTTCACCGATGACTTCGAGACCGGAGACACGACCGCATGGAGCTCATCCTTTCCTTAGTCCTTGCCGCCACGGCATCCGTGGTCGGCCCGTCGGGCATCGAGCTCGAAAGGCTCGTGGACAACTCGTACGATCCGCCGGGAATTGACGGCGAGTTCTTCATCGAAGTGGGACCGCCCGTACCGTGCGGTGACGCGGTCCTCTTCTACGGCTTCACCTTCGATACCCCCCAATTCCTGGGGGGGTACAGAGCGACTTCGACAAGCGTGGAGGTGATCGCGAACGCCGCCACACCTCTGCCGGGCTCGGCCGGCACGTTTGGGTTGGTATTGGAATTCGGCTGCGTAAGGGATCGGATATTCTTTATCGGGGCTGAGGGCTTCGGGCCGTCGAGCAGTGGACCGAGCGTCTACTCCTATTCTCAGGGCGTCATCGCGCCATTTCTCGAAGCAGGGACTACCATCGACGGTAACCAGATCACGGGAGTGGGAGAAATAGACGCCAATGCCGGCTCCGTCGCCGCTGTCGCCAGTTTGGTTCCGCCAAGCACTACTCAGGCATTGGTGGTCAAACCTCTCGACGGCGAGCCTTTTATCGTCGCCGACAGGACGGTGGTGCTTCCCGGTCAAACGGACCCTGTGGCTTTTTTCACGGAACCGGTACTGGTGGGCTCCGACCTCGTGTTCCTTGCGCTTTCCCACCTGAATGTCGGAATCTACCACTGGTCGGCAGGGCAGGGCATCTCGATCGTCGCCGACACACTGTCGCCGGTACCCGCCATCGGAGGCGCCATCTTCGGGAGCTTCGACCCGTCGCTCGCGAGCCTGGATTACGGAGTCGTCTTCGGAGCAGGATACTCTGGAGGCTTCGGCCTCTTCGTGTGGAGGAATGGCCAGGTGGAGCCCCTCATCGTGCCCGGAGACACGACGGAGGACGGCCAGACCATCGCGGCGACGGCTGCTCCCAGCGGCGCCGGCTCGCTGCTGACCTTCAGGGCCAACACGGAAGAGGATCCGGTGGTGGCCATTTACGTGAGGACGCACGACGGAAGGATCCGTCGAATCTTGGGGTTTGGGGACGTCATCGAAGGCCAGACCGTGAGCTACATCGAAGCCGCCGCGGACCGCGAAAGCGTGGCGATCCGGATCAACCGGCACTCAACCCCTACGGATGGGACGATGGACGTCATCTACCGCGCGCGGTTCGCGGAGCCCAACGTCATTCCCGCGCTGTCGACGCCGGGCGTCGTCGCCCTGATCTTCGGGCTCACGATGTTCGGGCTCTGGCTCCTGAGTCGGTCCCGGCCGGTTCTACGGTAGAGTCGTGGATCCACCGACCCAGAGCAAGTCAAAGCGCCGGCCAAGAATTGAAGAGGCAGCTTGCGAGGGAATGATGAAGGCCGGCATGCGGCTTTCGCCCCCTGCGGCCTCACGCAGAGCAACGAATGTAGAAGCGTCGATCCGATTCCTTGACCTCAGTGCGATGTCATAGACGGCTCGAATCTCGGCGTCCAGATTCGAGAGCCACGATGGCACGATCAAGTCGCCGGCGTCATTCCATTCACAAAAGTCTTCAATGTAGCTCCTGACTTCTCGCGGCTCCGGATTCAGTGCTCCGAGGTCGGCCAGAATGCCCGCCGCATCTTGGTCTAATTGGAGCGCCCTGGCATCGTCGAGCGCGAGCGTGAGATCTTCGACAGCGTCATCCATGCGGCCCATCACGGACGCGAGATTGCCTCTGAGCCAGTAGAGCAGAGCTCTCGCGACGGAACACACGCCGGCGAACTTGAAGTTCTCGAAACACCAGTCGAGAAGCTCCTGTGACTCCTGGACGTCTCTCGGGTCCTTCGACGGTTGGAGACACCTGGCCAGGGCGAGTATCAGACTCGCGAACAACACCGGCGACTCTCTACCGGTCAAGACCTTCAGTCCTCTTCTCGCTTCGACGGCTCCCGCCTCCGGGCTTACCGTAAGTAAATCCAAATTGCACTTCAGCAACAGGCAATTGGCGATTCCGTTCCCCAGGAGATCGTGCCCGGCGTTGCCAAGGTAGTGATACCTTTCCGTTGCGCCGTTCAACGAAGAGTAGGCATCGGCCCAGCGTTTTAACGATCCAAAAAACACACCAAGCCGTCGAAGTTGATCGGCTTGGCACGAAATACAGCCGGCAGAGGCCTTGAGAGCGGCTTGCAGCTTTCCTTGCGCGATCATGTGCCGATCTGTTACCATGTATGCGTGCGCCTCCAGCCCACGACTTAGCAGGTACAGACACAGAGCTTGTCGCTTGTTCGATTCTGATCGGCGCGTGTTTCTGATGCGGTCCAGTAGCTCTATTGCGATTTCAATCATTCCGAGACCGGCAACAGGAGCCCTGTCGACTTCTTGCGAACATCTCTTGAGCAACGCCCAGCCAAACGACCTGGATTGGGTAAACTTTGCCCTCATGTGCTCTCTCGGGGCTGAGAGAAACAAATCGACATTCTGCGCCGTTGTCTTGCGCTCGTGCTCCGAGAAGTCCGCATCCCGGAGTACCGAGTATACCCGCCGCGGCGAGACCTTCAGGGACTCCGCTATCTCGGAGGCGTCTTTTCGAGGCGCAAGCTCGAGGACGCGGCTTCGTGTGGGGGGAACCCTGGCATCCCTCAGCCACTTCCGGATGACCCAGGGCGTGTGGCCCGAACCCAGGACTGTGGAGATCTCCTTCGCTCGCACGCCTTCGCGCCGAAGCTCCACAGCACGACGTCTGAGGTCCTCTGACGACACGGCTCCTCCTAGAGACGTAGGCTCACCAGCGAGCACCTGGATCCTAGGACATTCCCGCGGAGAGGGCAACCCCCCCTCCCCCAACACCCCGATGGTTGGCCTCCTTTTACGCCTGCCGACTCCAGCGAAGCTGGGCTCAGCCGCTAGGAATGAAGACGCCACCGAATCCGGCCTTGACGTTGGTTGCTACGTGCATCTTCTGCCTCCTTTACGCCCATTCGCGATGCCGCGGGATTGCGGCGCCTCGCTTCTGCTTGCGGGCGACGAGTGCCGTTTTGTTGCTCCGTGGGCGAATGCCGTTTTGTTGCTCCGTGGGCGATGCCTGAGCCGCCAACTGGCGTCGAGTCGATTTCTGCGGGGTCAATATGACGAGGGGGTGGGAGAGGCTTGCGTGGGACCGGCGTCAAGTGCCTCAGAACGCGAGTGCCGTTTTGTTGCTATCCGGCGAGGTGCCGTTTTGTTGCCCATTTCCTCTTTGCATAATCCGCCTGTCGGCCAACGGGAGCCCTTGGAGGCGCTCTTCGCGCCGACAGTTGAGCATGAGAGACACCCCGGCATGAGGCGAATCTCGGCATTCATCGGGCGGAAAGCCAAGGGGCTGCCCGTCGTCGGCCGCCCGCTCCCCCTGAGCCGGCGGCGTCTGTGTGGAGGCATCGTCTCACAGCCGGCAAGAGCCCGCCGCGCCGGGCCGTCGATTGGTCAGGGCTTTGACCCCCTGACGCTCCTGAACCGGCGCGGCGGTTCATATCCCGGCCCCGGCCCTGCTCGAGCGCGATCCTGCGCCGAGCCGCCGCGGCCCGGATGCGCCCCGGTGGGCGCCGTCCACGCCAAGAGGAACGGTACGGTCCCTCTTCCCCCCGGCGTGCCACGGCGCCCTTCTCCCCCGCCAGGCCGGCCCCACCGGCGCCGGCCCGGCTTGAAGCGATCCACCGCCCCTCGAAGCGGCGGTGGCGCCTTTTTCCGATCCCGTCTCGACGCCGGAGGGCGGCGAGGCGTTCGACAGCTACCGGATACACGAATGGCGCCGCGCCAGGCACTCGACCGGACACGACCCCATCTCCATTACCCAGCCTGGCGCGGCGCCTTCCTCTTGGTCTCAGCGCCCGCGGCGAAGGGTCGCCGCGGGAGTTTCCCGGAGTAGAGGACATTGAAGCTGCAAACGCAACCACTCGGCCTTGGCGGTTTTCCCCTCGGCAGCGACGTCGAGGTCATCGCCGCGTTGCGGCACTTCCTCCGGGAATCGGGCCGCCGGCCCGAACAGCTCGACGAGGACCTCAGGCTAGACCCCGGAACGGTCGCATCCGTGGCCGCGGGCTGGCTCGAGCCGTCCGGGCCGCTGCTTCGTCGCTTGTGCGCGAGGCTGGGGATTCCGCGCTGGGCCTTCCACTTGACGGGCGCCATCGTCGTCGGCGCCGAGGTGGGCATGGCCGAGCTCGCGGAGCTGCTCGAAAGGCGGCGCCGCCAGCTCGCCGGCAATCCGGACCAGCTCACCGACACCGACCTTGCCGTCGAGGCCGTGGAGATCCTGCTGGCGATCGGCGAGGACGAGGGCGCTTCTCCGGGGGGCGGTCGGTCGCGTCGCGGGCTTGTGGACGGGGTGAAGCGGCAGTCCCGCCGCGCATGGCGCCTCGGCGTGCCTGGCGCGGCGTGCCTCCTCGAGGCGGTGGCGGTGATCGTCCTCAGGGGCGTGGAGTCTCTCTCGGGCGCCGAGCTCCAGCGCGTCGTCGCGCTCACCGATCTCGCTCGCTCGCTCGAAGACGGGACGGAGGCGTGAAGATGACGAAGCATGGCGACCACGAAGTAGATGAGCTTACCCGGCGCGTCCGTGAGCTCAGGGAGCGGATCGGTGAGCATGAGCCGCGCGCGACGGCGCTCGAGAAGCTGTGGGCGGCAATCGACGGATACCTTGGTGAGCTCCGCAATCTCTCGACAGCACTTGCCGGCGCCGAGGGCGCCGCCGAAGCGCCGCTCCTCGCCCCGTGGAATTCGCAGCTCTTGCTGCTCGATGCGGCGTTTGCCCTGGTGGAGGAAAGGCTTCTCGACCAGACGTCCGCACGCAACCTCATCACATTGCGCCTGGAGTCGGCGTTAGCGGAAATGAAAGCTGTCAAGGCCAGAGGCGACGAGCTGGTGGGGTCCGTCGAGTCTCTGACGGCCGACATAGGGCCTTACGCCAGGGCGGACGCGGAGCTCATCGGGCTTCTCGACGTGCTGTCGAAACGGGTCACTGCGAACAAGAAGAGTCTCGGCCTTCTAGAGCGCGCGATGGTCGACTTCGAGAAACGCGCCCGAATGCTCCTCGGAGCCGGGGACGCGAAATGACTGAGAGCGCTTCTACGCCCTATCCCTGGGACCCCTCTCCAGGCATCGCCCTATCCGCCAGGGGCGATGCCTCCTTTTTCCGACTCCAGGCGCCGTGCCGGGTTCCACAGCTCCCCTTCGTGTGGTCGGGGAGCGGTAGGGTCCTTCCTGGCACGGCGCCTTTTCCTACAGAATAGCAAGCGAGGACGGTCGAGTGAGAGCGATAGCGAATGTAGAGCAATGGAGAACCGAGTCGGACGACTCGGACGTTGAGAGCGCTTGAATCGTCCAGGAGGAGAGCTTGTTTCATGCGTCGCGAGCCCGTCACGAAGAAACCCGTCCGGCGGCGGCGACGGAGGAAAGCCGATCGAAGTCCGGAAGCCGACGCCAAGGGAGAGGAGTGAGGCACAGATGAGAGAATCCGCAGAGCGGGCTCACCTGGAGAGACGGTTCGGAATCCGGATCCTGCCGATAGTAGAGTGATATGACCCGTCCCTCCCTTCCCCGGCCGCCGTCGGTCGCCGAGCTCGCGGAGCTGGCGCGGCAGCTCGCCGCCGAGGCCCCGGCGACGCTGCCGGAATTCCTGTGGTGCGTGTGCCGCAGCTCGCGGGCCGCCGACGCGTGCCGCAAGCAGCGGCCCTCCGGCGTCCACCTGACCAGGATCCGGGGCTTCCCCGCCGGCCGGGTGCTCATCTCGTCGAGCCAGGCCGGCACCGACTGGCTCCACAAGTGGACGCGGACCTCACAAGCCCTGGACGGTTTGCTGCCTGCGATCGCCCTTGTCGTACCCGACGACGAGCCCGGCGATCAGGACGGCGAGCCCTCCGATCAGGGCGACGGTTCCAGCGACCAGGAACAATAGACATGCCAACCCTCAAGCCGGACGACAATACCATGGATCCGGAAGGAGCGCGCGTGGTTTTCAAGTAAGCCGCCCATCCCGATTCATTTTTTTTGCCTTCCTTTACGTTGGGCTGGGGATCAGTGCGCCTGCCCAGGTCTGAGCCCGCCAAATCTTGGGTGAAAAAAGTCAAAGATAGCCCTTGACATTCGGTTCATGTTCTCGCACTCTTTCTCTGCCTGGGGAACACTTCCTTGGCACCTGGCCGTCGACGTGGGCGCCGGATACGCAAAATCCGAAACTCCCGGCGGACGGCTCAGAAAACGGCGAACGGCACGGCAGTCGCGGCACGCCCCCCCGGCGGGCTTCGACCGTCCAGGTCCCGGCGCCGAGAACGCTGCCCCCATGGAGGCACGATGGGATACGTACGTCCATTCAGACCGGCGGCCTCTCCACGGTGTATTCACCACCTGACAATTTTTTCCCTACGGATTCGCACAATCGGTCCTCGCGGGCGGGCGTACGGTGTTGCCGTTGAAGGCGGGCGCCCCGGATGGTCCGAGACGCCCAGACACGAACCGTCCCACCTGAGAAGAAAGGAGGTGATAAGCATGGCCATTCCCAAACTCTCGAAGATGGTCGCCGACTGCGAGCGCAAGTACGCCCGCGTGGCCGCGTTCGTCAACGTCCATCGCCAGACGCTCCTCGACGCTTTCGGGCAAGCCATTCGGCCCGGTCTCGAGCAAGGCGAGCCAGCGTTTGACCCGGCGGCGTGGCTCGACGGATTCTTCCGGCGGCTGCGCCAGAGCTTCGCCGAGCTGCTCGACGCTGAAGAGCGTCATCTCGACGAGCTCGCCGGCGACGCGCACCACCGCGACGAGCGCAACGAGGCCGCCGCGGACCTGCGGACTCGGCTCATCGACCTGCGCAACCTCTTCCGTGCCAACTTCGGCAAGGAGAAGACGGAGGAGGCGGGGTTCCCGCGGCGTCTGCGCCCGGAGCCGCTCACGTTGCTGCGGCAGGTAGGCCGCATCCTGAGGCGGCTCTTTGACGAGGGCTTCGATCTACCCGCCGCCCGCTTCGCTTCAGAGCAAGCGTCGCGGGCCAAGGCGGTCGAGGTCCTGGTGCCGGCGGCGCGGCGACTTCGCCGCGCCGTCGACCTCGCCGCGCACGAACAGTGCAAGGCGCGGGTGACGCGGGCCGCCAAGAACGAGGCGATGAAGCGCTTCGGCGTCGCGCACCGCGCCACCGTGGACCTGCTCGACGGGATTTGCCGGTTCGCCGGCCGGAGCGATCTGATGCCCCTGCTCCGCGAGCCGTCGCCCCGTCGGTCCGAGAAGCCCGGCTCGGCGCCAAGCTGAGCCGATCCCCATCCACCCGGCCCCACGGACCCCGTCCGTGGGGCCACTCTCACCCCTCAACCGGGGAACCCTCACCCCCGAGCCCCCTCTCCCAGGGGGAGAGGGGGCTCGAATCCGAGAATCCTTCTCCCCTCTCCCCCTGGGAGAGGGGCCGGGGGTGAGGGTTCTTTAAGACGAAGGCGGAAAAGGACGTCAACCATGAATGAAGCGAAGAGGAAGGAAAGAACCGCGCTCGATTCGCGGACGATGGGGAGCGGGCGGTGCATGCGCTCTTCAGCGGCGTGTGAAGAGGAGTGGGGCGGAGCAACAGGACGTCGTCCGCCGCCCACGACGCCGCGACGATTCTCGAGCCCCGCGAAACGACGCCGAAGTCGAGCCGTCGTGGCCGACCGCGCTTCATACGCGGGGGGAGTGGGTTTGCCGGCAAGAACGGTCCGCGAACACGGTCGCGCGACGTTCGCCGCGAACCGATCGTCTTCGTTCGCGGGATGGGTCGGGAGCCGGAGAAGAACGAGCGGAGACGCCGGTCGCGATGCGTGGCGTCAAAACCGGCCGGCGTCAGACGCGGTAATGCCGGCATTCCCGCGCGCCGACCGCGTGCCGACCGTCCACTTCGACGGCCGTCGACACCCTCGCGGCGAGGCTGACGCCTGCCGCGCTCAACGTCAATCGCAGCGAAGAAATTCCCCAAAGGAGGACCCGCACATGACGACGAAAACCGATGACGCCCTGGCCGCCGCCAAGGCGCAGGCACGAAGCCGCATCGAAAACGACATGAGAACCGTGCCCGAGCTGCGTCCGCAGCTCGAGACGTTGTCCCGGCGCCTCTTCGCCCGCGGCTTCGACGCCGCCGAGATCGGCGCGGATCCGGCCGTACAGCGGGAGTTCCGTTTCGCCTTCGGCGTCTCGCCCAAGGGCTACTACGACAGCCTGCTCCTGGACGCGTCGCGCGCTCTGGTCTGCGCTACCGGCGTCCCGGTCATCGACGTCGCCGCCGGCCTCGGCTTCGCCGATCCGGAGGCCTTCAGCCGATGGTTCAAGTACCGCACGGGACTTGCCCCGATGAAGCTGCGCGAGCGGCACCGTCCGCCCGCCCCGATACGTTCCACCGGGGTGCCGGAGAAGCCCACGGAGAGCGGCGAATTCCCCCTGTCCCTCAGGGAGTGGCGCATGATGCTGCTCGGACTGTCGACCCCGGAAAGGATCGAGGGGGTGCTCCGGTGGATCCGTGATGCGTACCCGGAGGCCTTCGCGGGCGAGCCGCCCCGGGTCAATTGAGGAGGAGAGCGTGATGATCGATTTGGAGAGATTCCTGCAGCAGGCGCTCGAGCCCACGCTCGCCGCCATCGTCGGGATGGAGGAGCGGGTCTCGCGGTCCGTGCGATCCGTGTTGGCGGAGATCCGGGAGCACTTGGTGGACCCGGAGTACACCGTTGGCGATTTGATGCGCAACCTGGGCGCGAGCGGCAACAACTGGCTGGCGAGCGAGTTCAAGGCGGCGATGGGCCTCACGCTCTGGGTCTTCATCCAGGAGATGCGCCTGCTGGTCGCGGCGCGTCTGCTGCGCGACACCATGGTGCAAGTCGCCGACGTGGTGATGCTCGTAGGCTACGTGGACCTGAGCTCGTTCAGCCGTCTTTTCCAGAGCTGGTGCGGCACCACGCCGAGCGGCTTCCGCAAACAGACGCGCGAGCTGCGCCGCGTCGCCGGCGCGATCCCTGCGGGGATCTTCGGCTGGTACTACTGGCGCCGGTGCTGGAACGTCGAGCTCAGCGTCGAGGAGGTGCGGGAGCTGGTCGCGTACCTGGGGCGTCTCAGAGGGCTGGCTGAGGCGATCGCATCCGCGGAGTGAGCTCTGGGTAGGGTGGGTGCAGCCGACCATCCGCGGCAACGCCGCGGTTCCCACCCTACTTCTACCCGGCGTCCGGTAGAGGAGGGCCGAGGCCCTGCGCCGAGAGGCTCACCTGTTTGGTTCCGGCTATGCCGGGTTAAATAGTGATTATCGGTCTGGCGACCTCCGAATAACTAGGAGAGCCCGAGCTTCTTGAAGAGAATCTGGTTTCTTAGCTTGGAATTTCGCAGCATCTTGCGATAATCAATTATTTCGAGGTACGCGTTGCGATTCGGATTGAACCAGAAATAGCCCTGCCCATCTAGATTCCTAGGATCTGCGAATTGAAGGTAGATGAGTCAAATTCCTTGAATGTTTTAACAGAGCAAACTCCCCTCTACGCCGGTCAATTCTTTCTGGGCCGGCTTGGCGCAGCAAGTACGATCG
>Ga0214471_10002957_pt1 | contig 13203 bp, 15 predicted proteins | sample RVTome_5_FD_207665 | JGI IMG/M metagenome (GOLD analysis project Ga0214471, IMG submission 207665) | Soil microbial communities from uranium-contaminated site in the Upper Colorado River Basin, Wyoming, United States - RVT142D155 | ecosystem: Environmental > Terrestrial > Soil > Contaminated >...
GCGACTTTTGCCCCAAAGGGGCCTTCGTCAACCACGCAAAGCAAGAATGTCATTTTTGCTTTGCTCCATTTTTCAAACACTTGTGTGTTTGAAAAATGCCGGTCGATCCGTCGACCGCCTAACAGGGTGTTGATAAACGAGTTTATCAACACCCTGCCAAGGGCGAACGGGGACCAAGGACCGATGCGATTCGCCTGCGCGCGCCTCGAGGGGAGAGACCGCTGGAACCGAACCACGCCTTGGACCGCTTTCTGGCGAGCATCGAGGCGCGCGCCTTTCGCATCGCCCATATCGCCACGGGCAACCGCGAGGATGCGCTCGACCTGGTGCAGGACGCGATGATGAAACTGGCGAGCCGCTACGCCGGGCACGACGAAGCCGAATGGGCGCCGTTGTTCCATACCATTCTGCAGAGCCGCATCCGCGATTGGTACCGGCGCAGCCGGGTGCGCAACCGGCTGCGCGCCTGGCTGGGCGGCGAGGACGACGAGGCCGACCCGATCGCCGAACTGCCGGACGGGCACAACCCCGGGCCGGCCGCGCGGCTGGCGACCGGACGCGCCACCGAACTGCTGGAGGCCGCGCTCGGCAGACTTCCGCTGCGCCAGCAGCAGGCCTTCCTGCTGCGGGTCTGGGAAGGGCTGGACGTGGCCGGCACGGCGCGCGCCATGGGCTGCTCACAGGGCAGCGTGAAGACGCATTACTCGCGCGCTGTGCACACGCTGCGCGCACAACTCGAGGACCACTGGCCATGAACGAGCACGAACGGGAGCAGGCGTTTCTCGCGCAAGCGCGCCGCGTGCTGGATGCGTCCGCGGCCGAGCTCGACCCCGCGACCCGCACGCGTCTGAAGGCCGCGCGCGCCGCGGCGCTCGCCGCGCGCGGCCCGCGTCTATCCTGGTGGCTGCCGATCGGGGGACTCGCGACCGCCGCCGGCGCTGCGCTGCTCGCCTGGACGCTGTTGCTTTCGCCGGTGCAACCGGCGCCGGGACTGGAGCATCTCGACCTGCTGACCGCCGCCGACAACCTGGAATTCTATTCGGATCTGGAGTTCTACACCTGGCTGGCGGAGGAAGCGGATGCCGGCTGAATGGTTGCTGCTGGTGACGAGCCTCGCCGCCGCGCCGCAGGCCGTGCCGGAGAATGCCGAGGACAGCCCTGGCGTCGAGATGCTGGAGTTCCTCGGCAATTACGAAACCGCGTCCGGCCGGTGGCTGGACCCGACCCAACTCGAGGAAGCGCTGCATGAACCGCCGAACGCGCCGAACAGCGAACCGGACCCCACGCCGCGCGCGGAGCGCCGTCGTGATTAGCGCGCTGGCGCTGGCCGGCGCCTTGTGGCTGGCCATGCCGCCGGCGCACGCGGCCGACGCGGTGCCGTTCGACAGTCTTACGCCGGCCGAGCAGCGGATACTCCAGTCGACGCGCGAGCGCTGGGACACGCTACCGCCCGAACGCCAGGAGGCGCTGCGGCGCGGCGCGGCGCGCTGGCAGCAGATGACGCCGGAGCAGCGCACGCTGGCGCGCGAGCGGCTCAAGCGCTGGCAGGCGATGAGCCCGGAACAGCGCGAACAGCTGCGCAGCCGCTACGAGCGCTTTCGCGCGCTGCCGCCCGAGGAACAGGAGCGGCTGCGCCGCGGTCTCCAATGGTTCGAGGGCCTGCCGCCGGAGCGGCGCGCCGAGATCCGCAACCGCTGGCAGAACATGAGCCCGGAGGAGCGCCAGGCCTTCCGCGAGCGCGTCCAGTCCATGAGCCCGGAGGAGCGCCGCGCGGCGCGAGACAAATGGGAGAGCCTGTCGCCCGAGCAGCGCGAGGCGGCACGCGACCGCTGGCGGCGCATGACCCCGGAGGAGCGCCAGCGCCTGCGCCGCGAGCGCCGGCGCGGGCAGTAAGCCCCCGGCGCCGGAGCGGCGTCAGGAAAATTCAATTCTGCCACGGGGAACACGGGGAAGATTCGAGTTGAAAACACTCGTGCGGACAACACGATTGCAGGCGCCCGTCATGCCACACTGACAATGTTTTCCCCGTGTACCCCGTGCTCCCCGTGGCGTTGTTCGCCTTTTCTTTATACGCCCCGATCCCGCGCCTTGTCGGCGCGGCCGCGCACGGCGTCGGCCGGATACTTGCGGGCGTTGAGGTCGATCTTGCGCCAGGCGGCGTCGACGAGATCGACGCCCAGACGGTCGGCGAGCCGGATGAGGTAAATGAAAACGTCCGCCAGCTCCTGCTCGACCTCGGCGAGCTTGTCGGGCACGAGCCCAAGGCTCTGCTCCTCGGTCAGCCACTGGAAATGCTCGACCAGCTCGGCGGCCTCGACGATCAGCGCCATGGCGAGGTTCTTCGGCGAATGAAACTGCTCCCAGTCGCGCTCGGCGGCGAACGCCCTCAGCCGCGCGCGCAGCGCGTCGAGCGCCGCGCCGCCGCTCACGTGGCGACCGCCGCGTCGGCGCGCTGGATGCCGCCCTTGCCGAACGACAGCTTGCAGCGGTACATCGCCGAGTCGACCCGCTCCAGCACGCTGTTGAGATCGCGCCCGTGGCCGGGCGCCTCGCCCATGCCGATCGACACCGACAGGTCGAACTCGCCGACCCGCGAATCGGCGAGCGCGGCCTGCAGGCGCTGCGCCACGGCGGTGGCCTGTTCGAGCGTGGTGTCGGGCAACAGGATCACGAACTCGTCGCCGCCGAAGCGCGCCGCCACGTCCTCGTCGCGGATGCAGGCACCGATCATGCGACCGATGCTCTTCAGGACGTTGTCGCCGGCGTGATGGCCGTGGGCGTCGTTGACCGCCTTGAAGCCGTCCAGGTCGGCGAACAGGATCGCCATCGGGCGCTGCGAACGGTCGACCTCGTCGAACAGGTCCTCGGCTCGCTCGTACAGGCCGCGGCGGTTGAGCAGGCCGGTGAGGATGTCCACCGAGCTCTTGATCTCGAGCTGGCGGCGCGCGCGGTCGACGTTGGCCATCAGCGAATAGGAATAGACGACGATAATCCCGCAGAACAGGATGAAGAACACGCTCGCCACCGACAGCGCGTTCATGTAGTCGGTGAAGCGCATGCCGAGGACCAGGACGCCGAGCAGGAAGCTGCCGGCGGCGGCCTCCGCGAACCTGGGCAGGCCGTAGCGCATGCCGTTGCCGAGGATGATCACCAGGTAGACCAGGTAGGCCGGCGACATCACGTTGGCGTCGGCCAACACGACGAACGAGGCGGCCGTGAGATCGGTCCACATGGCGAGCCGCAGGCGCAGCGGCGACAGCGTGTTGCGCCAGGCGTGGATCAGATACGCGGTGGTGAAGCAGAAATACACGCCGTGCATGACGTTCGCGGCCACCAGGTACTCGGCGCTGCGCGCGGTCGGCTCGCCGATGTTGAAATAGGCCAGGCCCAACGCCCAGAACAGATAGCGCGTGAGGAACTGCGCGCGCTGCTCGTCCCAGGATACGCCCGCCAGGCCGCGCGCCGCGTGATCGCGGCGGCGCCGGCGGCGCTCGTCGCGCTCGCGCCGGTCCGCTGCCCGTCGCCGGTCGTTCATCGCTCTGCCCCCCGCCGGGACGCACCCGGCCGCTCCCGTCCGTACTTCGTCGGCGCGGCCTCCTGCCCCGCCGGTGCCGATGACGCTCCGTCTAACCGGCCGCCAGCCGCTGGCGCAGCCGTGCGGCGGCCTCGCGAACCTGCTCCGGTGCGGTGCCCCCCAGGTGGCGGCGCGCCGCCACCGAACCGTCGACGGTCAATATATCAAATACATCCGCCTCGATGACACGCGAAAAACCCTTGAGCTCGTCGAGGCCCATGGCGGCCAGGTCGCGGCCCGACTCGATGCCGCGCCGCACCGCGCGCCCGACGATCTCGTGGGCATCGCGGAAGGTCACGCCCTTGCGCACCAGGTAGTCGGCGAGATCGGTGGCGGTGGCATAGCCGCGGGTCGCGGCCTCGGCCATGCGCTCGCGCCGGACCTGCATGCCCGGGACCATCTCGGCGTAGACCTTGAGGCAGCCGACCAGGGTGTCCAGGGTGTCGAACAGCGGCTCCTTGTCCTCCTGGTTGTCCTTATTATAAGCAAGCGGCTGACCCTTCATGAGCGTGAGCAGCGCCACGAGGTGGCCCTGCACCCGGCCGGCCTTGCCGCGCACCAGCTCGGGCACGTCCGGGTTCTTCTTCTGCGGCATGATGGACGAACCGGTGCAGAAGGCGTCGGACAGCTCGACGAAGCCGAACTGGCTGGACGACCACAGAATCAGCTCCTCGGAGAAACGCGACAGGTGCACCAGGGTGAGCGCGGCGGCGGCCACGAACTCGATGACGAAGTCCCGGTCGGAAACCGCGTCCAGGGAATTCTCGGCGGGGGCGTCGAAACCGAGCAGCCGCGCCGTGTAGGCGCGGTCGATGGGATAGCTGGTGCCGGCCAGGGCCGCGGCCCCGAGCGGCATGACGTTGACGCGCCGCCGGCAGTCGGCGAAGCGCGCGCGATCGCGCTCCAGCATCTCGCACCAGGCCAGCAGGTGATGGCCGAAGGTCACCGGTTGCGCGACCTGCAGATGCGTGAAGCCGGGCATCACGGTGTCGGCCTCGCGCTCCACGACCGCGAGCAGCGCCTGCTCGAGGCGCACGATCGCGGCGCGCACGAGATCGATGGCGTCGCGCACGTACAACCGCAGGTCGGTGGCCACCTGGTCGTTGCGCGAGCGCCCGGTGTGCAGCTTCTTGCCGGTGTCGCCGATGCGCGCGATCAGGCGCGCCTCGATGTTCATGTGCACGTCCTCGAGGGCCTCGCTCCAGACGAAACCGCCGGCGTCGATCTCGGCCTCGATCTCCTTCAGGCCGCGCACGATGGCGTCGCGCTCCTCGGCCGTGAGCACGCCGACGTGGGCGAGCATCTGCGCGTGGGCGACGGAGCCGGCGATGTCGTGCCGGTACAGGCGCCGGTCGAAACCGACCGACGCGGTGAAATGCTCGACGAAGGCGTCGGTCGGCTCGGTGAAACGGCCGTCCCAGGGCTTGTCTCGATTCATGGCGTTCAACAGGTGATCGGGAGGCCAGTATAACCGAAACTGCTGCTATACTCGGAAAGTGCCGGCGGGGCCGCGCGAAACCGGCTGCCACTTGTCCGTGGGCGGAATCCGGCCGTCGGTAATCGATTGTTGTTTAGCGGCTTTGTCGCTAGTTTTAGCGTATTGTTTACGCGCAAAGAGCATTCCCTGGTTCGGACTCTCCTTTGTGCACCCCCACCCCGAATGCCGAACCAGGTGTTACGACCCCCGCCAAGAGCGGGGGTTTTTTTTGGGCGCCGGGCCGGCCGGCGCGATTCTTGCGTAGCCGGCGAGCTTTAAGGTTTAATCTGCCTGGGACGCGCCCGCCACCGTCGGCGGACCAGCCCTGCGAGAGGGGGTGGCGCGGCTCGATCCGCGACGCCGGCGCCTCCCGCGTTCGCCCCAACCGACTACAGGTCATCGATGTCCAAGGCCAAGACCCAAGGCCAATATTTCCTGCCCGATTTCGGTTCGTTCAGCGTCGCCCTGCGGATCATCTTCCTGGCGGTGATCATCGCGGTGATCATCACCATCGGCCGCAACGAGAGCTTCGACGAGCGCGCCTGGGAGGATCTCAACCTGTTCACCGCCTTCGCGCTGATGCTGTCGTTCTTGGCGGTGGTGGTGTTGAAGCTGGCGTCGCCGGTCATCCGCCGCATGTCGGTGGCGGCCGGCTCGATGGTCGTGTTCCTGTTGCTGCTCGGGGTGCTGGCGCTCGGCACCGAGCTCATGGTCTTCGCGCTCTACGACCTGGGGCTGACCAGTGAGCGCTATCCGAGCTGGCACCTGTCGCTGCTCATCCGCACGCTGCTGATCGGCACGATCATGGGCATGATGGGGCTGCGTTACCTGATCGTCTCGCACCGTGCCGAGGCCGACGCCAAGTCCGAGCAGGAGGCGCGCATGCAGGCGCTGCAGTCGCGCATCCGCCCGCATTTTCTCTTCAACAGCATGAACAGCATCGCCAGCCTCATGCGCAGCGACCCGGGCCGCGCCGAGGCCGCGCTCCAGGACCTGGCCGACCTGTTCCGGGTGCTGCTGGCGGACGCCCGCAACCTGGTGCCGATCTCGGCCGAGCGCGAGATATCGCGCCAGTACCTGGAGATCGAGAAACTGCGCCTCGGCGACCGCCTCAAGATAAGCTGGAACGTGAACAACGTGCCGCGCAGCGCGCTGGTGCCGGCACTCACCCTGCAGCCGCTGCTGGAGAACGCCATCTACCACGGCATCGAGCCGCGCTTCAGCGGCGGCACACTCAAGATCGAGCTGTGGGCCGACGGCGACACGCTGAACGTGCTCATCAGCAACCCGCTGCCCGAGGTGCGCAAGCACTCCCACACCAAGGGCAACAAGATCGCCCAGGACAACATTCGCCAGCGGCTCGCGACGCACTTCGGCGACGGCGCCAGCATGCAGAGCTTCGAAGAAGGCAACCAGTACCACGTCAAGCTCAAGATGCCGATCGTGAGGGGCTAGCATGGAATCCGGATCGAAGATCGCGCTCTCGTTGCTCGGCCGCGGCATAGCGCGCACGCGCTCGACCCTCCGTGCGTTGCGCGGCCGGATCGAGGAACGCCTGTTCGGGGCAGCCGCCGAGGATCCGGCGGCCGCGCCCGACTCCGGCTTCCTGCCGGATTTCTGCCAGGGCTGGACGGTCTTCAGCGTCGCGGTCGTGGCCGAGATCCTGGCGATCATCATCGTGCTGGTGTCGCCGCAGATCCCGTTCGCCGAGAGCCGCCTCGGCAACCTGTTCCTGGTGTCGTTGTTCATCCAGTGGATCGCGCTGACCAGCGCCGCGGCGCTATGCGGCGCGCGCCGCTTCCTCAACCGCCTGTCCAAGCTGCGCGCCGTGGCGCTGGCCTACCTGATGCTGCTGTGCGTCACCTGGCTGGTCGGCGAGGCGGCGCTGTGGGCGCTGTGGCTGGCCGGCAGCATCGGCTCGCCGCAGCCGGAGTGGAACGCCTACTTTCACGTGCAGAACCTCACGGTGGCGGCGCTCATCAACGCGATGGCGCTGCGCTACTTCATCGGCCGCCACCAGCTCCGCCAGCGTACGCTGTCGGAGGCGCGCGCCAAGGTCCAGGCGCTGCGCTCGCGCATCCGCCCGCACTTCCTGTTCAACACCATGAACACCATCGCGGCGCTGACGCGCAGCGCGCCGGCGCAGGCCGAGACCGCCATCGAGAACATGGCCGACCTGGTGCGCATCATGCTGACGGACGACGAGAATCTGGTGCCGGTCGGTAACGAAATTGCGATCGCCCGGAAGTATCTGGCGATAGAATCGCTGCGCCTCGACAACCGCCTGGCGGTGGACTGGGACGTCGGCAAGTTCCCGCGCAAGGCGGTGCTGCCGGTGCTGACGCTGCAACCTTTGCTCGAGCACGCGATCCAATGCGGCGTGGAACCGGCCCCCGAGGGCGGGCGCATCACGGTCAGGCTCTGGGAGGCGGACGAGCGGATCCACATCGAGGTGACGCATCCGCTGCCGCGCCCGCGGCGTGGCGCGCGCACGCCGGTGCCGGAAGCCGACGAAACCGCGCTCGACAACCTGCGCCAGCGCCTGGAAACGCATTACGGAACGGCGGCCGTTCTTGAGACCAACGACGAGGCAGGCAGACTCAAGGTCGCCGTGACCCTGCCCACACGCGGAGAAGAACCATGAGAGTGTTGATTGTCGATGACGAGAAGCTGGCGCGCGAGCGCCTGCGCGAGCTGCTGACCGAGATCGGTGGCCATACCATCGTGGGCGAGGCCATGAACGGCAACGAGGCGGTGGAACGCACCACCGAGCTCAATCCCGACGTGCTGCTGATGGACATCCGCATGCCGGGGATGGACGGGCTCGAGGCGGCCATGCACCTGATGGGCCTGGAGAACCCGCCGAGCGTGATCTTCACCACCGCCTACGACCAGCACGCGCTCAACGCCTTCGAGGTCAACGCCGTCGATTACCTGTTGAAACCGATCCGCAAGGACCGGCTGGCCGCGGCGCTCGACAAGGCCCACAAGCTCACCCTCAAACAGCTCAAGCAGATCAACGAGGCCCAGGACAGTCCGAACGCCCGCACCCACATCAGCGTGCACCTGCGCGGCAACATCCGGCTGGTGCCCATCCAGGACGTGATCTACTTCATGGCCGACAGCAAGTACGTCACGGTACGGACCCCGGCCGAGGAGCATCTGATCGAGGATTCGCTGGTGAACCTGGAGAAGGAATTCGGCGAGAAGATGTTCCTGCGCATCCATCGCAACGCGCTGGTCGCCACCGGCTTCATCAAGGGCATCGAGAAGAGCCCAGCCGGCACCTGGCAGGTAAGCCTCAAGAACACCGACAAGAAGCTCGACGTCAGCCGCCGCCACGCCGCCTCGGTGCGCCGTTGGGCGCGCGGCTAGGCGCGCACTGCTACGACTGTGGGCGGGGCATCTTGCCCCGCCGATCCGTGAATAGGCCGTGCCGGGCGGGGCTGGAAGCCCCGCCTACAATTTTTCTTTCTATTTCCCCAGCGCCACGCGCCGCGCGCGCAGCTTTTCGATGGCGGTTTCGATCGCCGTCTCCAGGTAGCCGCGGTAGAAATCCGGGCTGCTGTAGCCGATCAGCGGCGGCACCAGCTCGTCGCCGTCCGGGTCGAGAAACATGATGTACGGGGTGAAGGAAACCCGGTAGCGGCCGGCGAGCTCGGCCTGGGTGAGGCGACGGCCGTCGAAGCCGCGCACCGGGGTGTGGCGCTCGACATCCGCGATCCGGAACAGGGCGCGCCCGGCATAGACGCCGCGCGTGTGCAGGGGCTCAAGGTGCAGGCCCGCGACCTCGGCGCAATACGGACAGGAATCCGCCGAGAAGAACAGGACGATCGGCATGGCCGAGCGGCGCGCGGCCTGGGCGTCGGCCGCCAGGTCCTTGGCCGGCGGCAGGCCGCCGGCCGCCGCATGCGCGGCGACGAACCACACCGCGATCAACCCCGCCGACCAGAAACGCGCCATTGCCTGCCCCACTCCGCCCGCCGCGCCCGGATGATTCCGGCGCGGAATTACTTTAGGATAGACGGCCCATAGCCGTTCGGACCTTAGTCCGACCTCCTGCCGACAAGTTCAAGTCCGCCCGTGACCCGTCTTCGCATCGGAACCCGCAAGAGCCCGCTCGCGCTGTGGCAGGCGGAATTCGTGCGCGCCCGGCTTGGGCAGCACCACCCCGGGCTCGCGGTCGAGCTCGTGACCATGACCACCCAGGGGGATCGGATCCTCGACAGCCCGCTCGCCAAGGTCGGCGGCAAGGGCCTGTTCATCAAGGAACTGGAGCAGGCCCTGCTGGAAGGACGCGCCGACATCGCGGTTCATTCCCTCAAGGACGTCACCGTCAGCCTGCCGGACGGCCTCGCCCTCCCGGTGATCTGCGAGCGCGACGACCCGCGCGACGCCTTCGTGTCGACGCGCTACCCGGACCTGGCGGCGCTGCCGCCCGGCGCGCGCGTCGGCACCTCCAGCCTGCGCCGCCAATGCCAGCTGCGCGCGGCCTTTCCGGCGCTCGATGTCGTCAACCTGCGCGGCAACGTCAATTCCCGGCTCGCCAAGCTGGACGCCGGCGAGTTCGACGCCGTGATCCTGGCCGCCGCCGGCCTCAAGCGTCTGGGCTTCGGCAAGCGCATCCGCCGCTTCCTGGAGCCGGACGAGAGCCTGCCGGCGGTCGGCCAGGGCGCGGTCTGCATCGAATGCCGCGTGGACGACGACGCCACGCGGGCGCTGATCGCGCCGCTCCATCACCCCGAGACGGCGCTGCGCGTCGCCGCCGAGCGCGCCCTGAACGCGCGCCTCGAGGGCGGTTGCCAGGTGCCGATCGGCGGCTACGCCGAGCTGCTCGACAACGGCGAGCTCCGGTTGCGCGGCCTGGTCGGTGACCCCGACGGCAGCCAGGTGGTCCGCGGCGAGATTTGCGGCCCACGCCGCGATGCCGAACGCCTCGGCATGACCCTGGCCGACGAGCTGCTCGGCCGCGGCGCGCGCCGGATTCTCGATCGCGTCTATGGCCGCGTCTGACGGCGGACCGCTCGCCGGCGTCACCGTGCTGGTGACGCGCCCGGCCGGCCAGACCGAGGGGCTGGCACAGCGGATCGAGCGGGCCGGCGGGCGGGTTATGCGCTTTCCGGTGCTGGAGATCCTCGACCCGGTGGACGGCGGCGCGCTGCTCGCGCTCATCGACCGGCTCGACGCGTTCGACCTCGCGATCTTCATCAGCCCGAACGCGGTCAACAAGGCGATGAACGTAATCCGCGCGCGCCGCGCGTTGCCGCCGGGCTTGCAGGTCGCGGCGGTCGGCCGCGGCAGCGCCAAGGCCTTGCGGCATTTCGGCGTCGCCGACGTCATCGCGCCGAGCGGCAAGTTCGACAGCGAGGCGCTGCTGGCGCTGCCCGAGCTCGCCGAGGTGCACGGCCGGCGCATCGTGATTTTCCGCGGCGACGGTGGCCGCGAGCTGCTGAGCGAGACCCTGAGCGCGCGCGGCGCCGCGGTCGAGACCGCCGAGTGCTACCGGCGCGGCCGGCCGCAGGCCGATACCGCGCCGCTGCTGCGCGCGATGGCGCGCGGCGAGCTGGACGTCGTCACGGTCACCAGCGTCCAGGGCCTGCGCAACCTCTACGACCTGGTCGGCAAGCTCGGCCAGCAGTGGCTGGTCAAGACGCCGATCGTGGTGGTCAGCGAGCGCATGGCCGAGGCCTGCCGCGAGCTCGGCTTCAAGCACGCGCCGATCGTCGCCGCCGAGCCCGGCGACGACGCGATCCTGGCGGCGCTCGAGGCATGGCGCGCGGCGCGAAATTCCCTATAATCGTTCAATCGACGCCGCAACCCGAGCCGCTCATGGACCCGAAATCACCCGAAACCCCGGACACCGGCAAACACGCCAAGCCGGACAAGCCGGCGGCCGCCGCGCCCAAGGCGTCGCGCGCCGGCGCGCTGTCGAGCGGCCTGGCGCTGATCCTGTCGATCATCGCGCTGCTGGGGACCGCCTATACCGGCTACACCTATCACATCCAGCGCGGGCTGATTCGCCTCGACACCTTCACGCGGCTCGACAAGCTCGAAGCGGAAAGCGAAACCTATGCGAAGGCCGACACCGAGCACCATGAGCAGCTGAACCTGATCAATGAGACCCAGGAGACGCTCAAGACCGCGCTCGACAAGCTCAACAAGGACCTCGGCAAGGGACGCGCCGACTGGATGCTGGCCGAGACCGAGCAATTGCTGCGCATCGCCAACAACCGCTTGCAGCTGGCGCGCGACGTGAGACTGGCGATCGCCGCGCTGCGCGCCGCCGACCGTCAGCTCCAGCAGCTCGCCGACCCGGCCTATCTGCCGGTGCGCAAGCTGCTGGCCGAGGAGATCAACAATCTCGAGGCGGTCGAGCGCGTCGACGTGCCGGGCTGGAGCCTGCGCCTGGCCAACATCGCCGCGCGCGTCGACCGGCTGCCGATCCTGCCGGGCGGCACCCAGGTGGCGGCCGCGCCGGCGCCGGCGCCCGACGCCGGTGATGACGGCGACACGGTTTCGACGGCGCGCGAGATGTGGAATGACTTGATCGGCCTGGTGAGCATCCGCCGCAGCGAGGAGATCCGCAAGCCGCTGCTCCTGCCCGAGCAGCATTACTTCCTGCGCGAAAACCTGCGCCTCATGCTGTACGGTGCGCAGATCGCGCTGCTGCAAAGCGACACCGCGACCTTCGAGACCAATCTCAAGACCGCCCGGCAGTGGATCACGCAGCACTACGACAGCAATGCCGTCATGGTGCAGGAGATCGTCACCGACCTGGACGAGATGCTCAAGGCGCGGCTGAGCGCCCGCCTGCCGGACATCTCGCGCTCGCTCGAGCTGCTGCGCCGCATCAGCGCCCAGAAGGCGGCGCCGTGAAACTGCTGGTCATCGTCCTGCTGGCGCTGTTCGTCTCCGCGTCGCTGACGCTGGTGGCGCTCGACAATCCGGGCTACGTGCTGATCGCGCGCGAACCGTGGAGCGTCGAGATGTCGCTGGCGGTGTTCCTGGTGCTGCTGGCGATCGCGGTGGTCGTGCTGTCGTTCTTCTGGCACGGCCTGGTGTTCCTGTGGAACACGCCGCGCGAGGTCGCGCACTGGCGGCGCGCGCGGCGCAGCCAACGCTCGCGCGAGGCGATGAGCCTGGGGCTGGTCAACCTCGCCGAGCGCAACTGGGTGCAGGCCGAGAAACAGGTGGTCGCGGACATCCACAGCAGCCCGTCGCCGTTCATGAACTACCTGGTCGCCGCCTACGCCGCCCAGGGCCAGGGCAACAGCGAGAAGCGCGACGAGTATCTGGCGCTGGCGCACGAGGCGGCGCCGGATCAGGGGCTCACCACCGGCATGGCGCAGGCCCACCTGCAGCTGGCCGCGCGTCAGTACGAGCGGGCGCTCGCGACCCTGACCCAGCTGCGCACCCTGCACCCGAAGAACCTCGCGGTGCTCGAGCTGCTGGCGCGCTGCTATCGCGAGCTCGACGACTGGGACAGCCTGGTGAACCTGATCCCCGAGCTGCGCAAGCGCAAGGCGCTGAGCCCCGAGCAGCTCGACGCCCTCGAGATCGAGGCGCGCCGCGAGTTGCTGAACCTGTCGCTGCCGGCCGGTGCGGTCGACGTGCTGCATCGGGCCTGGAACGCCGTGCCGGCGCATCTGCGCCGCCAGCCGGAGCTGGTCGTGGCCTACGCCCAGCGCCTGATCGAGCAGAACCAGATGGAGGAGGCCGAGTCGCTGATCGCCGCCACGCTCGAGCGGAGCTGGAACGACGCGCTGGCGCGCCTTTACGGGCTGGCGCGCGGCCCGCGGCCGGCGGCCCAGCTCGAGACCGCCGAAGGCTGGCTCGCGACCCACAGCGACCGGCCAACCCTGCTGCTGACCGTGGGAAGGCTCGCGGCCCGCAACCAGCAGCCCGGCAAGGCACGCGAATACCTGGAGAAGGCGATCCTGCTCAAAGGTCCGGCCGAGGTCCACGAGGAGCTGGCCATGCTGTTCGAGCAGTCCGGCGACAAGGACCGGGCGCTCGAGCACTACCACCGCGCGCTGGAGGTCACCGACCGCGAGCGGCGCCAACGGCCGGTCAAGCCCCCCTCCCCCGGCTTTCCCGCGCGCCGCGGCGGCGCAACCGCGCACTACGGTTATTAGCCGCACGCCAGGTCCTC
>Ga0214471_10002958_pt1 | contig 13203 bp, 12 predicted proteins | sample RVTome_5_FD_207665 | JGI IMG/M metagenome (GOLD analysis project Ga0214471, IMG submission 207665) | Soil microbial communities from uranium-contaminated site in the Upper Colorado River Basin, Wyoming, United States - RVT142D155 | ecosystem: Environmental > Terrestrial > Soil > Contaminated >...
CGCCGGCGCCTTGCCGGTGGCGGCGCTGTTCACCCACGAATTGCCGCTCGTCGAGGGCGCGCGCGCCTATGCGGTCTTCGCCGCCCGCGAGGACGGCTGCATCAAGGTCCTGCTGCGGCCCTGAACGCGCTGGCGCTCACCGCGCGGGCGCCGCGTTCATGCGGGCCGCCATGACTTCGGCCTGGCGCAGCACGCGCAGCGCGTTGCCGCCGAGGATCGCGTGGATCTCGGCCTTGGCGTAGCCGCGGCGCAGCAGCTCGGCGGTGATCGCGGGGTAGGTCGAGACGTCCTCCAGGCCTTCTGGCAGCAAGCTCACGCCGTCGTAGTCCGAGCCGAGGCCCACGTGCGCGAGCCCCGCGACCTTCACGATGTGGTCGATGTGGTCCACCAAGGTGCCGATTGTTCCGCGCGGCATCGGGTGTTCCGCCTGGTACGCGGCAAACGCGGACCGGAAGCCTTCGTCGTCGGGGTGTTCGGCGCGCAGCCGCCGGTATTCGTCGAACATGGTGAGCGACAGGCCCGCGGCTTCCGGTTCGAGGAAGCCCGAGAAGAAGTTCACCATCACCACGCCGCCGTTGGCGGCGACGGCGCGCAGCATATCGTCGGGCACGTTGCGGGGGTGCGCGGCGATCGCGAAGGCCGAACTGTGGCTGGCGATCACCGGCGCCCGGCTCACCCGCAGCGCGTCGGCCATGGTGGCCGGCGAAACGTGGGAGATGTCGACCAGGATGCCGAGTTCGTTGCAGGTGCGGACCACCTGCTCGCCGAAGTCGGTCAGACCGTCGTGGCGGGGGGCGTCGGTCGCCGCGTCGGCCCAGTCGAGCGTGTCGGAGTGGGTGAGCGTCAAGTAGCGCACGCCGAGCCCGCGCAGTCCGCGCAGGGTCTGCAGCGAGTTGCCGATCGCGTGGCCGCCTTCGACGCCGATCAAGGACGCGATGCGCCCCTCGGCGATGGCCGCCTCGACCTGGTCGGCCGTGTCGCAGAACGCAAGGTCTTGCGGATAGGCCGCGCACATCGCGTGGATGAGCTCGATCTGCTCGCGGAAGTCCGCGACCGGAGTGGCGCTGTCGGCCGGAATGTACGCCGACCAGAACTGCGCGCCGACGCCGCCCTTGCGCAGCCGCGGCAGGTCGGTGTGCAGTTGGGGCTGCGGCTCGCGCAGATCGATCGCGGTCGGGTCGCCGCCGTAGTCGCTGCGGATCGCCCACGGCAGGTCGTTGTGGCCGTCGAAGACGAAGCCTTCGTGGTGGACCGCCAAGGCCGTGGCCCAGTCGAAGTCGGACGCCCGGACCCCGGCGCAGGCCGGCAAGACGACCAGGAGCAAGACGAGGGTCGAGACCCGCCGGAACGCGCGAAAACACTGCATCGGGCCATGCTAGCTTCGTCCATGGGGCCGCCGGCACTCTGAAAGACCGGCCGCCGTTCACCCAACAAGGAAGGCTGGGACCGTCATCCGGCCCCATGCGTGCGCCCATGCTGTTCCGCCTCTTCCGCTGGTCCGTCCTCGGCCTCGCCGTGCTGCCGTCGCTCCATTCGCAGGAGCCGGCCGGTGCTCTGCCGATCGAGACCGGAATCTGGTCGGGCGGGCACGGTTCGCTCGAGGGCGAGCGCGTGGAGTGGGTTCCGCTCGGCATCGCCTTCGAGCGCAAGGGTGCGAGCTTGAGCGGCGAGGCGGCGGTCCAGGGCGTGCCGATGAAGTTGTCGGGCACGATCGACGGCGACCCCGTGGAGTTCCGATTCGGTCGCAGCATCGCGCTGCGCGTGTTTCGCGGCCAGTTGCAGGGCGACACCTTGATCGGCACGATCGACGTCGGCGGCCGCACCGACGTCGCGCGGCTGGTGCGCGAGCGCGCCGGGCCCGCCACTGCGGACGCCGGCAACGCCGGCATCTACGCCGACGAGGCCGGCACGGTCCTGGTGCGGCTCTCCCGGCATCTGGTGTTCCTCGAACCGGCGACCGGCCTCAGCCGCGCGCTCTACACCTACGACGGCGAGCGCTACCGCTACGGCCCGCGGCTGGCGGTGCCGGCTCCGGTCTCCGGTGAGATGCGCTTCGGGCGCGATCCGACCGGCCGCATCGACGCGCTCGTCTGGGAGACCGCCGAGGGTGGGACCCGCACCCTGAAACGCATCGGGCCGGCGGCAGTGCAGCCCTTCGCGTTCCGCAGCCACGGTTTCACGCTGCACGGCGACCTCTATCTGCCGCCCGGTGAGGGCCCGCACCCCGCGGTCGTCTGGGTGCACGGCAGCGGCAAGGCCACCCGTGCCGGCGCGGGGAGCTGGCCGCTGTTCCTGGTCTCACAGGGTTTCGCGGCGCTCGCGGTCGACAAGCGCGGCGTCGGCGCGTCGGAGGGCAGATACGAGCTCGCCGACGGCGGCCACGACAACCGCGCGCACATGCTGCGCCGCGCCGAGGATGTCGCCGCGGCCGTGCAAGCGCTCAAGGCGCGCCCCGAGATCCTCGACGAGCGCGTCGGCTTGATGGGCGGCAGCCAGGCCGGCTGGGTGATGCCGGTCGCCGCCGGTCTGGAGCCGGTGCTATTCACGATCACGGTCTCGGGCGGCGCCACCGCGCTGAGCGTCGAAGGGCGCTTCTCCGATCAGGCCTCGGAATTGGCCGCCGACGCCAGCAGCCGCAGCGTGGAAGAGGTCGTCGAGGAGCTCCGCAGCTACCAGCCGCGCGATCCCGACTTCGACGACTATTTCGCCGCGCAGACCGCGCCCGGCCTGTGGCTCTACGGCGGCCGCGATCGCAGCAACCCGAGCATCCTGTGCAAGGAGCGGATCGAGCGCCTCGCCGCCGAGCACCGCCGCGATTTCACCGTCGCGCTGTTCCCGGAAGGCAACCACAGCCTGTTCCTCACCCGGCACGGCGGCGGCGCCGAAACGCACGCCCTGGACCTCATGGTCCCCGGCCTCCACGCCCGCATCGAAGCCTGGCTGCGCGAAAAGGGCTTCACGCCGGCTGCCGCGCGGTGACGAGCCGGAGGCTAGCCTCTGCGCGGCGCGATCTTCCAGCCTGTGGAGTCCTTCACGAGGTCGAATTCGACTACTTGCGTGTCGAAGTCCTGCGCGGGATCGAGCATGGAGTTGTAGCGAACCCGCACCGGCGAACGTCCGCCGGCTTCCGGTCCCAACTGGAACAGGACGTGGTTGTCGAATCGATAGCCTTGCTCGACCTGCAGCGTCATGCCGGACACCAGGAACTGCAGCAAGTCGCCGAGCCCATGCGGCGGTCGGTGGTATTGCCAGTCGACGGCTTCGCCGATCCACCGCGGATCGACCCAAGCGCTCAAGTCGTCGACGAATGCGGCGAGCTGCGGGTCCAACAGGATGTCGCCGGCTTCGAGGCCCCCTCTTGCGGAAGAGGCCGCCAAACCAGCGGCATGCAGTGGCTCCGCGTGACGCTGCCCGATGGCCTCCAAATCGTCGAGGCAAGTCTCAAGAAAGGCATCGGGAGCCGGCTCGGTTCGTCGAACGCACGCCAGTCCGAGAAGGAGGATGAGCGAGGTAAGTGCAACTCTCACTGCTGCAAGGCCTCCGTATCGACCTTCCATTTGCCGGTGCCGAATTCCAGTTCGATCGGGAAGAACGCCTGGTCCGACACGGCGTCGAGCCACCACCGACCGTCGCGAAAGCGGACCCCGACTCGCTGGTCCAAAGTGAATTCACCGTCGCCACCGAAAGGCCGAAAATACACGTCGGCGACTTGACGGTGCGAATCCCGCGCGTCGTAGCTGCGAATCATGCCGATATCGATGCGCTCGGCGAGCGGTGGATCGAAATTGGTCGCGGGAAGGGCCGCGAGTGCGCTGACAAGCTTCTCGAGTTCCCGGCGGGCGCGCGGCTTGTGCCAGTCGATCGGCGTGTCCGACGAGTGCGATTGGATCCACGGCTCGAGGCGCGCGACGAGGCCTTGCAAGTGCGGCGACTCCAGAAGGTCGTCCCGCCCAGAAGCGCCCGGCTCGCTCGCCCAGGCGCGCAGACCGCCGGCTTCGGCCCGCGCGTGCTCGGCAAGCTCGCGGATCAGGACCCCCAAGTACTCTTCGGGATGTTCGGGGTTGGTGGCCTCTCGCCGCGGGCAGGCGGCAAGAACGACGACCAGGAACGGGGTGACCGTGCGGCGCGCGACGAGCAAGGTCTTCATGGTTCTTCCCAACCCTCCGATCAGTGCCTCGGAGCCAGGAAGGCCCGCGCGATCGCTTCGTCGCCCAGGTTGCCGGCGCTGGTCAGGTTGCTGGCGACGGCGACGACCAGGCCGTCTTCCACGTACAGCGCCAGCTGGGTGGTGCCGCCGATGCTGCCGCCGCCGTGGCCGATGCGGGTCTTCGCGCCGCCGGGGCCATAGCGGCCAAGGAACCAGCCGACGCCGTAGCCGGTCTCTTCTCCGGCGTTGGTCTTCTGCGAAGTCCACATCTCCTTGTAGGCGTCCTTGGACAGGAGTTCGCCCGCGAGCAGCGCCGAGCCGAAGCGCGCCAGGTCGCTCGGCGTCGACAGGAAACCGCCGCCCGCCCACTTGTAGCTGTTGTCGACCACGGGGGCGTTGAAGAGCAGCGTGCCGGCCCGCTGGTAGAAGCGCACGCGGCGGGAGACGATCTTCCGGTTCAGGTCGGGGCCGGTTTCGGCCAGGCCGAGCGGCTCGAGCACTCGCGCTTCCATGTACTCGAGGAAAGGCTCGCCCGATGCTCCTTCCATCGCCGCGCTGACCAGGTTCCAGCCGTAGCTCGAATACGCATAGCGCTCGCCGGGCGCGGCGAGCAGCGGATCGTCGCGGAAGATCGCCAGCGAGGCCGCCACGGTGGGAAAGGCCTCGTTGCGGTACATCTCGGAGCCGCGGTAGTGGCGGATGCCCGCCAGGTGGCCCGTCAGCAGCCGGGTGGTCAGCACTCCCTGGTGCTTGACCGGGAACTCGGGCACGTACTTCTGGACCGGAGCGTCGAGGTCGAGCTTGGCGGCGTCGACGAGCCGCATCAGGCCGACGGCGGTGAGCGGCTTGCTCACACTGCCGATCCGGAAACGCGATTGCGGCGTGACCGGGACCTGGTTTTCGAGGTCGGCGAATCCGAAACCCTCCGCCCAGACCAGTTCGCCGTTCACGGCCACCGCGACCGACAAGCCCGGCAGGTGGCCTTCCTCCAGGCGCTCGAGCGCGACCTTGCGCGCTTGCTCGATCGCCTGTTCCCACTGGGCGGGCGCGGCGGCGGCGAGCGCCAGGGCCGCCAGGAAGATTGCAAGCGGTCGGCGGATGCCCATGCCGCCAGTCTAGAGGTGAACGCGGAGCGCGTGCGGACTAGACTTCCGCCATGTCCCGCCCCTCGCGCCATTTCTTCACGGCCGCCGCCGCCGCGCTCTTGTGCTTGCCCGCTTGCACCACCGTGATGGAGAGCGGTTTTCAAGAAGACCTGCAGTCGCTCAAGCCCGGCGTACGCCAACTGCCCGCTTCCTACGACGGCACCGCTTTCCGCGGCGGCGGCGAAGTCCAGGTCTATCCCACCGGCACCATCGTCGGCGTGCGCGGCGAGGCCGACTTCGGCGGCGGCGAGATGGTCTCGGTGCGCGCCGGCTACAACTTCGCCGACCGCGAGGACAACGGCAATCACGACGCCGAGCGCGGCGGCGGACCGGGCTGGGGCTTCGGCTACCGGCACTACGCGGACGCCGACGGCAGCGGCTGGCTGTACGGCGGCCGGCTCGACCTGTGGCTGCTCGACATCGACTGGCGCGACCGGATCGGCAAGAGCAACCGCCAGCGCCGCGGCACCACCGAGGCCACGGTCCTGATGCCCACCGTCGAAGGCGGCTACGCCTTCTCGTTCTCCAACGGCTGGCGGCTCGACTTCGCCTTGGGAGTCGGCGCCGAGATCAACATCGACGAGAACGGCGAGAGCGTCGGCGATGGCGCCATCCTGCTGGGCGGCTTCGCTTTCGTGAAAGACTTCTAGCGGCGGGCGCGCCCGCTCGCACGCGCCGCGGCCGGGACTCAGGCGCCGGCAGCGGGGTCGTGGAGCATGCGGCCTTCCATGCCGCCCTGCACCGGCACGATGGTGCCGCTCACGTGGCCGGCGAGGCGCTCGGAAAGCAGCCAGACCGCCGCGGAGGCGACGTCTTCCGGCTGCGCGGGTTTCCGCAACGCCATGGTGGCCGCGGCGCGGCCGAATCGCATTGGATCCCGGAGCGCGCTGGCGTTGCGCGGCGTCGCGACCCAGCCGGGCGCGACGGCGTTGACGCGCCCGCGCGGCGCCAGCCGCACGATCTCGTTCTTGAGGGTCGGGAGCAAGCCGTGCAGCAAGGCGCCCTTGGCCGCCGCGTAGTCGGCGAAGCCTTCTTCGCCGACCAGGCCGGCCGTGCTGCCGATCAGCACCACGGCCGCCGACTCGCGCGGCACGGCCTCGAGATGGCGGAAAAAGGCCGCGCAAGCGTGGAACGCCGTGTCGAGCGTGCCGGCGACCACGTCGCGCCAACGGTCGGAAGCCAGCGCATGCACGGGGGCGGCGTCGTCGTCGCGATACGCCGCGTTGGCGACCAGCGCGTCGACGCGGCCGAAGGCCGCGATCCCTGCGGCGAGCACGCGGTCGGCGCCTTCGGCGTCGCGCAGGTCGGCGACCACGGACCGCGCCCCGTTCGCGAGTTCCGCGACGAGGCCGGCGAGCGCGATTTCGTTGCCGTGCCCGTGCAGGACCAGCCGCGCGCCCTCCGCCGCAAGAGCGCGTGCGATCGCCGCTCCGATGGGCGAGGAAGCGCCGGTCACCACGACCACTTGCTGGGCTAGCCTGCTGTCCATGAATGTCCTGGGGTCAACGCGGAGTTTCGGCGCCGTCTTCCACCGCGTAGTCGTCGCCGTAGAACTTGGCCGTGGTGCGCGTATGGAAGGTGAGCACTCGAATCGGCTCGTACTTGGCGGGCCCCAGTCCGGGCAGGACTTCCAGGATCTCGTCCTCCCACAAGTAGGCCGCCAACGGAAAACTCACGCGCGGCTGCGACCGCAGCGCCGCATCGCGCGGCGGACTCACCCGGTGGGTGGTGGATGGAAACACGTCGTTGCTGATCCGCTGCAGGTAGTCGCCGGTGTTGAGGACGATCGAGCCCGGCGGCGCCTGCAGCCGCACCCATTTTCCGGCGCGCGAAAGCACTTGCAGTCCCTCGATCCGCGGCGCCGGGAGCAAGGTGAACAGGTCGACGTCTTCGTGCCCGAGCAGGCGGCCCGTTACGGGCCGCGCATCCGCTCCGATCGGCGGGTAGGCGTTGAGGCGCAGACCGAAATTGGTGCCCTCGAGCTTGCGGTCGAAAGCGCGCGGATCACAGCCGAGGTGCTGCAGGATCGCCTGCATGATCGGCCGGAACAAGGGCAGCTGCGCTTCGACCAGGCGCCGGAAGTGCGGCTCGAATTCCGGAAGCGGCCAGAACTCGCCGGCATGCAGCGGTGCGCTGCGGCCGGCGAGCGCGAAAGCGCGCCGGCAGAACACCCAGCCTTCGACGAGGTCGGGATGGATCCCGCTGGTTTCTTCGAGCGGGAAATAGCCCTGGCTCACCGAGCCGTGGCGCGCAGCGCGGAAGCGCAGCTTGTCCTCGAGCGCGGCGCCGGCGAAGAAGTCCAGGACCCACTGCTCGGCCGCGGAATAGAGCGCGGGATCGACCCCGTGGCCGACCAGGATCGCGAAACCGATTTCTTCCATGGCCGCGCCGAGCTCGGCGGCGAAGCGGCGCCGGTCGGCGGCGTCGCCGCGCAGAGAGCGGCCAAGGTCGCAGGTCCGCACGCGGAAGTCGTCGTCGAAGAGTTCTTCTCCGTCCGCCTCGGCGAGCCGGTAGTCGCGCACCTTGTCCACCTGGTCGTAGCGCGCGAACTCGCCACTACGGGCATGGCGGCCGTGTTCCTTCTTCTCATCCATCGGTGGCGTAGCTCACGGCGGGGCTTCCCGAAGGATAGAAGGTGCCCATCAACACCAGCGGCGCGCTGCCGAGGTTCTCGAGGCAGTGCGGTTGTTCCCGCGGCAGGAACACGCAGGAACCAGGGCCGACCGGCGCGTGGCTCGTACCCGCCCACATGCGGCCTTTGCCGCGCAGGATCACCAGGACTTCTTCGTAGTGATGGAAATGCTCCGGCGCGCGACCGGGCGGGATCGAGCCGACGAACTGGGTCACTTGCGCGCTGCCCTGCTGCTTGCCGATCAGCACCGAATACCAGCGGTCGGCGGTCGTTTCGACCGCCTGGTCGGCAAGCCGCGCGTGCGGCGGCAGCGGGCTGGCCGCCGGCGGCGCGGCCGGGCGATCCGGCGCTCCCGCCACCGGCTCCGGGCAGCGCGTCGCGGCCACCGTCAAGACTTCGTTCGGCGCGACGGCGAGCACGGCACGGGAGCCCGGTGCGAGGCGCAAGCCGTCTTCCGGCTGCAGCGAGTACCCGGCACCGGCGAGTTCGATCCGGCCGTGGCCTTTGAGGATGAACCATGTCTCGTCCCAATCCCCGGTTCGCCAAGGGTGGTCCCCGGCACCGAACTCGAGCGTGCGCAGCGATATGGACTCGGCGCCGTTGGCCCGGCCGAACAAGGCCCACACGCGGTGCGGTCCCGTCGTTTGCGGCGGCCCTTCGCGCAAGCCGGCGACGCGAGTCTTGCCTTCGAGTTGGATCATCGAGCCGTGCTCCGCGACGGCCGCACAGCGTACAACACCGCGCCGACGGCGCTCCAGGCGAGCAGCAGTTCGAGGCTCGTGAGTTCGCCGTCGCCCGCGCGGTCCCAGAACGCCGCGCCGGCGATCCGCGCGGCATCGGCGCGAAACTGCACGGCCAGGATCGCGGCCATCCCCAGCACGGAGATCACGCCCGCGGCGACCTGCAAGCGGCGCGGCACCGTGGCCGCCGCCCGGGCGTACAGGTCCGGCACCAGCCGCGGCAGCAGCAGGAGCGCAAGACCGTGCGCCAGGTACAGGAGCATCAATCCGGCGACGGCGATGCCGAGCGCCAGCGCGACCTGCCCGCTCCAGAGCAGCAGGACCATGCCGGCCCAGCTGGCGGCGACGGCGACGCGCGGCACGCCGCTGCCGGCGTGCACGGCAGCGAGCGGACCCGGCAGCAGGCCGTCGCGGGCCATGATCCAGGCCAGGCGAGCCGGGACGAACAGCGTTGCGTTGATCGAGGTCGTGATCGCGAAGATCGCGCCGACCGTCACCAGCGCCGTGGCCCCGAACGGGAGGTACTGCGCCGCGGCTTCGCTCATCGGCGCGCTGCTCTCCTGGATGCGCGCGTTCGACAGGACGCCGAAGGCCACCGCCGTCATCGCCATGAAGATCAGCGCGGTGCCGAGGATCCCACGCACGAACACGCGCGGCAGGCTGGCCGGGTCGCGCGTCTCGCCGGCGGTCTGCGCGAGCGACTCGAAACCGGCGTAGGCGAACAGCAATGGGGGCAGGCTGCGCGCCAGGCCGGACACGCCGTTTGGCAGGAGCGGCTGCAGGCGTGCCGGCTCGATCGCGAACAGGCCTGGCACCACGAGCACGGCGATGGCGACGCCGAGCACGGCGCACATGGCGACCTGCACCCGGCCGTACCAGCGCACGCCGGCCGCGTGGACGAGCGCGAAGAAGCTCAGGGCGCCGAGTGCGAACGGCAGGCGCCAGCGCGCGGGTTCGAGCGGCAAGCCGAACTGCTGCGCCAGCTCGATCCCGTAGTCGGCGCAGGCGCCGCCGAGGTAGGCCCCAGCACCGAGGTACGCGACGATCTTCAGCCAGCCGGCGAGGAAGCCGACCGCGTCGCTGCGGAAGACCGCGCGCAGGTGCGCGTACTCGCCGCCTGGTTCGCGCCCCAGCGGCGTGCTTGCGAACGCCAGATAGGGAACGGCCGTGGCGAGCACGAGCGGCGTCAGCAACAAGTGGCCGAGCAGCACCCCGGGGCCGGTCGCTTGCGCGGCTTCGGCAGTGACTCGGAAGATTCCCGCTCCGACCAGGATTCCGAGCAAGGCCGCGTACGACTGCAGCGCGCCGAGTTCGCGCCGCAGCCCGGGTCCCGGACGGTTCCCGGCAGCGGCCGCGCTGCGTCCGGCGGGGCCGCTGCTCATGCGGCCAGCCTAGGCGTGCGCGTGGACCGCTACGCTGGGCGCTCGATGCTGCCGATCCTGCTCGCCCTGGCCGTGGCTCCCGCCGTGCTTCAAGAGGAGTCCTTCCGCCTCGACAACGGCCTGGAAGTCGTGGTGGTGCCGGTGGCCGATGCGCCCATCGTGGCGGTGGTGCTCGGCTACCGCGCCGGCGTCTACACCGACCCGGAAGGCCGCTGCGGCACCGCGCACGTGCTCGAACACCTGCTGGTGCACGGCGCCACGCCTTCGTTCCCCGCGCCGTTCGCCACGCTCACCGCCGGCGGGCCGCTCGGCATGCCGTTCGTGGACGTCAACGCCGAGACCATGGCCGACGCGACCTACTTCTACGCGCTGCGGCCGCCGGCGAAGCTCGCCGAGACCCTGCAGCTCTTCGGCGAGAAGCTGCAGGGCTTCGCCATCACGCAGGAGCTGCTCGACGCCGAGCGGCCCAAGGCCTTGCAGGAAATCGATGGAGTTGCGGCCATGCTCGAGAGCCGGCCGCAGCTGCGCCAGCAGATGGAGAATCTGGCGCGCTACCCCAAGGCGGGGATCGCCGACCACGTCGGCGCGCTCACGATCGGCGAACTCGAGGCCTACCGGCGCGCGCACTACCGTCCGGATCGCGCGCATTTGATCGTCATGGGAGCCTGCGATCCCATTGCGACCTGCAAGCGGATCGAAGCGCAGTTCGGCAAGGCCGCGGCGCCCACGGCGCCCGGGGCCGCGGATCCGGCCGCGCCGGCGGTGCCCGAGCAGGCGATCGTGGAGCAGGCAGTGGGCGGCGCCACGGTCGCAGAATCGGCGGCGCTGCGGATCGCCGCCAGCGCTTGGCAGGTCGACCTGCGCCGCACCGGCCGCGCTTACGTGGAATGGGTCCCCGACGGGCGGTTGCGCGCCGTGTTGTTCGGGAGCGACCCGGCGCCGATCCGGGCGGCGCGCGGCCGCTTGCAAGAGCCGCAGACGGCGGCGGCGCTGCGGGGTGCCCGCACCGCGGTCACGCAGAGGATGCGCATGCTCGAGCGGACCGCTTCTCCCGCGCAACTGCAGCCGGGCGGCGACCCGGTCGCCTACACCCGCGGGCTGGCGCAGATCGCGATCAACCGGACGTTGTTCGAGATCGGCGGTGGAGCGGCCTTCCTCGAAGCGGCGGGAGCCGTGACCGCCGAGGACGTCGTGGCCGTGGCCAAGAAGTACCTGACCGCGGCGAGCGAGGCCGTGCGCACGGTGCCGGTGGCCAGCAAGGCGAACCAATAAGAAGGGGCCGCTCCGCGCGAGCGGAACGGCCCCGGTTGCGGCAAGAGCCGCGGGCTCTAGCAGCCGTCGCCGGTGCCCCGGCAGTCGGTGTCGCTGCCAGCCCCGTTCTTCTGGAAGCCGTTGGTCGGCTCGGTGCCGTCGAAGCTCAGGCCGGCGGCCGAAACGGCGGTCACGTCGGTCGTGTAACAGCCGTTGTTGGCTTTCTTCACCCGGTAGGTGACCTGGCCGAGCGCGTCGGTGGTCAAAGTGAAGGAATTGGTCTTGGGGCCGTGGATCGTCGCCGAAACGCTCGCGCCCGCAACCGGGTTGTTCGCGTCGTCCACGATCTTGATCGTCACGTTCAAGTGCCGGTCGTTGCGCCGGCCACCGATGGTCTGGTAGCTGATGCAGTCGACGATGGCGTTGCCGCCGCCGCCGCCGCCCGTGACCGTGATGTAGCCGGTCTGGATCAACTGGTCCGAGCCGGTGGCGTTGGTCGCCGTCAGCGACACCGTGTAGGTGCCGGCCGTGGTGTAGGTGTTGCCGGGGTTCTGGCTGGTGGAGGTGTTGCCGTCGCCGAAGGACCAGGACCACGAAGTCGCGGCGCCACCGGTCGAAGTGTCGGTGAAGGCCACGGTCAGGGGCTCGGTGCCGCTGGTCGGGGTGCCGACGAAGTTGGCCACCGGCGGGTTGCCGCCGCTGCCGCCCGTCGCGGCGAGCATCGCCGAGTGGACGTCGATGCGGCCGTAGCCGTAGGTGCTGTCGACGCCCGCGGAGCCGAGGTCGTCGCAGGTTGCCTTGAGCAGCGCCTCGACCTGGTCCGGGGTCAGGCTGGGATCGGCCGACCAGATCAGCGCGCAGAGGCCCGCGGTCATCGGGCAGGCGAAGCTGGTGCCGCTGACCGACGCGTAGTCGCTGTCGCTGCCGCTGTCGGTGGTCAGCACGCTCTGGCCGGGGGCGGTCAGGTCGACGAAGTTGCCGTACGCCGAGAAGCTCGCCTTGGAGTCGCTCGAGGTCGTGGCGCCGGCGACGATGATGTCGTCGTTGTCACGGTTGCCGAAAGTCAGGTTGCGGCCGTCGTTGCCCGCCGCCCAGACCAGCAAGCCGCCGATCGACTTGATGTAGGTGGCGGTGGTCAGGTTGGAGTTGGGGTCGACACCGCTGTAGCTGACGCTCGGGACGCGGTCGCCGTTCTCGACGCTGGTGCGCGCCGCGTGCTGCAGGTCGCTCAAGGAGGCGCCGCCGCCCGAGCTGTTGGAAACGCGCATCATGCGGTGCGACAGGTTCCAGCCCATGCCGACCACGCCCTTGCCGTTGTTGCCGTTGGCCGCGGCGCAGCCGGTGGTCATGGTGCCGTGCGGGTGCACGGGACCGATGTTGCCGCCCGAGTTCTCCCAGACGCGGTCGACCGCGTTGTAGCCCTCGAGCCGGTTGGCCTGCAGGTCTTCGTGGGTGGTGCGGACGCCGGTGTCGCAGATGTCGACCGCCACGGAGGGGTTGCCCGAGTGCAGGTCCCAGCCGGCGCACGAGTCCATGCGGTTGGCGTCGTGCTGCCACTGGCTGCCGAGCAGCGGGTCGTTGGGGCAGCCGATCGGGTAGACCGTCCAGTCGGGCTCGACGTACTGGAACAGGCCGCTGGCGAGCAACTGCCCGGCGGCGGCGTTCTCGTGCATGCCGTCGGGCACGCGGAACACGAACTCGTCGGTCGCGGCGACGTACTCCTTGAGCGTGTAGCTGCTCATCAGCGCGCGCGCGGTCGCCGGCGAGTTCTGCGTAGCGCGGCGCGACGCTCGGATCCTGCGGGGCGAAGTTGGCGGCGCCGAGCGCGAGCATCGCGAGCAGGGCGGCGGAGATGGGAAGATCTTTCCTCATTTTGATCATGGATCAGAATCGGGGCTCGGGGGAG
>Ga0214471_10002959_pt1 | contig 13200 bp, 10 predicted proteins | sample RVTome_5_FD_207665 | JGI IMG/M metagenome (GOLD analysis project Ga0214471, IMG submission 207665) | Soil microbial communities from uranium-contaminated site in the Upper Colorado River Basin, Wyoming, United States - RVT142D155 | ecosystem: Environmental > Terrestrial > Soil > Contaminated >...
AGGAGTACTGGCGCCGCCGCTTCGAGGATCGCGGGCTGCCGGTGGTGGGCGACGACGTGAAGTCCCAGGTGGGCGCCACCATCATCCACCGCATCCTGACCAAGCTCTTCATGGACCGCGGGGTGCGGCTCGAGCGGACCAGCCAGCTCAACGTGGGCGGCAACACCGACTTCTACAACATGCTGGAGCGCCAGCGCCTGCACTCCAAGAAGATCTCCAAGACGGACGCGGTCCGCTCCCAGCTCGCCCACGACATGGCCGACGACGACATCCACATCGGCCCGAGCGACTACGTGCCGTGGCTTCAAGACCGCAAGTGGGCGCACATCCGGCTCGAGGGCCGCAGCTTCGGGGACCAACCGATCAACGTCGAGCTGAAGCTCGAGGTGTGGGACTCGCCCAACTCGGCGGGCGTGGTCATCGACGCGATCCGCTCCTGCAAGATCGCGATGGACCGCGGCATCAAGGGCGCCCTGCTCGCGCCCTCGGCCTACCTGATGAAGTCTCCGCCCGAGCAGTGGTCCGACGAGGTGGCGCACACGCGCCTGGAAACGTTCATCAACGGCGCCGAATAGCCGCGCCGTCGCCGTCTCCGCTTCATGATCGCGATTTCCCGCACCGGCCGTGTTCTCCGCCGGCTGGTGCGCCTGTCCTGCCGCCGCCCCGCCGTCACGGTGGCGATCTCCCTCCTGCTCGCCGCCGTCGCCGTCGCCTACACCACGCACGCGCTGACCTTCAAGACCTCCACCCGCTCGCTGCTGCCCCAGGACGCGGGCTACGTGGCCCGCTACGCGGAGTACGCCAAGGAGTTCGGCGAGCTCGAGGACATCGTGGTGGTCGTGGAGGCCGGCTCCTTCGAGGGCGCGCGCGCCTACGCGGCGCGCCTCACCGAGGAGCTCAAGCAGGCGCCCGTCAAGTTCCAGCGGGTCGCCTACCGGATCGACCCCAAGCGGTTCGAGGGCCGCCAGCTCCTCTACCTCACGACCCGCGAGCTACGGGAGATCCGCGAGAAGATCTTCGACCACCAGGAGTTCATGGAGAGCTTCGCGGGGGACCCGAGCCTGGCCCGCCTGCTCGAGGGCGTGAACACCCAGATGGCGGCCGCCTTCGTGTCGAACCTCTTCGACATCGGGCTCCAGGACCGGGACCTGCCGGTGGACACGCGCTTCCTGCGCGTGCTCCTGGACCAGATGGCGAGCCGCCTGGAGCGCCCCGGGCCCTATCGCTCGCCCTGGGGCACGCTCTTCTCCTTCGGCGAGGATCCACCCGACGACGCGGGCTACTTCCTCTCCGAGGACAAGAGCCTGCTCTTCATCCTGGTGGAGACTCCCCCCAGCGAGAAGGGCAGCTTCATGGGCGACCAGGCCGCCATCGAGACGATCCGCGCGGCGATCGCCAAGCTGCGGCCCGCCTTCCCGAACGTGCAGGCGGGGGTCACCGGGGCGCCCGCCCTGTCCAACGACGAGATGACGACGGCCTTCCACGACAGCAGCATCTCGGACGTGCTCGCCTTCGCCCTCACCCTCCTGGTCATGACCCTGGCCTTCGTGCGGGTGGGCAAGCCGCTGCTGATGCTGGGCGTGCTCGCGGTGACCCTGGCCTGGTCCATGGGCGTCGTCACCCTCACGGTGGGACACCTCACCCTCTTCTCGGTGATGTTCATCTCCATCGTGGTCGGCATCGGGATCGACTACGGGATCTACTACCTCTTCCGCTACGAGGAGGAGATCTTCCTGGGGCGGAGCCTCCGCGAGGCCCTCGAGCATACCGCGGCGCGCACCGGCCCCGGGATGCTGGCGGGGGCCCTCACCGCCGCCGGCACCTTCTTCGTCCTCATGCTCACCGATTTCCGGGGCATCCAGGAGCTGGGCTTCATCGCGGGCATCGCGATCCTGCTCGCCTGGGTCGGCATGATGACGCTCTTCCCCGCGATCCTGGTGTTCGTGGACCGGCACCACGCGGACCGCCCGCGAGGGCAGCGGCCGCGGGCGCACCAGCTCGAGCGCATCCGCGTGCCCTTCCTGGACCGCCTGGTCACCTATCCCCGCACCGTCCTGATCGGGGCCGGCCTCCTCACCGCCTTCTCCCTCTGGGCGATACCCCGGGTGGGCTTCGACTACAACGTGCTCAACCTGCAGGCCAGGGGCACCGAGTCGGTGGCCTGGGAGCGCCGCATCCTCGCGAGCACCGGACGCTCCGGCTTCAACGGATTGTCCTCCGCCTCATCTCTGGACGAGCTGCGGGCCAAGCAGGCGGCCTTCGAGAAGCTGCCGTCGGTCTCCGAGACCGACTCGGTCCTGCGCGTGATCCCGGACGAGCAGCCCGAGAAGATCGCCCTGATCAAGAGCTTCGCCCCCCTGGTGGCCCCGATCCGCGTCGGCCGCTCGAGCCCGGTCGACCTCGACCGGCTCAAGCAGGCGCTCGCCGACATCAAGCGGCGCTTCGACGTGGTCGCGGTCGAGGCGGGAGCCAAGCTGCCCGCGGAGATCCGGGTGGTCCGCGACAAGACGATCGCGGTGCAGCGGCTGCTCGCGCGGAGCAACCGCGACTCGGCGGAGGCGGCCCTGAACTACCTGCAGGCCCAGCTCTACCGGGACTTCGTGAACAAGTTCTACAGCCTGCAGCGCAACCTCAGCCCCACCGGCGTGACCATCAAGGACGTGCCGGAGGAGCTCCGGCGCAAGTTCATCGGGGAGAACGGCCGCTTCCTCATCCAGGTCCACCCCAAGGTGGACATCTGGGAGAAGGCGGGCGCGGCCCAGTTCGTGCGGGAGCTGCGCACGGTGGATCCGGACGTCACCGGCCCGCCCATCATCACCTACGAGGCGACCGTGCTGATGGAGCGCGCCTACCTCACCGGCAGCGTCTACGCCTTCGTCTTGGTCGGCGGGCTCAGCATTCTGATGATCCGCCGCCTGCGCGAGAGCCTGCTCGGGCTCGTGCCGATGGTGCTGGGCGTCCTGTGGACCGTCGGGCTGATGCAGGTCTTCGGCATCAAGTTCAACCTGGCCAATATCTGGGGCCTGCCGCTCATCATCGGCACCGCGGCCGAGTTCGGCCTCAACGTGATCTTGAGCCATCTCGAGGGCCGCGCCCACGGCGGCCCGCTGGTCGCGCGCAGCGCGGTGCTCGGCGTCGCGCTGAATGGCATCACCACCATGGTGGGCTTCGGCAGCCTCATGATCGCCAACCACCAGGGCATCTTCAGCCTGGGCCTCCTGCTGACCCTGGGCTCCGCCTGCGGGCTCACGGCCGCGCTAATCGTGCTGCCGGTGGTGCTGAAGCTGCTGATGAAGCCGGTCGAGCGGCAGCCCGCGCAGATCGAGAAGCCGTCGGCGGCGTAGGGCGGGGGCGGTCGCCGAGCTGATTCGCCGACCTTAGTAGTCGCGCCCGAACCCCGCTCGCCTGGCGACGAACATCATCGGACGGCTCGCGTCGCCAGCGGATGCAGCACGCCGATCGCCCAGCCCACGTCCAGCCGCTCCCCCAGCCACCCGGGGAGTCCCGTGCGCGGATGCAGCCGGAGCTCCTCCGCGGCGTGCCTCGCCCGGAGGGCCGCCACCGGATCGGCGGGCACCGGCGCCGGCGGTAGCACGTCAGGCAATGCGCGGCCGTCCGGGCGCCGGAACTGGAGGGTCCCGTCGGCCTCACGCTCGACCTGGTAGCCCTCCTCGCGCACCGCGCCGTGATGGCGGCGGCAGAGTAACGCCAGGTTCGACAAGGTCGTCGGCCCGCCCTGCGCCCAATGCCGCACGTGCTGCCCCTGCCCGACCTGGACGGGGCACCCCGGGGAGCGGCAGGTTCGGTCTCGATGCTGTAGCGCCCGCCGCAGCGCCGGGGGGATCGTGCGCGTCCGGGCCCCGACCTCCACTACCCGCCCGTCCTCGTCGTGCCGCATCACCACCCGGCTCGCGTCGCACGCCAGCCGCTGCGACGTTCCCGCGGGAACGTGGCCCCCTTTTTCCAGCACGGATTGGCCGGGTCGCGCCGGATACATGACGACCTCCGCCATTTCAAAAGCTGAGCAACATCCAGAGGAACAGCGCGACCATCGTGGCAATACCGACTAGAACCCAGGCCACAGACACTGGACGCGCGGAAACCTGTACTTCGACAGGCAGCCCGTAGTACTGCTGAATCTGGTTCCGCTTGATATATCGGAGCGTCACGTAGCTCACCATCGTCCCGACCGGGAATGCGAACAGCATCACGTACAGGAATATCCTGAATAGTCGAAACCCCCACTTCGTGGACGTGACAACGCCGAGGCCAGTCGAAAACACCAGGACGTCCACTGCGAGCAACATCAGAACTGGCAAGTACCCAGTCTGGACCTGAGCCCGCACCCTGTGCTGGCGCCGCGATCCCAATCCAAACGGACATCGATCTTACATATCCATTCTCCGCATCTCGGGACACCCCCTCACCCTGCCCTCTCCCCAGAGGGGAGAGGGCTAAGTGGTGGGACGCCCCTTAGAGGGCGTCCGGCTCCAGGGCGATGCGGTCGAGGTCGGGGCGGGTGTAGGAGCCGAGGCTGCGGTAGTCGAGGTCGGCGTAGTTCTTGATCCAGCGCTGGGCGATCTTCACCGCCTTGCGGTAGCGCTCCTCGGTCTGGGCGTCGCGGGTCTTCATCAGGCGCAGGATGTCGTCGCACTCCTCCTGCAGGAGCCGCTTCACCAGCGCCGCGTCGTGGGTCGCCGCGGGGCCCTGCGTGGTCTTCACCGCGTGGCGAATGCGTTGCGCGATCTGGGCCACCGACATGCGTCCGGTGGCCAGGTCCTCCATCAGGGCCGGATGCACGCCGGGCTTGCCCGCGAGACTGTCGATGCCCTTGGCCCCGCGCCCCTGGAGCCAGGCCTCGACGTACTCGATCACCATGCGGGCGTTGCGGCGCGTGCCTTCGAGCGTGATCGGGCCCGCCGGCACCTCGACGCGCACCGGGTAGCTCTCCGGCTTCACCATCTCCGGCCGGGGCTTCCAGGTTCCGCCGGCGTGCACCCGCTTGAAGGGCTCCGCCGCGGTCTTCATGTGAAAGATGTGGGCCACCCAGGCACGGATGAACCCCTGCTCGGCCTCCCACACCTTGTCGGCCTTGATGGACTCCGCGGCCACCCGATTCACCTCCGGGTCGGGATTGGGCAGCGCGGTGGCCATCCCGCCGATGGGGACGGCGCCGTGCTTGAGGCAGACCGCGACCAGCCGGCGGAAGATATTCGAGAGGAACGGCGTGGTCTTGATGTCCACCCCGAAGCGATCCGGCCACACCGAATTGGGATCGGCCATCACGAACTCGAAGATGCTCGCCTTGAGGTCCCAGCGGGCCGCGTTCAACCCGGCCGCGTAGGGCCCAAGGGCGTGGAGCATCTCCTCCATCTCGTAGACCGCGGGCAGCGCCTCGACGAGGGGGATCGCGCGGATCGCCGCGTCCTTGAGGAACGGCAGGAGCGCGCGGCTCCGGTCGAAGACGTCGCGGTACCAGGCGCATTCCTCCGCCCCGTCCACCTTGGGCAGGTAGAAGTAGATGCCCTGCCCGCGGCCGGCCTGGGCGCGGCCCGGGTAGTAGAGGGTCAGCGCGGTGCCGAGGATCGCGGCGGACACCGGCCGGCCGTCCACCGTGACCTCCGGCTCGTCGAGATGCAGCCCGCGCTCGCGGTGCATGAAGAACGGCAGCTCGCCGGGGGCGATGCGGTATTCCCGGTTCCGCTCGCGGTCCACGTACTGCAGCTCGTGGTTCACCGCGGCGAGCCGGTTGTGGCAGGCGCGCACCGTGTCGATCAGGCGATGCCCGGCCGAGTCCTCGTCGTCGTCGAGGTCTCCCTCCGCCCGCTCCCCTTCCGGTCCCGGGTTGAGCGCGTTGATGAACATGCTGGTGATCGAGCACGGGCCCGAGATCTCGATGCCGGGGGTGGCCAGGTCCTTCGGCACCGGCGGCACCTTCCAGTCGGACGTGGTGATCGCGCTCGCCGGCAGCGGCTCGGGCAGCCGGCCCTGCTTGAGCGCGCGCACGAGCCGCTCGTCCCGCTTGGTCCGCAGCGCGTGCGCGCGCGGGGTGAACTCGTCGCACAGGCGGACGAGGTAGTCGCGGAACTCGGGGGTGAAGAGGGCGGCGGCACCCTCCACCGGGGCGACCTGCACCCGGTCGGCCGCGTTGCGGGAAGTTCCTGGATTCGCCGGCATTGGCGTGGCTCCGTTCGGTCTTAAAGATTCGAGAAGAACCGCGGCGCGGGAGTCATCAGAGGCGCTCCACCTGCACCAGGTTCGAGTGTAGCGCGGGACCGCCGCCCATGTCCGTGGTGCGGTCGTCGGTCAGCGCGTTGACCCCGCGCCCGCCCGGCTGGTGCTTGCTCCACCAGATCCCCTCCACCACTGCCACCCCCTCGCGCGTGTCGCGGGTCAGCTCGGCGGCGAACCGCGCCTCGCCGCGCGCGCTCCGCACGAGCACCGCGTCGCCGCTCTGGATGCCGCGGGCCGCGGCGTCCGCCGGATGCAGCAGCACCGCGGGCCCGCGCTGGCGACGCCGCAGCAGCTCCGACTGGCTGAACGACGAGTTGAGGAAGAAGCGGTTGGGCGGCACGATGCACTGCAGCGGATAGCGCCGGGTGAGCTCGGCGTGCTCCGGGCCCTCCACCAGGGGCACGTAGGTGGGCAGCGCGGGCCGGCCCTCCCGGGCCAGCGACTCCGACACGAACTCGACCTTGCCGGACGGGGTGGGAGCCCCATCCGCGAAGGGCAGATACGGCCGGCCCACGCGGAGGCGCATCGAGCGCTCGACCTCGAGCCGCTCCAGCGTGATGCCCGCGACCGACGGATCACCCGAGGCGAGCGCCTCGCGGATGAGGTCGTCCTCGCTCTTGCGGAAGTGGGGGTCGCGGAGCCCCATCGCCCGCGCGAGGAGCCGGGTCACCTCCCAGTTCGAGCGCGACTCGCCCTCCGGGGGGATCACCGGCCGGGCGAGCTGCACGTAGAAGTGGCCGTAGGACTTGTAGCAGTCGGTGTGCTCCATGGACGTCGTGGCGGGGAGCACCAGGTCGGCGTAGTCGGTGGTGTCGGTGAGGTGCTGCTCGTGCACCACCGTGAAGAGATCTTCGCGCGCCAGTCCCCGGAGCACCAGCTCCTGGTTGGGCACGATCGAGGCCGGGTTCGCGTTGTAGGCGTAGAGCGCCTTGACCGGCGGCGCCAGATCCGGATCGGTGAGCGCGCGCCCGAGCTGGATCATGTTGATCACCCTCGGCGCCGGCTCGGGCATCAGGTCCGGCCGCTCGACCGCCGCGTTGGAGAGGCCGAACGCGGAGCTGGACGCCAGCAGGGCGCCGCCCGCGGGATGCGCGTAGGCCCCGGTCACCGCGGGCAGGCACGCGATGGTCCGGCACGTCATGCCGCCGTTGTCGTGGCGGGAGAGCCCGATCCCGACCCGGATGAACGCGGCGCGCGTGGCCCCGTAACGACGGGCGAAGGCGACGACGTCCTCCGCGGCGAGCCCGGTGATCGCGGCCACGCGCTCGGGATCGTACTGCTTGACGTGCTGGGCCAGGGCCGTGAAGCCGAGCGTCGCGCGCTGGATGTAGTCCTGATCCACGCGGCCCTCGCCGATGAGGACATGCATGACGCCCAGGGCCAAGGCCCCGTCCGTTCCCGGTCGCGGCATGAGATGCCAGTCGGCCCGCCGCGCGGTCGGGGTCCGGTAGGGATCCACACAGACCACGAAGGCGCCGCGCCGGCGCGCCTCCTTCACCAGCGTCATCGCGTTGATGTGGGTGTGGGAGGCGTTGATGCCCCAGAGCACGATCAGGTCCGAGTCCACCATCTGCTCGGAGTCGTTACCGGTCACGGTGCCCAGGGTGCCCTGCCAGCCCGCGTAGGCCGTGCTCACGCAGATGGTGCGATCGAGCCGCGAAGCGCCGAGCGCGTAGAAGAGCGAATGGCCCGCCCGGTTCTGCACCAGCCCGAGCGTGCCGCCGTAGGAGAACGGCAGGATGGCCTCGCGGCCCCACTGGGCGATCACGCGCTGCCAGCGGTGGGCGATCTCGTCCACCGCCTCGTCCCAGCCGATCGGCTCGAAGCGCCCCTCGCCTTTGAGCCCGACTCTACGGAGAGGCCTCGCGACTCTGGTAGTCCCGTAGACGCGCTCGGCGTAGTCGTGGACCTTGCCGCAGATGACGCCCCGGGTGAAGGGGTGTCCGGGATCACCGGTGACGTCGGTGATGCGCCCCGCCTCCACCGTGACCTGGAGCGCGCACTGCGACGGGCAATCGTGTGGACACACGGACGGCAACGTGGCTCGCATCGAGAGGCTAGATTATCATGGGCCATGCGCGGGCACCCCTTCCAGAACCCCGAGGCCCGCCGGCTCGCGCTCCTCTTCGCGATCGTCTACTTCGCCCAGGGCATGATCTACCTGCCCGACCAGGTCGTCGCGATCGTGTTCAAGGAGCGCGGCCTCACCGCCGGCCAGCTCGCCGCGTTCGTCTGGATCACCACGATCCCGTGGTTCATCAAACCGCTCTACGGCCTGCTGTCGGACTTCGTGCCGCTCTTCGGCACACGGCGACGCAGCTACTTCCTGATCATGTCCGGGGGGGCCGCGCTGGCCGCGGCCGGGGTGAGCCTGATGCCGCAGGCTCCCTACGTCGCGCTCGCCACCATGATCACCCTGCTCTGGCTGGGGGTGGGCTTCACCGATGTCCTGACCGACGCGCTCATGGTGGAGAACGGCAAGCGGGTGGGGCTGACCGGCGCGTTCCAGTCCGTGCAGTGGGGCGCGCTGAGCGCGGCCTCGATCCTGGTCGGGGTGGGCGGCGGCTACCTCGCCGAGCGCCGGGCCTTCGCGGCCGCGTTCGCGGTGGTCGCCGGCTTCCCGGTCGTCTCGTTTCTGATGGCCCTCCTCGTGGTGCGGGAGCCGCCCACGCGCCCGAACCTCGAGGGCTTCGGCGAGACCTGGACCGCGGTCCGCCAGGCGCTCGGGCGCCGCGACCTGTGGGCGGTGGCGGGCTTCACCTTCTTCTGGGCGTTCAGTCCGTCGTTCGGGCCCGCGTTCTTCTACTACGAGACCGACGTCCTCGGCTTCTCCCAGACGTTCATCGGCGTGCTCTCCTCGCTGGGGGCCACCGCGAGCATCGCGGGCGCCTGGGCCTACGCGCGCCTGTCACGGCGGTTGTCGCTCAAGCGCCTGATCGTGTGGTCGATCGGCGCCGCGGTGCTGGGCATGCTCGCCTACCTCGTCTACCGGGGCCCCGTCTCCGCGGTCATCATCACGGTGGTGTTCGGCGCGATCGGCATGACCACCCAGCTCGCGTTCATGGACCTGGCCGCCAAGGCCTGCCCGCGCCACGCCGAGGCCACGTTCTTCGCGCTCCTGATGTCGGTCTACAACCTCGGGATGCGCAGCGGGGAGTGGACCGGCGCCAACCTCTACGACTGGCTGGGCTATGCCCCGCTCGTGCTGATCTCGACCGCGTGCACCGCGGCCGCGTGGCTCCTGGTCCCGCTCGTGCCGATCGACGCCATCCAGGCCGCCGCTCAGGAATCCTCGCGCTCCTCCCGCTCGACCGCCTGCTTGGCGGACTCGTAGGCGCGACGCAGCCAGCGAATGGCCCGCCCGACGTCGCGCGGACCCTCCACGCGGCACTCGACCCAGCCCGCCGCGCTCATGCGCCGGTGGGGCGAGCAGCCCGCCGCGAGCGCGCGCCGCTGATCCTCCGGCCCGAGCCTGATCCAGAGATCGGTGTCCTTGGCGCGCAGCGGAAAGCACGCGAAGAGGCGGGGGCCCACGAAATAGCCCCAGCGTCCGAACATCGGGGTGATCCTGACCCGGGGCCATTTGCCGAGTGTCTGGTTCAGCTCGGCCGCCGGTCCGGTCCCGCCGCGCTCGAGCGTCCGGCGGGTCTTCCGCGCCGAGCCGAGGCCGCGGAACGGCCGGCGGGGGTCCACGCTAGCTCAGGGGATTCGTGGGGCCGAGGGCGGTGAGCCCGCCGTCCACGATCGTGGTGGAGCCGGTCACGGCCTCGTTGGCGAGCAGGAACACCACCGCCTCCGCGGCCTCCTCGACGGTGACGGGGCGGCCGATCGGGGTGAGGCTCCCGATCTGGGCGAGCAGGTCCCGGGTGATGAGGCCGCCGCCGAAGCCGGTGGCGAGCAGGCCCGGGGCCACCGCGTTGACCCGGATGCGGGAGGGCGCGAGCGCGCGGGCCAGCGATTTCGTCAGCGCGTCGAGCCCGGCCTTGGAGGCCGCGTAGGCCATCGACGAGCCGGTGCCGGTGAACGTCGCCACCGAGGTGATGTTGACGATGGCGCCACCGCCCCGCCGCTCCATGTGGGGCACCGCGGCGCGCACGCAGTAGAAGGGGCCGCGCAGGTTGGTGGCGACGACGCGATTCCAGATCTCGTCGGTGAGCGCGTCGAGGTCCCGGTGCGGGACCCGCTGGGTCCAGCCCGCGTTGTTCACCAGGCAGTCGAGGCCGCCCAGCTCGCGCGCGACCTCGTCGACCATGGCCCGGACCTGGGCGTCGCGCGTGACGTCGGCCTGGATCGGCAGGGCCCGGACGCCCGCCTCCTCGGCGAGCTTGGCCGTCTCGTGGGCCGCCGCCTTCGACTTGGCGTAGTTGACCGCGACCGCGGCCCCTTCGCGGGCCAGCGCCAGCACCGTCGCGCGGCCGATGCCGGTGGCGCCTCCGGTGACCAGCGCGACTTTCCCGGAAAGCCTAGGGCCCGCCGGCTTCATGCGGGATGGATCAGGGGAAGTGGTACCGGGAGATGTGGAGATGCACTCCGTGGGAGGACTGGGGCTCGACGGTCAGCTCGCCCGCCCCGAGCAGCAGCGCGGCCCGGGCTCGCTCGAGCCGCGCCACCAGCGGCGGCATGTCCGGCGCCACCATGGACAGCGCGACCATGCCTTCCATCCCGCCCACCTCGCTCGCGGGCACCATCAGGAGCGTGCCGCCGCCGGGCCAGCCGAGCATGGTGCGCGGCCCGCCGTTGACCTCGACCTCGGGCAGGCCGAAGAGATCCTGGTAGGTCTTGGCGGTGTCGTGCGGCGCGGGCGACCCGATCACGAGCCGCTTGAAGCGCACCGGCGACTCCACCGGCGGCTCGCCGGCGGCGGGGGTGGCCAGCTCCACGAGCACGCCGTGACAGGCCCTGGGATGCAGGAACGCGATGCGGCCGGCGAGCCCGTCGCGCGGGGCGGTGTCGAGCAGGGCCACGCTCTTGGACTGGAGCGCGCTCAGATCGCCCGCCACGTCCGCGGTCTTGAAGCACACGTGGTGGAGCCCTTCGCCGCGCTTGGCCAGGAACCGTCCGATCGGGGTCTCGGCTCCGAGCGGCTCCAGCAACTCGATCTCGCTGTCGCCCGCGGCGAGCAGCACCGCGCGCACCCCTTGCTCCTTGACGGTCGCCTCGCGCACGAGCGGCAGGCCGAGCGTGTCCCGCCAGAAGCCGTAGGCCTGCGAGAGGCTCTTCACCGCGATACCGACGTGGTGGATGCTGGTCACCATGGCGTGGTCACCACGACACGCTAGCCGACGAGGCTCGGATTTTCAAGGTCTTTCGCCCTCAGGCCTGCGAGAAGAGCTTCTCGCTCGGCACGGGCGGCACGGAGACCAATCCCGCGTTCTCCTCGACGTGGGCCAGGCTACGCATCCCGCAGAGCGCGGTCCCCACACCGGGCGTCGACCGCACGAACTGGAGCGCGCGCTGCGCGTCCGTCCGTAGTCCCTCCAGCACCTGGGCGAGGGCAGACGGCAGGTTCTGGGCGAGCTTGCCCTGCAGCAGCGACGCGGAGGTCATGACGTAGATGCCGAGCTGCTCGGCCGCCTGCATGACCGGAAGGGAGGCCGCGCCGACGCGCTGGTTGGCCACCGTGATCGCCTCGGTCATGGCGAGGTTGTACGGGAGCTGGATCATGCCGAAGTGGTGCCGGTCGCCCGCCACCTCGCGCGCCAGGCTCACCAGCCCGGGCAGCGAGAGATGGTCGCGGGCCGTCGCGGGCTCCCGGAAGCCGGTCCAGGTGGCGGCGCCGTACCAGCGGATCTTGCCGTCGGTCACCGCGCCTTCGAGAAGCTCGAAGGCGGCCCGCATGCGGGCCAGGAACGTGGCCTGGTCCACCGCGCCGAGCTGGGTCTCCGGGTTGTGCACGAAGTAGACGTCGATGGTCTCGACGCCCAGGTTGGCGCGGCTCCGGTCGAGCTGGTCGGCGAGATAGCGCGGGGCGATGCAGTGGCCGTCGCCCACCACCTCGTCCGCCTTGACGATCCCGGCCCGCACGTAGGCGTCGACCGGATGCGGCAGGAATCCGCCCTTGGTCGCGAGCAGGAAGTCCTCGCGCGCGATCCGGACCTCGGTGGCCAGCGCGCGGAGCACCGCCCCCACGTTGCGCTCGCTGCGCTGATGGCGGTAGTTGATCGCGGAGTCCACCACGTTGAACCCCAGCTCGAGCGCCCGCCGCACCGTGGCCTGGTAGGCGCGGTCGGTCGCCTCGTCCTCCGAGCCCAGGTAGGTGCCGATGCCGAGGGAGGACAGCGTGAGGCCCTGCCACGTCCGGAAATGTCCCTCGCCGGCCCGGGCGCCCCGCCGCGTGCGGTAGCCCGCGGTGCCCTCCACCGTCGCGAAGCCCTGGATCGCCGGTGCCGCCGCCATCATGTCTCCCGGTACACGAGCAGGATCAGCCCGATCGCGGTCATGCACGCGGCCCAGATCCAGCCGGGGATGCGCCGGTCGGCGGCGGGCAGTCGCACCTCGAGCCACCGGCCCCAGGCCATGACCACGCCGAGCAGCCCCATGGGCGCGTGCGAGACCTCGGTGAGGAACTCCGTCTTCAGGTTGAACATGGCGTGCGAGTGCGTCAGGAGCAGCGCGCCCCCCGACGCGCAGAGCACCGGGAAGACCAGGCGCCCGCCGGGCCGCGTGAGCCGCCCCGCGCGCACCATCCACTCGAACACCGCGAGGGCCACCACCAGCAGCACCACCAGCCGGTGCTGCAGCACGTCGGGCAGGACCATGCTCTCCCAGAAACCGGCCGGCCCCAGCGGCCAGGCCCGCGGATCGTTGCGCACGAACAGGAACGCGGCCAGGCCGAGGAAGCCGAGCGGCCAGTGCCGCGCCCAGCGCGCGCGGCCCGTCTGATCGAGCAGCGCGAGCAGCCCCATGGTGAACACGAAGAAGCCCGCCACGTGGTGATTGTACTCGGACCACGCGTACTCCTCCGGC
>Ga0214471_10002960_pt1 | contig 13200 bp, 10 predicted proteins | sample RVTome_5_FD_207665 | JGI IMG/M metagenome (GOLD analysis project Ga0214471, IMG submission 207665) | Soil microbial communities from uranium-contaminated site in the Upper Colorado River Basin, Wyoming, United States - RVT142D155 | ecosystem: Environmental > Terrestrial > Soil > Contaminated >...
CTTCGGCGCTCCGCCCGCGGTATTCGCGGCGGCGCTGCAAGAAGCCAAGGAGCGCGGCCTGCGGACCGCCTGCCACCACGCGCAGCTCGCGGTGACCGGGGCGAACGCGCTCGACACCGCGCGCTGGGGCCTGACGACCATGGAGCACTGGTACGGACTTCCCGAAGCGCTCTTCACCGACCGCGTGGTCCAGGACTACCCGGCCGACTACAACTACAACGACGAGCAGCACCGTTTCGGCCAGGCCGGGCGCCTGTGGGCGCAGGCGGCGCCGCAAGGCAGCGCGCGCTGGAACGCGGTGATGGACGAACTGCTCGCGCTCGACTTCACGCTCGACCCCACGCTGACGATCTACGAAGCGAGCCGCGATCTGCAGCGCGCGCGCCGCGCCGAGTGGCACGAGCTCTACACGCTGCCGAGCCTCTGGGACTTCTACCAGCCGAGCCGCAACGCGCACGGCAGCTACTGGTTCGACTGGACCACCGCCGACGAGATCGCCTGGAAAGAGAACTTCCGCCTGTGGATGCGCTTCCTCGACGAATACAAGGACCGCGGCGGCCGCGTCACCACCGGGTCCGATTCGGGCTTCATCTTCAAGCTGTACGGTTTCGGCTACGTGCGCGAGCTCGAGCTTCTCCAGGAGGCCGGTTTCCACCCGCTCGAAGTGGTCCGCGCCGCGACCCTGCACGGCGCCGAGGCCCTTGGCCGCGCCAGCGAACTCGGCAGCATCGAACCCGGCAAGCTCGCCGACATGGTGCTGGTGCCCGCCAACCCGCTCGCCAACTTCAAGGTGCTCTACGGCACGGGCGCGGTGCGCCTCGACGCCGGCAACCAGCCGGTGCGGGTCGGCGGCGTCCGCTGGACCATCAAGGGCGGCGTGATCTTCGACGCCCCGGCGCTGCTCGCCGACGTGCGCGCGATGGTCGATGCTGCGTGGCGCGCCGAAGGCCGCAGCCTGGCGCAGCCAGGGCTCGCCCCGTTCGGCGCGCGCTAGTCCTTGCCCGAAAATGCGGCTTGCCAGCTCGAATCGAGGTCGGCCGGCGCCCACTCCCAGATTTCGCGCAGCGCGCGGCGCTGCAAGCCCACCAGGTCCCGGCCGCTCGGATAGCCGCGCTCGTCGAGCTGGCCGCTCACTTCGCCCAGGAAGCGCGCGAAGGAGAGCGAATGGGCGTCGAGCAGGTGGCGGACCGCCGCCCAGATCGCGACGTGCTCGTCGTCGCTGAATTCGCCGACCGTGTTGCGGCGCAGCAATTCGGCGAGCGCCGGCGCGCGCTTCTTGCCCGCGAGCTCGCGCGCGCGGTCCGGCCAGTTCGAGGACCGGCCGCGCTCCCGGTAGGCGCCTTCTTCGCCCTCGCGCGTCCAGCTTTCGGGCTCGGCTTCCTTTTCCATCGCGTGTGCGAGGCCTTCGTCGAGCCACACCGGCGGGTCGTAGGAGAAGTGCTTGTACGCCGCCAGCAGCATGTGCGAGAGGTTGTGGACCAGGTACGGCCACAGCCAGCGGTCTTCGCGCAAGTCGCCGTCTTCGCACGGCGCGGACAGGATCAGCTTGTGCGGATCCTTGCTGTGCCAGCGCAAGGCGTCGGTCACCTTCACTCCCGTGCGCACGCGGGTGAAGATCTCGTGGCTCGCGCGCCGCTCGTGCAGCACCACTTCGAACTTGTCCTTTTCGCCGAGGTACCGGCCGTCGCCCATGAACGGCCCGTCCGCCGCGCGGGTCTCCGCAAAGTCGGCGTCGCTCACGCCGAGCAGGCTTTGGAAGCGCGCGTAGAACTCTTCCCCGCGCATCGCCAGCAAGTGCAGGCGCAGCCACGGGTCCAGGCTCTTCACTTTCCTGGGCATCGACGGCAGCAGGATCCGCAAGCGCTCGAGCTCGGGTTCGAGCCGCTTACGCTCCTTCGCCGAGAGATTGGCGTTGGGCAGCGACGACGCCCAGCGCAGGTGCTGCGTCTCGAGGAAGCGCCACTCGTATTCGGGAAGCAGCTTCTGCAGCGCTTCGCTGCCGTCCGAGCCCAGCGCGAGCGGACCGTGCGAGACGACCCCGGCGCTGGCCATGAGCTCGGGATCGCCGCCGCAGTAAGGGCACTGCGCCGCCGTCGGAAAAGCGCCGCGCTGCGCTGCGAACGCCGCCGGCGCGGCGACGGCCAATACACCGAGCGCCGCCAGGGCGATGCGGATCGTGGCGCGCCGCACCGGTCCGGCTCCGCTCAGACCGCCGCTTCGAGGACCGCGGTCATCGAACCCGTGCTGGTCGCGATGCGGGGATCGGCGCCGTACTGCAGGATCTGGTCCTGCTTGAACTCGGCGGCCTCCCTGTAGCCGGTCCACACGACCGCGCGGGACTCGCGGTCGATCTCCTCCGCAAAGCGGTAGGCGACCGATTCGGGGTGCCCGAACAGGCGCGCGAGCATTTCGATCACGTAGTCGAAAGTGTGTTGGTCGTCGTCGAGCAGCACCACTTGCCAGCGCCGCGACGACTGAGAGCGCGAGTCCTTGGCGGGCTCGGTCGCGGACTGCGCGGCGGACGGATCGATCATGGCGCCAGCATAGCGCAGATCCGGAGAGGGGTGCCGCGGCCGCCGCTCAGGCTCGCAATTCGGGACGGTCGCGGTATTCGGCGAGCGCCTCGGGGTTTGCCAGGGCCTCGGCATTGGCGACCTGACGGCCTTCCAGCACGTCGCGCACGGCGATTTCGGAGATCTTGCCGCTGCGCGTGCGCGGAATGTCGTGCACCTGCAGCACCGCCGCGGGAACGTGCCGCGGGGTGGCGCCTTCGCGGACGCGGGCACGGACGCGCTCCACCAGCTCCGGACCGAGCTGCAGGCCGGCGCGCAAGCGCAAGAAGAGGATCACACGCTGGTCGCCGTCGCCGGTCGACTGCCCCACCACCACGGCTTCTTCGACTTCGTCGAATTGCTCCACCTGCCGGTAGATCTCGGCGGTGCCGATCCGCACACCGCCCGGGTTGAGCGTCGCGTCGGAGCGGCCGTGGATCACGACCCCGCCGTGCTCTGTCAGCTCGACCCAGTCGCCGTGCCGCCAGACGCCGGGGAAGTGCTCGAAGTAGGCCGCGGGGTCGCGCGCGCCGCCGGGGTCATTCCAGAAGCCCGTCGGCATACTGGGGAACGGCCGGGAGCACACCAATTCGCCGGGTTCGCCCACCGCCGACCGGCCATGCGCGTCGCGCACTTCGACCGCCATCCCCAGCCCGCGCGCCTGGATCTCGCCGCGCCGCACGGGCAGCAGCGGACAGCCGAGGACGAAACAGCTGATGATGTCGGTGCCGCCCGAGATCGACGCGAGCTGCACGTCGGCCTTGACCCGGTCGTAGACCCAGTCGAAGGACTCGGGGACCAGCGGCGAGCCGGTGCTGTAGATCGCGCGCAGCGCGCCCAGATCGTGGCCCGCCGCCGGTTCCACGCCGGCCTTCTTGCAAGCGTCGAGATACTTGGCGGACGTGCCGAAGTGCTCGACGCGTTCTTCGGCGACCAGATCCCAGAGCGCGGCGGGGCCGGGATGGAACGGGCTGCCGTCGAATAGGACGAGAGCCGCCCCGCTCGCCAGCCCGGTGACCAGCCAGTTCCACATCATCCAGCCGGTGGTCGTGAAGTAGAACAGCTTCTCTTCCGCGCGCAGGTCGCAGTGCAGCTGGTGCTCCTTGAGGTGCTGCAAGAGCGTGCCGCCGGCGCCGTGGACGATGCACTTGGGCCGGCCCGTGGTGCCCGACGAGTACATCACGTAGAGCGGATGATCAAAACCGAAGCACGGGAAGCCGGGCGCTTCGGCGGCGCCGAGAAAGTCTTCCCAAAGCACGGCTCCGGGCAATCCCGCGAGGTCGGGCTGCGCGGCGACGTAGGGCACCACGACCACCGTGGTGACGCTCGGGAGCCCGGCACGGACCTGGGCGCCGCGGGCCAGGCAGTCGTGCGCTTTTCCTTTGTAGATGTAGCCGTCGGCGAGCAGCAGGATCTTGGGCTCGATCTGGCCGAAGCGGTCGAGCACGCCGGCCGTGCCGAAGTCGGGCGAGCACGACGACCAGGTCGCGCCGCAAGCGGCCGTGGCGAGCATCGCGATCACCGCTTCGGGAAAATTCGGCACGAAGGCCGCCACCCGGTCCCCCGGCTGCACGCCGGCGGCGCGCAGACCGGCCTGGCAGCGCGCGACCAGGCGCCGCAATTCGGCGCGGTCGAACGAGCGGCGCAGCCCATCTTCGCGGCGGAACAGGAGCGCCAGATTCCGGTCGTCGCCGCCGGCGCCGCCGTCCAGAAGGTTCTCGGCGAAATTCAGCTCGGCGTCGGGGAAGAAGCGCGCACCCGGCATCGCGCCGGGATCGACCAGCACCCGCTCGCCGCGTCCGCCGATCACTCCGCAGAAGTCCCAGACCAGCGGCCAGAACAGCTCGGGAGAGCGGACCGACCAGCGCCACAGCGCGTCGTAGTCGGCGAGCGCGCGCCCGGCCACGGCTTGGGCGCGGATGCGGAACGCGTGCATGCGCGACGCCGCCACGCGTTCGGGGGCGGGCGTCCACAAGGCCGGGGCGCGGGTCGCGGTCATGGCCGCGACATCATCGCAGCGGCCCCGCACGGCTGCCACCTGGCGCTACCATGCCGGGCTGCGCGCGCGCCCCGGACGGTCCGAATGCGGCTCGCAGGACTTGACCGTGCCGCAGCTGTCCCGCGACTCCGAAGCCTCCGTGGCTTTCATCCTCGAGCTCGGGCTCGCGCTGCACCGTTTCGGCACTCCGGCCAACCGTCTCGAAGACGCGCTCGCGCAAGTCGCCGGGCGGCTCGGAATCCCCGCGCGCTTCTTCTCCTCGCCGACCGCGCTGATGGCCGCGTTCGGCCCGCCGGAGCGCCAGCGCACCAGCTTGATCCGCGTCGACCCCGGCGAAGTCGACCTCGACCGCCTCGGCCGGCTCTACGCGCTGGCCGACGACGTCGCCGACGGCCGGGTTGGCATCGAAGAAGGCACGGCGAGCGTGCGCGAGATCCTGGCGAAGGACCACGCCACCGGGCCCGCGCTCACCATCGCCGCGTTCGCGGTGGCGAGCGGCGCCGCGGCGCGTTTCTTCGGCGGCGGCTTGCCGGAAGTCGCCGTTGCGGTGGCGATCGGCGGCGCCAACGGCCTCCTCGCGCTGCTGCTCGGCCGCGCCGAGAACGGCACTCCGCTGTTCCCGGTCGCGGCGAGCTTCCTCGCGGCCTTCGCCGCGGTGGGCGCGGCGCACGTCGCGGCGCTGCACGCGTCCTTGTGCGCGCTCGCCGGGGTGATCGTCCTGGTGCCGGGACTCACGCTGACGGTCGGTCTGAACGAGATCGCCACCCGCCACCTCGCGTCGGGCACCACGCGCTTGACCGCCGCCGCGGTGGTTTTCCTGGAGATCGGCTTCGGCGTCGTGGTCGGCGAACGCAGTGCGACGGCGTTGTGGGGCGAAGCTGCGGCCGTAGCGCCCGTGCCGCTGCCCGCCTGGACCGAGTACGCCGCCTTGCTCGCGGCGGGCCTCGCTTTCGGTGTGCTGTTCCGAGCTCCCTGGCGCGGCCTTCCATGGGTGATCGCCGCCGCCGCGCTCGCGTACGCGGGCGCGCGGATCGGCTCACTCACAGTCGGCCCCGAAGTCGGTGCGAGTTTCGGCGCGTTCGTACTCGGCACCGCCGGCAATCTTTACGGCCGCCTGCTGCGGCGCCCCTCGCTCACGCTGATCGTGCCCGGCCTGCTGATGCTGGTGCCGGGAAGCCTCGGTTTCCGCAGCCTCGCGGCCATGATCGAACACGACACCTTGACTGGACTCGAAACGGCCTTCGCCATGGCGCTGGTGGGGATCTCGATCGTGGTCGGGTTGCTGGTCGCCAACGCCGTGGTTGCGCCCCGGCGCATGCTCTAGGGAATCTGGCCTCCTTGGGTGTGTGGAGAGTCTTCGTATTCGCGTAACGAGGGCCGCCGAAGGCGTCGTCCAGACGGGACCGTGCTGCAGGTGGCCGGTCACGTTCCTCGATGCGATTCCATCCACCCTGTTGCCCACACGAAGCGTGCCCAAGCCGCCTCGAATGCCGCCCGCAGCGCTGGCGGCGTCATGGTTACTACCAGCGGCGTTGCGACGCTCGAAGGGTGCCCCGATTCCGGTGCCTGGACTGCGGTAGGGGCTTCAGTTCGCAGACCTTCCGCGTCGACTACGGCCTACGGAAGCCGTGGCTCGACGCGCCGATCGCGCGCCTGTTCAGCGCCAAGGTCAGCCTCCGTCGGGGTGCGGAGATGCTTGGCGTCCGGAGGCCCACCCTCGAACGGCGGCTCGAGCGATTTGGACGTCACGGCAGTCTGCTGCACGAAGCCTTCCTCGCCCGGCACAAGGTCGTGCGCGGAGGGCTGGCCGGGACTTTCCAACTCGACGAGCTCGAGACCTTCGAAACCGACCGCCGGCTCCAGCCCGTCACGGTCCCGGTGCTCATCGAACGCGGCAGCTACTTCCTCGTGCATGTCGAGACCGCGCCATTGGCGGCCCGTGGCGGCCTTTCCGACCGGGATGAAGCCCGAAAGAAACAATGGCAAGACGTCCACGGAACGCGCGTCGGACAGTCACGGGATGCGGTCCGCCGCACCCTCGAGGCGTGGCGACGGTGGCATCACCCGGTCGCGCTTCCCCAACTGCAATCCGACAAGAAGCAGAGCTACCGGGCCCAACTGCGAGCAGTATTCGGAACCCGCGGGCACAGCCACCAGGCCGGCTCCTCCAAGGCCACGCGCGACTACCGAAACCTGCTCTTCCCGATCAACCACACTAACGCGATGCTTCGCGACCACGTGAGCCGATTGGTGCGCAGGAGTTGGGCGCACAGCAAGAAGCGCTCGCGTCTCACGCGGCACCTTTGGATCTTCGCGCTCTTTCGCAACTACGTGCGGGGGATCACTCGGAAGGCGCCGGAAGTGACCTCCGCCATGGCGCTGGGAGTCGCGCAGAGAAAGTACGAGTGGAGCGAGGTCCTGCGTTGGCGAGCCGAATACTTCTTCCGGATCGGAACCCACTGAAAGGGGCCAGATTCGCTACTTGGCGGTGACCTGCTCCAGCACCCCCACCACCAAGCGCGAGCGGTGCACGCCGCCGCGGAACACCCGCTGCGTCGCGGGGACGAAATCGCTTTCCGCGGCGAGGAAGACATTGTCGACGTAGTGGTGAGGGTTGCGGTCGACGAGCGGGAACCACGTGCACTGCACCTGCACCACCACGCGGTGCCCGGACTCGAAGGTGTGCAGGATGTCCTGCATCGGCACGCGCACCTCCGTCGGCGCGTTGGGGACGAATGGCTCGGGAAACGCGTAGGAGTTGCGGAAACGTCCGCGCAGGACTTCGCTGCGCACCATCATCTGGGCGCCGCCTCGGCTCCAGCCGGCCACCGCCGGGTCCGGTTCGGCCGCGTCGGGCGGGAATTCGTCGATCAGCTTGACCACCCAGTCCGACGCCGTGCCGGAAGTCGACACCCACAAGTCGGCGAGCACGGGCCCGGCCAGCGTGAGCGGCGCTTCGAGCGCCTCGCTGCGGTAGACGACGACGTCGGGCCGGCGCGCGGCGAAGCGCTGGTCGTCGCTCATGTACTCGCGGGTCATGCCGGTCGAAACGGCTTCGGTGAACGGCACCGGCTTGGCGGGATCGGAAATCCACGCGTCGTGGGCGAGGACGTCGGCCGACGGCGCACTCCACGACAGACCGTGGTCCGCCTGCATCCAGAGCGAGCGTTCCTGGACGCCCGCCGGCGGCCACGCCGCGAAGCGGCGCCAGCGGTTGGCGCCGGTCTCGAAGACCGTGGCCTCGGCCAGGCCGTGCTCGCCCTCGCCGTGCAGGAAATGCCGGAAGAACGGCCGCTCGATCTCGGCGCGGTACCAGGCGGAAGTCGCCGCGCCGAACTCCGCGCGCCCCAGGCGTTCGCCCGCGCCGCGCGCCCAGCCGCCGTGCGCCCACGGACCCATGACCAGCGCGTTGAAGATCCCCGGATTGCGCGCTTCGACGCTCCGGTAGATCTGCAGCGGACCGTAGAGGTCTTCCGCGTCGAACCAGCCACCGACGGTCAGCACCGCGGGCGCGACCTTCGCCAAGTGCGGCAGCAGGTTGCGTTCTTGCCAGAAAGCGTCGTAATTCGGATGCGCGACGATGTCGTTCCAGAACGCGACGCGGTCGTGGAAGTGCTTCTCGTTGGCGTTGCGCAGCGGCCCGAGTTCCAGGAAGAAGCGGTAGCCGTCGCGGGTGCCGTGGTCGAAGCGCCCGCTGCGCGAAGTGGTCGGGCCGGACCGCGGCAGGCCGAAGGACGCAAGGAAGTTGAATCCGTGCGGCAAGAAGAAGGCCCCGTGATGGTGGAAGTCGTCGAAGAACCAGTCGGCGATCGGCGCCTGCGGCGACACCGCGCGCAAGGCGGGGTGCGCGTCGACCATGCTCGCCGCGGCGTAGAAACCCGGGTAGCTGATCCCCCACATGCCAACGCGCCCGTTGTGGTTCTCGACGTTGGCGAGCAGCCACTCGATGGTGTCGTAGGTGTCGCGGCTCTCGTCGACCTGCTTGTCCGCCGCCGTCACGCCGGCCGCGGGCCGGTGCGGCGTCATGTTGACGAACTCGCCTTCCGACATGTAGGCGCCGCGCACGTCCTGGAACACGAAGATGTAGCCGTCGGCCTCGGTGTCCGGGCTCGGCCCCAGGCTGCCGGGGAACGCGTCGGCGCCGTAGGGGCTCACCGAATAAGGCGTGCGCTTCATCAAGATCGGCAGCGGCCGCGAGCGGTCGCGCGGCGCGTAGATGCTGGTGAAGAGGTGCACGCCGTCGCGCATCGGGATGCGCACCTCGCGCTTGACGTAACGCTCGGAGAGCGGCGCGGCCTGCTGCGCCCCAGCGCCGTCCGCGAGCAGGCCCGCGGCAACGGCTGCGCAGAGCAGCACACCGGCCGTCGCGCGGCTCACGAAATCCCGACCCGGCGCAACTTGGTCAAGCGACCCGCCGACAGCCAGTCCATCACGTAGAGGTCGCCGGAGGCATCCCAGTGCGCGCAGTGCGGCGAGATGAATTCGCCGGTCTGCCACAACTCGCGGGCGACGCCGTTGTTGGCGCGCTTGGCGGGATCGGGCTGGTCGCCGAGATGCGTCACGAGCTTGTCTTCGGCATCGAATATGCTCACGCGCCCCGCGAGGTCGGCCACGACCAGGTCGCTGCCGTGCTGGTGCGCGTGGCAGGGCCGGCGCAGATCGTGGTCGAGCATGCCGAGGTGCTCGCCGTCCAGGTCGAAGTACTGCAGGCGGTGGTTCTCGCGGTCGGCGACCGTGAGCATCGGCGCGCCGCGGCGGGAATCCATCCACAAGCCGTGCGGCGTGCGCATCTGGCCGGGTTCGGCTCCGGGTCCGCCGATCGAGCGCAGGTACTTGCGCTCCGGCGAGTACAGGTGCACCCAGCTGAGTCCGTAGCCGTCGGCCACGAAGATGCGGCCGTCGGGCGCCACCGCCACGCTGGTGGGCTTGTACTGGTTGGGATTCTCGTAGTGGCCCGATTCGGTCGGCACGCCGAGCCGCCAGAGCACTTCGCCCTCGAGCGTGCACTTGAGCAGCTCGCCGCGGCCGGTGTGGGTCAAGTAGAGGAATTCGCTCTCGCCTTCCTTCAAGACCGCCATGCCATGCGCGCCGCCGGCGAGCTCCTTGCCCCACGAATTCAGCAGGCGGCCGTCCGCGTCGAACAGCAGCACCGCGTGCTCGGTGTCGGTGTTGACCACGATCCGGCCCTTGCTGTCGGACACCATGCAGCCGTGCGTGTTGCCGAGCGTGCGGCCGGCGGGGAGCTTGACCCAGTCGGCGACCCACTCATAGGTGTGCTTGCCGGTTCCCAGCCGGAGCGGCGCCGCGGCCGGATCCTGGCGCAGCCAGCCGGGCAGCAGACCGGGCCGTACCGCGGTCATGAGACCCAGAGCGCCGGCCGCAGAGCCGGCTCCCAGCAAATGGCGGCGGGACAGGCCGCTCACGACGAAGCCTCTTCCGCACTGACGGCCTTCTTGACCGGCACCCGGTTGGCGGTGAACGCGGCGAGGACCGCGGCGCGGTCGGCGGCGCTCATGTGCCGTGCGGCCGTTTCGAGCAGGTCGCCGAATCGGGCGACTTCGTCCTCTCGATACGGGCAGCCGAGATTCTCGCCGCCCGAGCCGCTGTGGGCGAGCAGCTCGCCGTCGGCGGCGAGGAACGCGAACCAGGGAATGCCGCCCTCGACCGGGCCGCGATAGCGCTGCAGCAATTCCTTGGCGCCGGGCTCGCGGTCGACGTCGAGCTTGGTCACCACGAAGTCCTTGCCGAAGGGCTTGGCGACCTCGGGCCGCGCGAGCGTGTCCTCGAGCTTGTGGCACCAGCCGCACCACGGGGCGCCGAACGACAGGAAGACGCGGCGGCCGCTCGCCTTGGCCGCGGCCAGCGCGCCGTCGAGGCGCGGCGCGGCCGGCCGCGCCGGCGCCTGGTTCCGCTCGAGGAATGCAAGCACCGCGGCGGGATTGTGGCCCGGCTTGCCGTCCTGCTCCTTCTCCAGGCCGCCGGTCTCTTGATTGGCGATCGGCTTGCCGTCGGCGTCGAGCACGGTCAGGAAAGGCACCCCGGAGTCGCGCAGCGTCGCGCCGAGCTTCTCGGCCAGGTCCATGTTCTTGTCGAAGCGGCCGATGTCCACGTGGACGATCTCGTATTCGTAGAGCAGCTTGCGGCTCAGGGTCGGATCGCTCTTCATCCGGGCATCGAGCAGCTTGCACCAGCCGCACCAGTTGGCGCCCCACTGCAAGATCACCCGCTTGTTGTCGCGCTTGGCGACCGCCAGCGCGGCGCGGAGGTCGGCACCGGCATCCGCAGCCTCGTCGTAGACCGGCGGCGGGGTCGACTTCGCCCCGGGAGCGGGCTCCTGGGAGCGCAGCGGGCCGGCGACGGCGAACAGAAGCGGGAGCAATAGACGGATTTGCATGGGTCAGTGGGGCGCGGATGGGCGCTCCGGCCGACTATATCGCGTCAAGCGAGGGCGCGATTCGGGCCGAAAGTAAGGGTTGCCCCATTGAGACCCTGGGATTTGGGGATTAATTCTGTCTCGCTCCCGGCAAAGGGGCCCGCTCGGCCTCCGCGTTCTTCCCGACCTTCCGTTCTTCCAGGCCCCCGCCCACAGCATCGGATGATCCGCAACTTCACACGGCACGCCTCACCCTGGTTGCTCGCAATCAGCTCCAGCGCTCTCCTGCCCACCATGGGCTGCTTCCACGACCAGTCCAGCAACAACAACGGTGCCGGCGCCGGGCCGAACTAGGCGTCGCTGAACGATCAGGTCCTGGCGGTGGTCGAGGCTCTCGGCCTGACCGGTGATCCGTCCACGGGGCGGGTCCTGCCGGCGATCACCGACCCCTTGCCGCTGCTCGGGCGTCGCCTGTTCTTCACCAAGGGCCTCGGCGGCCAGATGGACGCGGCCTGCGTCACCTGCCACCACCCGATGCTGGGCGGCGGCGACGGCCTTTCGCTGGCGATCGGCGTCGACGCGGTCGATGAAGACCTGCTCGGCCCCAACCGCTTGCACGACCCCACCGGCGTGAACCACGACGGCGGCCCGACCGTGCCGCGCAACTCGCCGACGACCTTCAACCTGGGCATGTGGGACTCGGGCGTGTTCTGGGACAGCCGCGTCGAGAGCTTGACCAAGGCCCCGGGCGCCAACGGCGCCGGCAACATCGACACGCCGGATTCGCCCGGCTTCGGCACCGTCGACCTGAACGCGGGCGCCAACCTGGCGGCCGCGCAAGCGCGCTTCCCGATCACGTCGGGCGAGGAGATGCGCGCCTTCGTCTTCGAGCAAGGCAACAGCAACGACGTCATCCGCGACCACCTGGCCGCGCGCGTCGGCAACTACGGCGTCGGCGCCGGTGAAATCGCCGAGAACTGGCTGCCGCTGTTCCAGACCGGATTCTCCGATCCGGGCGGCACGGCCATGTCGCTGATCACCTATTCGAACATCGCCCACGCAATCGGCGAGTACGAACGCTCGCAGGTGTTCGTCAACTCGCCGTGGAAGGCCTTCGTACAGGGCAACAACGCCGCGATCTCGCCGGCGGCCAAGCGCGGGGCGCTCTTGTTCTTCCGTCCGCGCCAGCGCGGCGGCTTCAACTGCGCGAGCTGCCACTCCGGCGACTTCTTCACCGACAAGCAGCACTACCCGCTGGCGATCCCGCAGCTCGGCCGCGGCAAGGGCAAGGCCGGGACCAACAGCTTGTCGAGCCAGGACCACGGCCGCATGGCGGTCAGCGGCGATCCCGCCGACGACTTCGCGCAGCGCGTGCCGTCCCTTCTCAACCTTGCGGCGACGGGCCCCTACGGACACTCGGGTGCCTACACCACGCTGGATGGGATGGTCCGCCACCACCTCAACGCGCAGATGGCGTGGGCCAACTACGACTACTCCCAGCTGGCTCCCGGCGTCCAGACCGGCGACACCTGGCCCAACACGCAGGAGCAGCTCTCGCACCTGATCACCTTCCGCAGCGGCGGCGGCACCACGATCGAGGACTACGTCTTCACCGACGCGCAAGTCGCCGACGTGGTCGCTTTCCTGCTTTCGCTGACCGACCCGGCGGTGCTGAGTCCGGCGGCGCTCGAGCCGTGGGTCCAGCGGCAGGACGGCTTCGACAGCCTGCTGCTCGAGGCTCACGACGGCGTCAACCCGCTCTAGTCCGGCCAGGAATACGAACGGGCCCCGGATCCAGTGGATCCGGGGCCCGTCTTTCTTTGGCGGCGCCGCTCGGGGCTCCGGCCTCGGCGCCGCGGGGCGGTCTAGCCTTCGTTGCCGCCGAAGTCGCGATCCATGACGGTCTTTCGGCCATCGGAGCGGGCGCTCTCGATCGCTTGATCGCACATCCGGCGCAAGATATCGGACACGGCCGGAGCGACGCTTCCGGAGGTGTTCATCCCCGACTTCGCCTTGATGTAGTTCTTGAGTTTGGAAACGATGACTAGGACTTCGTTGCTGGATTCAGGCATGGATCTCCTCGAAGGACCGGGGGTGCGGGCAAAACCCCGGACTGGGGGGCCCGCGCGGAGTGTAGTGGCTCCTGAGGCCACCGCCACCGCCGATTCGGGGCAAATCACGACTCCTCCGAGGCGGCTCCGGCCGACCTGGCGCTAGGCTGGCGGCCTCTTGATGCGTCCGCTCCAGCGAATTGCCGCCTTCGCCGCCGCTTTCCT
>Ga0214471_10002961_pt1 | contig 13199 bp, 11 predicted proteins | sample RVTome_5_FD_207665 | JGI IMG/M metagenome (GOLD analysis project Ga0214471, IMG submission 207665) | Soil microbial communities from uranium-contaminated site in the Upper Colorado River Basin, Wyoming, United States - RVT142D155 | ecosystem: Environmental > Terrestrial > Soil > Contaminated >...
GTCGGTTGTTCTATGTGGGCATCACGCGCGCCGAGGATTCACTGGTCATCACCCATGCGCGCAGGCGTCGACGGAACGGCGAGACCATGCCCAGCATGCGGTCGACCTTTCTGGGCGAGATCCCGCCGGCGCTGTTCACCGACCGCGCCACCATCAGGTTGCGTGGCAGTGGACGGGACTTCGATCGTCCCACCGCTGCCGAGCGCCGCCCCGGCGTTCCCTTCGGGTTTCAGCGTCCGGTGCCGCCGTTTGCTGACGAGGATGTTTCCCAGGACGCGCCGCGTTTCATAAAAGGGGAGCGTGTACACCACGCCCGGTTTGGCGGCGGCGTCATCGTCGAGTTGGGCGGTCTGGGCAAGGACACCAAGGTGACCATCGATTTCGACGACGAGGAGATCGGCCGGAAGCGCCTGGTTGTGGCATACGCCAACCTGACGCGGGGCGACGAGTAGTGGCCGTCAGCGAACAGGATGTGAGGCATGTGGCCGAGCTGGCGCGGCTGGGCCTCGATCCGGTGCGCGTCGAGTCGCTGGTCCGTGAGCTGAACGGAATTCTCGCCCACATGGATGAACTGCGGGCAGTCGAGACCGGGCAGGGAGATGCCGGGCGTGGCACCGGAGACGAGGGACCGGAGAGGACGCTCCCGCTTCGCGCCGACGAAGGGCCGCAACTGGCGCTGTCCCGCGATCGTGCGGACTTCGCGCCCGAGATGCGCGACGGCTTCTATCTCGTTCCGCGACTCGCGACGCACGAGGGGGAAGGGGAGCGATCCCCGTGACCGCACCGCCGGAGGCCTCGAGCGCTGCGGAGATCGCGGCAGCGGTCGGGAGCGGCACGCGCTCCGCGGTCTCGGTGGTGGAAGCGGCCTTCGCGCGGGCGGACGCGGTGGGTGCCGGGAGGGACGGGCTGAACATTGTCCTGTACGAAGACCGGGACGACGCCCTCGCGGTCGCAGGGGAGGTGGATGGACGAGATCCAGGGAAGGACGCCACTTCTGACCTCCGAACTCTGACATCTGACCTCGCCGGCGTGCCCATTGCGGTCAAGGACAACATCGCGACACTGGGACTGCCAACCACATGTGGTTCACGCATCCTCGGAGGATACGTCAGTCCGTTCGAGGCCACGGCCGTCGCGCGACTTCGTGCCGCAGGTGCGATCGTCGTCTCGAAGACCAACATGGACGAGTTTGCGATGGGCTCGTCCACCGAGCACTCGGCGTTCGGGCCGACGCACAACCCCGTGGATCCCACGCGCGTCCCCGGCGGCTCGTCAGGCGGATCGGCTGCGGCCGTCGCGTCAGGCATCGTGCGTATCGCACTCGGCTCCGAGACCGGGGGATCGGTCAGGCAGCCCGCAGCGTTCTGCGGTATCGTGGGAATCAAACCGACCTATGGCCGGGTGAGTCGCTACGGGCTCGTCGCCTTCGCCTCGTCCCTGGACCACATCGGTGTGTTCGGCCGCACCGTGGATGACGCGGCGCTCGGGTTGCGCGTCGTGACGGGTCACGACCCGCGCGACTCAACCAGCGACGGCCGCCCGGTCCCTGATTATCGCGCGGCGGCGCGCCAACCGCTTCGAGGTCTCGTGATCGGGCGTCCTCGCGAGTACTTCCCTGACACACTGGACGCCCGCGTTCGCGAGCGCTGCGACCATGCGGTCGATCTTCTCGCCGCGGCGGGAGCGCATGTGCGCAACGTGTCGCTTCCGCACACAGCACTGGCCATCCCGACGTATTACATCATCGCGCCCGCGGAGGCGTCGTCCAACCTCGCCCGCTTCGATGGCGTGCGCTACGGACTGCGGCTGAGCGGCGACGGACTGCGAGGCATGTACGAGGCGACCCGGTCGGGGGGCTTCGGGCCGGAAGTGACGCGACGGATCCTGTTAGGCACCTACGTGCTCTCCGCGGGCTACTACGACGCCTACTACCGCCGAGCGATGGAAGTCCGCCGGCTGATCCGGCGAGACTTCGAGGCGGTCTTCGCTCAGGGTGTGCACGTCATGCTTACGCCGACTACGCCCGGACCCGCCTTCGCGCTGGGTGCCATCAGCGATCCCTACGAGATGTACCTGAGCGACATCTACACGGCGACCGCGAATCTCGCGGGCACACCCGGCATGTCCGTTCCGTGCGGCACGGTCGGCGGCCTTCCCGTGGGCGTCCAGCTCCTCGCCGACCACTTCGACGAGTACCGCATGCTCGTGGCGGCATACGCCCTGGAGCGGGCACTGGCCGGAATCGTGTCGTGAGCGCGGAAGGCTTCGAGATGGTCGTGGGGCTGGAGGTGCACGTCCAGCTGCTGACACGGACCAAGCTGTTCTGTCCCTGCCCGGCGGACTTCGGCGCCCCGCCTAACGCCCACACCTGCCCCGTCTGCCTCGCGCTCCCCGGATCACTCCCGGTTGCCAACGAGGAGGCCGTCCGGCTCGCTGCCCGTGCGGCGATGGCGCTGGGGTGCGAGGTGCACGAAGTGTCGGTCTTCGCCCGGAAGAATTACTTCTATCCCGACCTCCCCAAGGGGTACCAAATTTCCCAGTTCGACCGGCCACTGGCAACGGGGGGCTCGCTGGCGGCGGGTGGGCGCAACGTGCGGATCACGCGCGTTCATATGGAAGAGGATGCGGGGAAGTCGGTGCACGACCGCTATCCCGCGCTGACCGCGATCGACCTCAACCGGAGTGGCACGCCGCTCATCGAGATCGTGAGCGAGCCCGATCTGCGGTCGGCGGCCGAGGCAGGGGCGTACCTGCGCCACCTGAAGCAGGTGATGGAATTCCTGGAGGTGAGCGACGCGAACATGGAGGAGGGGAGTCTCCGTGTGGACGCCAACATCAGCGTTCGCGAGCCTGGACGCACTGAACTCGGCGTGAAGACCGAAATCAAGAATATGAACTCCTTCAGCGGAGTGGAGCGGGCGCTGGAAGCCGAGTTCGAGCGGCAGTGCGGGGTGCTGGAGCGTGGTGAGCGAGTCGTGCAGCAGACCATGCTCTGGGACGCGCACCGAGGCACGGTGCGGCCGGCGCGGAGCAAGGAGGAGAGCCATGACTACCGGTACTTCCCGGAGCCCGACCTTCCGCCGCTTCGCCTGACGCGCGAGTGGCTGGCCGACCTGCGGGCAGGGCTCCCCGAGCTGCCTTCAGCGCGTCGGCGGCGGTTTGTCGAGCAGTTCGGACTGCCCGCGTATGACGTGGAGGTGCTGACCGCGACCCGGGGGCTGGCAGATTACTTCGAGGTGGTGGCGCGCGCGCACGGGGACGCGAAGGTCGCCGCGAACTGGGTGATGGGCGAGGTGCTGGCGCGGCTGAATGACTCCGGCATCACGATCGGCGAGTTCGCCGTGGCAGCGTCGCAGCTCGCCGCGCTGCTCGGGATGGTACGCGACGGGACGGTGAGCAACAGCGCGGCGAAGGCGATCTTCGCGCGGATGGCGAAGGGCGGCGAGGATCCGGCGGTGATTGCCGATCGGGAGGGGCTGCGCCAGGTGGGTGACGATGCGCAGCTGGCGGCATGGGTGGACGAGGTGCTGGTGGCGCATCCCGACGAGGCGCGCCGGTTCCTGGCGGGGGAGAAGAAGCTGATCGGGGTCCTGGTAGGGATGGTAATGAAGGCGTCCGGGGGCAGAGCAGACCCGCGCAGGGTCAACCAGCTGCTCGCGCTTCGGGCGGGCGCTTGAGCGGGTGAGGGCGCTCTGGCAGCGTGCTGCTCTCAGCCAAGGCTCGTGAGTACTTGAGTGGGACACCTTCGGATGTCCTGAAGATGTGCCACCCGGGTCCCACTTTCCACGTATGGGCCGGCCTGTAGAAAACTGGTGTCCACCCTGCCGTTGCGGACCGGCATCACGATCACGGGCTGCCGGTCACGTTGTTTGCACCAGGCTCGGCAATCGGGGGATACAGGGGCCTCGTGAGGAGTGCAGCGAACCCCTGCGCCATCGAGGGAACAGCGAAGTGCAGCAGCGCCTGCTCCAGCACCGCGTCTTCGCCGCCGCCGGATCGCAGGGTCCTGCGCCGGATCCGCTTCGCCATCCGCAGCCGTTCCTCACCCGATGGATCGAATCGCATCGGATCGGAGCGATCCAGCCGGATCAGCAGGTCCATGACGTAGTCATATGCTTGCGTCAGGTTCGTAACGATCTGGTCGTCCGCCAGGTCCCAGCGACTCCGCTCCAGCATGAGCTGGAAGACCCGCTGCCACGAGTCCATGTCCGCGGCGACCACCATCCCGCGGAAAATGCGCCGGTTCGTCGGCGTGCTGAAAATCGTCGGACTCAGGATCCGGTCCAGGTGACCATCGCTCCGTCTGTGATCCAGCAGGATGAGTTCCCTGGCCCGACGCGGCGCCCATTCGCCCAGGTGCGTCTCGAACCGCGCCTCCCAATAGCTGTGCCCCAGCCCCTTCGTGCTCATGGTCGTCGCCAGCTGGAACGGGACGAACGCGTTATGCGCCACGACGTCCGCGGCCAGGTGGGCGAGGTACCCGTAGGCGAACGCCCGCAACGGCTCGTCGCGCGCGCGATCCAGCACGTCGAAGCCGACGTTCCAGGAATGCGAATGGCGACCCGCGGCCGCGTACTTCTTCGCGATGCTGGTATCGGCCGCGATCGATCCATACAGGAAGTCGTAGGGGAACGCCCCGAGCAGCGCCGCCAGGTGGCCGGGCAGCACGGCAAGCGACCGCAGTACCGCATCGCCCAGGTAGACGTGCGTGCCCGGGCTCCACGCCCAGGCCACGGTGGGGAAGAGGGCCAGCGCCAGGAAGACCAGGACCGCGATGGCCACCGGCGAGGGCAGGCGCCTCACGTTTCCTCGACGACTCGTACTCTGATCCTGGGACGTTCTCGCGCAGAATCCGGTCGATCGTCGCGCCAGGAGCGGCGCTTGCGCTTGCGCTTGAGGCCGTGCCGGCGATTGAACTGGAAGGTCCGGCGCAAGGCAGCCGCTCCAGCCTGCACCCCTCGCACTGCCGAGGCCGTGGACATCACCAGATCCTCGGCCTCCTCCTGCGCCACATCGACCAGGGCGTCCAGCCGGTCGAGTCGCCATCGCGCTCGGCGAACCGCCCGACGGACCCCCTTGTTCACATAGCGGACCGTGTCGCTCACCGCCGCCACGTCAGTCTTCACCGACTGCGTGATGCCACGTACGTCTTCGGAGACGTTTCGCACGGCGTGAGCCGCTGCGGAAATGTCCCCGTACGACGAGTGCAGGAGACGGGTCAGCTCCTGGACGCTCTTGCGCAGTGCGACCAGGACGATGACGATTGCCGCCAGCAGAATCAGGACCACCAGAGACACGGCAAACTGGCCACCGGCGACCAGGGTCTCCATGGCGCTCCGGTCCACGGGCGCCTGGATCATCACGACCGTGTCGCGGATGCCGGTGTCCTGCACGAGCAGCAACGTCCAGCAGCTTGAAAGCAGGCTCATAGCGTTTCCACCGCCCGCACGGGATTCACATGCGCCGTCACAAATGCGTGCGGCGCCGATTGGCAATCATACGAGCGCGCGTTCTCCCCCGTCGTACAGTGACTCGCGCGCCGGTCGTGAGATCGTAACGCCCGGAGAAAAGCGAAGTCAAGCGATGACTTGAAGATACGCTCCTCACCCATCAATACTTAGCCCCGCCCACGAACTCCCCGACATGTCAGCCATCAAGTACGTCGTCGAAGGCGGTCAAGCACTCTCCGGGTCCATTGAACCGGCCGGGAACAAGAATGCCGCCCTCCCAATCATCGCGGCCAGCCTCCTGACCCGCGAGAGGGTTGTCCTCCAGAACGTTCCGCGAATCCGCGATACCGAGACCATGGTTGAGCTGGTGCGCTCGGTTGGTGCCCATGCCGACTGGTTCGGTGCCAACACCCTCGAGATTCACGCCAGGGAGGTTCGGGCCGAGGAGCTGGATCCGGCGCTTTGTGCATCCATTCGGGCGTCCATTCTGCTCGCCGCCCCCGTCCTGGCGCGCACGGGACAGGTCATCCTCCCGCCCCCGGGTGGCGATGTGATCGGCCGGCGTCGCGTCGATACCCACTTCCTGGCTCTGGAGCAGCTCGGTGCCAAGGTGGCCGGGACCGGCCGGTTCGAGATCCGCGCCGGCCGGTTGAAGGGCGCCGACGTGTTCCTTGACGAGCCCAGCGTTACCGGAACGGAGAACGCGCTGATGGCTGCCGTGGCCGCCCATGGGACGACGGTCCTGCGCAATGCGGCCAGCGAACCGCACGTGCAGGATCTTGCCCGGTTCCTCGTGGCCATGGGCGCATCCATAGAGGGGATCGGCACCAACACGATGCAGGTGCAGGGTGCGGCGTCCCTTGGTGCCGCCACGCATCGAATCGGTCCCGACCATATCGAGGTCGGCTCGTTCATCGGGATGGCGGCCGTGACCCGTTCTCCACTTCGGATCACGCGAGCCGGTATCGAGCACCTGCGATCGATCATGATGGGGTTCGAGCGACTGGGCATTCTGTGTGAGGTCGACGGGGATGACCTCGTGGTGCCGCGAGACCAGCCACGGGAGATCAGATCGGACCTCGGTGGGCACGTCCCGAAGCTCGAGGACCAGCCCTGGCCGGCTTTCCCGGCAGACCTGATGTCCATCGCGATCGTGGCCGCCACGCAGTGCAGCGGCTTGATCCTGATGCATGAGAAGATGTTCGAGTCGCGCCTGTTCTTCGTCGACAAACTCATTGGAATGGGGGCGCGCATCGTCCTCTGTGATCCGCACCGCGTGCTCGTCGCCGGTCCGTCCTCGCTGCGCGGGGCGCGCGTGGAATCACCGGACATCCGCGCCGGCATGGCCATGCTGCTGGCCGCCATGTGTGCCGATGGAACCAGCACCATTCACAACGCCCGCCAGATCGAGCGTGGATACGAGCGCATCGCCGAGCGGCTGAATGCGTTAGGCGCGAGGATCACGAGGATTGTCGAAGGATAGGGACGCGTGAAGCAGGACGACATGAACCGTGAGGACGCGAGTGGGGACGGCGGCACGGGCCGGAGCTGCGTCGCCATTCCACACGAACCCGTGCCCGGCTTTGCGGAGATCGGATTCACCGCCTTCACGACCACGCGCCAGGCCGGCAGCTTCGACCCGGGCTCACCGGAGCCCGCGGCCGCCGTGTTCCGGCGATGGATGGCGCTGCTCGAGGCCCTTCGCCCCGACGTTCATCGACTCGCCAGCGCTCACCAGGTGCACGGCGCGCGCATTCTGGTTCACGGTGATGCGTGGTCCGGATGGTTGCGCGACCCCTCGGGCGCCGACGGGCACCTCACGCGGTGCGCTGGCACGGCGATGGCGGTCAGTCTGGCCGACTGCGTCCCGGTCTTCATTGCGCATCCGTCCGGCACGGGCGCCGTTCTCCACAGTGGCTGGAAGGGCACGGCCGCCGGCATCCTCACGAGGGGCATCGCGGCGTTCGTCCGACTGGGTCTCCCGCCGGCGGAACTCGTCATGCACCTGGGTCCGGCGATCTGCGGGCGCTGCTATGAAGTCGGACCCGACGTATACCGGGCCCTGACCGGCGACACGGTAGCGCAACCCGCCCCGGTCGATCTTCGCGCCGTGCTGGCTCGTCAGGCGCGCGAAGCGGGCGCGGACGTGACCGTGAGTCCATGGTGCACGCGATGTCATAACGAGCGGTTCTTCTCTCACCGCGCCGGCGACGTCGGCCGGCAGCTGGCCGTATTGGCCACGGGATCTCCGGTCTCGGCTCGCCAGTCACAGTAGATGGCAGTCAAACGGCCGGCTTCCGGTGCGGCGACCTGGGACCTGGAACTGAGACCTGAGACCTCACTTCCTTGACCTGTCCATGGGCCCCCGGTAGATTCCGCCCCGCTGGACGAATTCCGGGCTGTGCTTGGAGAATGTGGGGAAGGTCCCCACATTTTTTTGTCTTTGGGGCTCACCTCGACTCGACATGAACGAGGCGCTGGAAGCCTTTGTAAACAATGAAGTTGGCCAGCTTGGGTACGATCTGGTCGAGCTCCGGAGAGGCGGTACGGCGAAGCGTCCCCTGGTGGACGTTCGCATCGACCGCCGAGACGGAACTCGAATCACCGTCGATGATTGCGCCCGGGTTTCCCGGGCCCTTCAGCCCAGGCTCGACGAGTCCGGTCTGGTGGGTCAGGACTACGTGCTGGAAGTGTCGTCACCGGGAGTGGAGCGGCCGCTGAGGAACGCAGCGGATTGGCGCCGTTTTGCGGGACGGTCAGCGAAGGTGCTCGCACCGTCCCTTGGTGGACGGCTGGAAGTGGAGGTGATCGGGGTGGACGACTCGACTGGCGTGGAGATGGCCGTGATGCGCGAGACGCGCGGCACGGAACACCGGATCCCGCTGGCCGACGTCCGCGAGGCGCGGTTGGTCTTCCGGTGGGAACGGTAGAGGACAGTCAATGATTGGATCGGGTGAAATCCTGAGCGCGATTCGCGAACTGGCCAACTCCAAGCAGATCGATCGTACCGAACTGCAGGGGTTGCTCCAGGACGGTATTCATGCCGCCCTGGCGAAGAAGCACGGCCCTGCGGTCCAGGCCGAGATCGATGTCGACGAGAAAACCGGCAAGATCCGCATCGTGCTCCTCAAGACCGTTGTCGAGGAAGTCACCGATCCGGGCGCCGAAGTTTCCGTAGAGGAGGCGCGCTTCGAGGACCCCGAGTTCCAACCCGGCGACGTGATGGAAATTCCGGTGGACTTCAACGAATTCGGCCGGAGCGCGGTGCAGGCGGCCAAGCAGCGCATCATTCAGCGCGTCCGGGAGGGCGAGCGTAGCAAGATCCGCGATGAGTTCTCCAGCCGCGTGGGCGAGCTGCTCTCCGGTGAGGTGCAGCAGATCGAGCGTGGAAAGCTGGTCGTCATGCTCAACAAGTTCCGCGAAGCCGAAGCGATCATCCCGTATCGCGAGCAGAATCATCGCGAGCACTTTCACCAGGGCGATCCCATCCGCGCCGTCCTCAAGCGCGTCGAGGAGACCCCCAAGGGGCCGCGCCTGATCCTGAGTCGCGGGGACCCCGGTTTCGTGCAGGCGCTGTTCCGGCTCGAGGTGCCCGAGATGCAGCAGGGTATCGTCGAGATCCGCGCCGCGGCGCGGGAGGTGGGAAGCCGCACGAAGATCGCCGTCTTCTCACGCGATGATTCCATCGATCCGGTCGGCGCTTGCGTCGGGCTCAAGGGATCGCGCGTGCAGGCGGTCGTGAACGAGCTGAATGGAGAGCGCATCGACATCGTCCCCTGGTCGTCCGATCCGGAGCGTTTCGCCAAGCTCGCACTCGCGCCCGCCCGTGTGGCGCGCGTTCAGAGCGAAGTAGATACCCGCACGATCCAGGCGATCGTGGACGAGGATCAGCTCTCCCTGGCCATCGGCCGCAACGGACAGAACGTGCGACTGGCATCCGAGTTGACCGGCTGGAAGATCGACCTCTATTCCAGCCGCGAATGGATGGAGCGGAGCGATTCGCAGGTGTTCGCGCCGCTGCCGGAGGAGACCGATGTCGCCGACGTGCGGTTGTCGGAGATTGAGGGCATGAACCTGACTACGGTCGCCGTGCTCGAAGACGCGGGCTTCCGCACGCTCAACGACATCATCGACCTGGAACGCGAGGACTTTCTGAAGCTGCCGGGCATTGCGCCCGAGGAAGCCGACCGCATCATGTCGATCCTGGATGAACTGACGGAGGAGGGCGAGGACGAAGGCGCGTCCGCCGGCGGCGCCTCGGCTGGCGGCGAGGAGGGCACGTCGGAGGGATGACATCGGACGCCTCGATCGAGCGCCGGGTGCTCGGCCTCATTGGCCTTGGCATCCGTGCCCGAAACGCCGTAGTGGGGGTCGAGCAGGTGCGGGTGGCGGCGCGGAAGGGCAGGCTGGCGCTGGCCATGGTGGCGCCGGACGCATCGGAGAACAGCCTCAAGAAGGTTCTCCCGTTGCTGACGGCGCTGCGGGTGCGGGTGGTCTTCGGGCCCGGCGCGGCAGCGTTAGGTGCGGCAGTGGGGCGTGAGACGACGGCGGTGGTCGGCATTACGGACCAGGCCCTCGCCCATGGGATTCGAAAGGTGCTGGAAGGGAACGGGAAGCATGTGCGGCACGAGGCCGCGGATCAGCGACGCGCGAAGGAACGCGTCGCAGCGAAGGTTGCGAGGAGGAACGGTTGAGCAAGCTGCGCGTCAACGACCTGGCTGGAGAGTTCGGCATCACGACCGAGGAGGTGATGGACCTCCTGCGAAAAATGGACGTCCCGGTGCGGAGTCATTTGAGTCCGCTGACGGACGACGCCGTGGCGCGCGTCCGGGTCCGTTGGGAACGCGAAAAGCGCACCCGCCAGGAGAAGCCGGCCGCAACCCAGACACGGCGCCGCCGGACGACGAAGACCGAGGCGGCGCCCGCCGCAGAGAAGCCGGCCAAGGCGGAGAAGTCGGCCGCATCCGGCATCCGCCGCCGTCGCAAAGCCGACCTCCCGACTGCCGAGGTGGTCGAGGAAGAGCAACTGGTGGAGCCGGAGACAACGCCAGTGGAACCGGTCGAAGTCGCGCCGGCCACGGAGGACGTCACGCCGTCGACGCCGCGCGGAGTCGCCAGGACCGAGCAGCCACCGGTCGAGGAGATCGCGGTCGAGGAGCCCGCCGGGCAGGTCGAAATCGTCGAGACCGAGGGATTGACGGCTGTGCCCGAACCCGCGGTGATGCCTGCTCCCGCGATGTCGCGTCCCGCGCCGCCGGCCCCGCCCCCACCCGCGCCGCCGGCGGAGCGCGTGCGTCCCCGCCCCGTCGTACCGGGTGCGCCGCGGCCACGCCAGGTTCCGGGATCGTCCCCGTTCGGGGCGCCGCGACCGGTGGCGTCCGCGACGCCCTCGGGTGGCGTGGGCATCCCCACGCGACGCGACGAGCGGCGTGGTCCCGGTACCGGCATGGGTGGAGCGCCCGCACCGTCGGGCCGTCGGAAGAAGGGAAAGCGCGGAGCCGTGGATCAGGGTGAGGTGAGCGCCAACATCCGGCGAACGATGTCCACGATGGGTGGCACAGCCACGCGACGCACCGCGCGCCGACCCGAGGATTCGCGGGAGGAAATCGACGCGATCCGCCGCGAGGCCCAGGAGCGGGAGCGGAAGACCGTTCGCGTCAACGAATTCATCACCGTCGCTGAGCTGGCCGGCATCCTGAAGATCCCCGCGACGCAGATCGTCGCGTTCGCGTTCAAGAACCTCGGCCTGATGGTCACGATCAACCAGCGCCTGGACTTCGACCAGATCGAACTCATCGCCAGCGAGTTCGGGTACCAGGCCGTGCGCGAAGCCGAGTACGCCGCCGACATGGCCGCCCAGCAGGAGGTCGACAAGCCGGAGGATCTCGTATCGCGGCCGCCCGTGGTCACCATCATGGGTCACGTCGATCACGGCAAGACGTCGCTTCTGGACTTCATCCGTCGCGCGAACGTCGTGGCGGGGGAAGCGGGCGGCATCACGCAACACATCGGTGCGTACCGTGTCACTCTTGCCAACGGCAAGAACCTGACGTTCCTGGACACACCGGGCCACGAAGCCTTTACCGCCATGCGCGCGCGGGGCGCCCAGGTTACCGACATCGTCGTGCTGGTCGTGGCCGCGAATGACTCGGTCATGCCGCAGACCGTCGAGGCCATCTCGCACGCCAGGAACGCCGGTGTGCCCGTCATTGTCGCGATCAACAAGATCGACCTGCCGGACGCGAACCCGACCAAGGTCAGCCAGGACCTGCTGAACCACGGGATCGTACTCGAGGCGTTCGGCGGCCAGGTCCTCTCGACGCCCATCTCCGCCAAGAAAGGAACCAACGTTCCCGACCTCCTCGACCAGGTGCTGCTGCAGGCGGAACTTCTCGACCTGCGCGCCAACCCGGATCGCGACGCCGTCGGAACGGTCATCGAGGCGCAACTCGATCCCGGGAAGGGACCCGTTGCGAGTGTGCTGGTTCAGAACGGCACCCTGAAGGTAGGTGACAACTTCATTTGCGGACTGTACAGCGGCCGCGTCCGCGCCCTGCTGGACGAACGCGGCAAGCCGGTCAAGGAGGCCGGGCCTGCGATTCCCGTGCAGGTGCTCGGCCTGGCCGGCGTGCCGATGGCCGGCGATCAGTTCCTGGTTGTGGACGACGCCACGCAGGCCCGGGACATCGCGCAGCGGCGCGAGCGGCTGGACCGCGAAGCCAAGAGCCGCCGCACGAGCAAGTCCGCGGTCACGCTCGAGGACTTCATGGCGCAGGCCGCCGCCGGCCAGAAGCGCACGCTGCCGATTCTCATCAAGGCTGACCAGGGTGGTCCGGCCGAGGCGCTCGCCGACGCGCTGTCGCAATTGACCAATCCCGAGGTCTCCGTCCAGGTCATTCACCGCGGCGTTGGCGCCATCAGCGAGGGCGACATCCTGCTGGCGCGCACTGCGGGTGCCATCATCATCGGCTTCCATGTGCGGCCCGACAACAACGCCCGCGCCGCGGCCGAGCGTGAAGGCGTGGAGATCAAGCTCTACCGCGTCATCTACGATGCGGTCAACGATATCAAGTCGGCACTCGAGGGGTTGCTCCGACCCGAGGAGCGTGAGGTCGTGCTGGGCGAGGCTGAAGTTCGCGAGACCTTCAAGGTGTCCCGCGTGGGCACCGTGGCCGGATGTCTGGTCCGCAGCGGCGTGATCACCCGGCAGGCGCGCGCCCGCATCATCCGGGACGGCGTGGAGATCTACGCCGGCGCGATCTCGTCGCTCAAACGGTTCAAGGACGATGTCCGCGAGGTCAAGGAGGGGTACGAGTGCGGCATCGGGATCGAGAACTTCAACGACATCAAGGTGGGCGACGTGATCGAGTGCTTCCGCAAGGAATCGGTCGCACGCACCCTCGAGTCCGCGGCCGCCGGCACCTGAGCCACGGCGCCGCCGTCCGATGGGTGTTCACCCCGCTCGGACGGACGGCGCCCGGTGCCCGGGAGATCTCCCATGGCCGGTGACTCACGACGCCCCGATCGCGTGGCCGCTGCCATCCGCGAGTCGGTCGCCATGTTCCTCACGGAGGGGGTGAAGGATCCGCGCGTGACCGGCCTCGTCACGGTCACCGGCGTGGACGTGACCCGGGACCTGCGCCACGCCCGTGTGCACGTCTCCATCATGGGTTCCGAAGCGGAGAAGAAGGAGACCATGGAGGGGTTGGCGTCCGTGGCCGGACACCTGCGGTCGAAGCTGAGCCGCTC
>Ga0214471_10002962_pt1 | contig 13196 bp, 11 predicted proteins | sample RVTome_5_FD_207665 | JGI IMG/M metagenome (GOLD analysis project Ga0214471, IMG submission 207665) | Soil microbial communities from uranium-contaminated site in the Upper Colorado River Basin, Wyoming, United States - RVT142D155 | ecosystem: Environmental > Terrestrial > Soil > Contaminated >...
GCTGCCCGTCGCGGCGATCTCCTCGGCCGCCGCGATGCAGGCACCGTAGGCCAGCCGCGCGAGCGCTGAGCCGACGCTGATGCGCTTCACGCCGGCCTCAGCGAGTTCGCGCACTGTGAAAGCCGCACCGGGCAGGCCCATCACCACGTTCACTGGCTTCTTCAGGGCCGCGCAGACCGTGCGAATCGCTTCGAGATCACGCAAGCCAGGCGCATAGAGCACATCGGCGCCGGCAGCTTCGAATGCTTGCAGCCTGCGCAGGGTGTCGTCCAGATCCGGGCGTTCCCAGAGAAAGTTCTCGCAGCGCGCGGTCAGCACGAAGTCACGGCCGAGCCCGCGGGCCGCTTCGACTGCTGCTGCGATGCGCTCCACCGCCAGGGTGGCGTCATAGATCGGATCGTCGCGGCGGCCGGTGTGGTCTTCGATCGAGCAACCGGCCAGCCCCGTCTCGGCTGCGGCGCGGATGGTCTCGGCCGCGCTCTCCGGCGAATCGCCGAAGCCTTTCTCCAAATCGGCGGAGACGGGCAACCCGGTCGCGCCGACGATGGCGCGGCAGTGCGCCAGCACCTCCTCGCGCGACAGCAGACCTTCCGGCCGCCCGAGGGAGAACGCAAGGCCGGCGCTGGTGGTGGCCAGCGCCTCGAAGCCCAGGGAGGCCAGCAGGCGGGCGCTGCCGACGTCCCAGGGATTGGGGATCACGAAGGCCCCGGCCCGCTGGTGGAGGGCACGGAAAGAGGTCGTCTTGCTTGCGAAGTTCGAATTCATCATCGGCATCCTATCGCAGGGCTGCTGACAGCCTCTCGTCAGCAGCACCGTCTTCAGGCCGCGGTCGCCCGCGGCGCCTTCGCGCCGAGGCCGTCGTAGAGGTCGGCCAGGCGCGCAAACCAGGCGGCCACCGGGTCGTCCGCCTGCAGCAGATCCTGCGGCGAGGCGCAGCGCGCCCACTGCAGGGCGCCGAACACGATGTAGTCGGCATAGGCCGGCGTTTCGCCGCCGAGGAAGGCCATGTCCTTCACCGTGAGGCGCAGCGGCGTCAGCACGGCGTGGAAGTGCCTCAGGTTCTCCTCCTCCGCCGCCACGTAGGCCTCCAGCGACGCACCCAGCGCCTTCTCGCGGCTTTCGCGGAAATAGCCGGTGTCCTTCGGGTGAACGATCCTGGCGATGTCGGCGATGATGAGGCGCACCAGCGCCGGGTGCACCTGGCCCTCGCACCAGCGCTTCACGAAGAGGGCGGCGCCGCGGGCATCTGCGCTACCGAAGAGCGCCGGGCGGTCGGGGTAGGCCGCGTCCAGGTAGCAGGCGATATCCCAGGAGTCGGTGACCACCTTGTCGCCGTCGAGCAGCACCGGCACCCGCCCCTGGCCGGAGAAGGCGATGGCGTCCTTCTCGGTGAAGCGCCACGGCACGGTCTCCACCGCGAGGCCCTTGTGGGCCAGCGCCATCCTGGTGCGCCAGCAGTAAGGGCTGAAACGCAGCAGCGGATCGGCCGCCGCGAGGTCGTACATCTTCAAAGCCATCTCCCTAGCTTCCCGCCTTGCCGCAGACCAGGAGGGCGAAGGCGTAGGCCAGCGCCACCTCGTGCAGCTTGTCGAAGCGGCCCGAGGCGCCGCCGTGGCCGGCGGTCATCACGGTCTTCAGCAGCAGCAGGTTGTCATCGGTCTTGCTGGCGCGCAGCTTCGCCACCCACTTGGCGGGCTCCCAGTAGGTGACGCGCGGATCGGTGAGCCCGGCGGTGGCGAGGATCGCCGGATAGTCCTTGGCCGCGACGTTGTCGTAGGGCGAATAGGCGGCGATGGTGCGGTAGGCCTCGACGCTCTCCAGCGGGTTGCCCCACTCCGGCCACTCCGGCGGCGTCAGCGGCAGGTCCTTGTCGCACATGGTGTTCAGCACGTCGACGAAGGGCACCTCGGCGATGATGCCGCGGAAGAGGTCGGGGCGCAGGTTGGCGACGGCGCCCATCAGCATGCCGCCGGCCGAGCCGCCGTGGCCGACGATCTGCCCGGCGCGGGTGAAGCCGGCCTCGATCAGGCCCTCGGCTGCCGCGATGAAGTCCTTGAAGGTGTTGACTTTCTTCTCGCGCTTGCCGTGCAGATACCAGCCGTAGCCCTTGTCGGTGCCGCCGCGGATATGGGCGATGGCATAGATGAAGCCGCGGTCGATGAGGCTGAAGCGGTTGGTCGAGAAGGCCGCCGGGATGCTCATGCCGTAGGAGCCGTAGCCGTAGAGCAGCAGCGGCGCCGAGCCGTCGAGCGGCGTCGAGCGGCGGTAGACCAGCGACACCGGCACCTCCTCGCCGTCATGGCCGCGCGCCAGGATGCGGCGCGACTCGTAGTCGTCCGGGTCGTGGCCGCTCGGCACCTCCTGCTCCTTGCGCAGGACGCGCTCGCGGCTCGCCATGTCGTAGTCGTAGACGCGCTGCGGCGTGGTGAGCGACGAGTAGGCAAAGCGCAGGCACGTCGTGTCGTAGAGGTAGCCCGGCACCAGCCCGAGCGAATAGGCCGCCTCGTTGAAGGCGATGGCGTGCTCGCCACCGGCGGGCCAGGCGGTGACCACGAGGCGCGGCAGTCCGTCCTCGCGCTCCAGGCGGACGAGGTAGTCCTTGAACACCTGCAGGCCGAGGAGGAGGCGGCCGGGCCGGTGCGCCACCAGGTCGCGCCAGTTTGCGCGGCCCGGGGCCTCCAGCGGCGCCTCGACGATCTTGAAGTCGATGGCGCCGTCGGCGTTGGTGAGGATGAGGAAGCGGCCGCCGTGGTCGCTGACCTCGTACTCGATGTCGCGCTCGCGCGGCGCGATGAGGCGCGGCGCGCTGTCCGGCGCGTCGGCGTCGATCACCCGCACCTCCGAGGTGGTGTGGTCGTGCGCCGAGATGACGATGAAGCGGTCGCTCTCGGTCTTGCCGAGGTCGACGAAGAAGCCGGGATCCGGCTCCTCGTAGACCAGCACGTCGGCCGCCGGGTCGTCGCCCAGGCGGTGGCGGTAGACCTTGGAGGGGCGGTGCTCGGCATCGAGCGTCACGTAGAACAGCGTGCGGGCGTCATTGGCCCAGGCGAGGCTGCCCTTGGCCTCCTCGAGGGTGTCGGGCAGCAGGGCGCCGCTCGCGAGGTCCTTCACGCTGATGCGGTAGCGCTCCGAGCCGTTGCGGTCGACCGCGTAGGCCAGCAGGCGGTGGTCCGGGCTGTGCTCGCAGGCGGCGACCCGGAAGAAGCTGGCGCCCTCGGCCTCGCGGTTGCCGTCGAGCAGCACCTCCTCCGCCCCCTCCGGACGCGCGACGGGATGCCGGCAGAACACCGGGTGCTGGCCGCCGGTCTCGTAGCGCTGGTAGTAGGCAAACGGCCCGTCCGGGCTCGGCACCGAGCTGTCGTCCTCCTTGATGCGCGCCTTCATCTCGTCGAACAGCCGGCGCTGCAGCGCCTCGGTCGGCGCCATGGCCGCCGCGGTGTAGGCGTTCTCCGCCTCCAGGTAGGCGCGGATGGCGGGGTCCAGCACGGCGGGATCGCGCATCACCTCGCGCCAGTTGTCGGCGCGCAGCCAGGCGTAGGGGTCCTCGCGGGTCACCCCGTGCAGGGTGATGCGGACGGGCTTGCGCGGCGCCAGCGGCGGCGCGGCCGGGGCGGCGGGAAGGGACTGGTCTTGGGCGCTGTCGGATGGCACGGGGGGCTGCTCTCTCTTTCCATTGCAACGGCACAGGGTAGCCGGTCTGCCACGTGGTCGCGCGGCTTTCCGTCGCACGGCCGACCCCGGATTTAGCATTCTTTAGAAGACGTAAGCAAACAACGGCAGTATAATGCAGCGGTGACAGGTCACGGCTTTCTTGCAGCCAGCGACTGAACCGCGCGTCAGGCCAAGGATGGGCCGCGACCAGGCGAATCGGCGGTTCACGAGGACTGATCATGGCCACCATCCGAAATCCCATTGAGTGGGCCCTGGACGAACTTAAGCTTTCGGCTCTGGCCTTGAGATTGACCGGCCGGGCAGTACGCGGCACCCAGGAGGGTTCCGCCGCGTCATCCCCGACGGTCCGCCGCATCGCCTTGGCTGATCTGCGGGAAGCGCTGGCCCGTGGGTTCGACGACTTCGGCGCGTTCCGCACCGATGTCGTCTTCCTCGTCATCGTCTATCCCCTTGCCGGACTCGTTCTCGCACGCCTCGCCTTCGACCAGGACATGCTGCCTCTCCTGTTCCCGCTTGCATCGGGGTTTGCGCTCATCGGGCCGGTCGCGGCGGTGGGGCTCTACGAGATGAGCCGCCGACGCGAGCAGGGCCTCGAGGTGACCTGGGGGTCGGCCTTCGGCATGATCGGCTCACCTTCGTTCGGCGCCATACTGGTGCTGGGCTTGCTGCTGCTGGTGATCTTCCTGCTGTGGCTGGGCGCAGCCCAGGCGATCTACATGCTCACCCTCGGGCCCGAACCGCCGGTCTCGCTCTCAGCCTTCATCAACGACGTGTTTACGACCGCGGCGGGCTGGTCGATGATCATCGTGGGCGTCGGTGTCGGCTTCCTCTTTGCTGCCGTGGTGCTTGCGATCAGTGTCGTGTCCTTCCTGCTGCTGCTGGATCGGGATGTCGGACTCGGCAAGGCGGTGGCGATTTCCGTACGTTCAGTCATGGCAAACCCCGGCCCCATGGCGCTCTGGGGCCTGATCGTTGCTGGCGGTCTGGTGATCGGGACGATACCGCTGTTCCTCGGCCTCATAATCATCCTGCCGGTGCTCGGCCATGCGACCTGGCATCTGTATCGGAAGGTCGTGCGGTAACGACGTGGTGTCCCCGGTGCGAGCCCCTTTGCAGGGGTAGGCGGATTTGGCGGGACTCGTCTATAGTGGTCGTGTGGGCGAACCGGAACAGGTGGTCGCAGCGATGACAGAAGACTTTCACCACAGAAACGTCGGCATAGTGGCCTGCGTAATCGGCGGCATTGTCCTCATTCTGGGACTTGGGGGTCTCTTCCTGCACCTTTGGTGAGGGCGCCGGCTGACCGCCGGACGTCGCGATGCTGATCTCGCCCTGCTTGGCAGCGCGCGGCGTGGTTCTTCCCCTGCCGATGCCGTCAGGAGTCCGCCTGGAAGAAGAGCAGCCGCGTCAGGAAGGTATAGTCCCCCTCGAGCGCGCCGATGGCGACGAACACAAGCACCAGCAGGGGCGGCACCAGGATTGCGTACAGCAGGGCCAGCCGCTCCCACAGCATGTGCATGAAGACCGCGACGATCAGCCCTGCCTTCAGCAGCATGAAGGTGAGGATCAGCGACCACCTGAGATAGCCCTCAATATTGAAGTAGTCGACAAGGTAGGAGCCCGCGCTGAGGACGAACAGCCAGCCCCAGATCTGGAGGTAGATGCCGATCGGATGCTGCTGGCCCTCGACGTGCGCCTTGCCGCCGGCATGCACCTGGCCGCCGAGCCCTGCCTCCTCGCGCGTTTGAACCTGTGCCATGTGTTCCCCTTACCAAAGATAAAACAGTGCGAAGATGAAGACCCACACCAGGTCGACGAAATGCCAGTACAGGCCCATGATCTCGACGGCCTCGTAGCGCGACCTCCTGCTGGTGAAGAAGCCGGGCCTGGCGTGGTCGTAGTCCCCCCGCCAGACCTTCCGCGCAACGGCAATCAGAAAGATCACGCCGAAGGTCACGTGGGTCCCGTGAAAGCCCGTGATCATGAAGAAGCTCGAGCCGAACTGGGCCGCGCCGAAGGGGTTGCTCCAGGGGCGCACGCCTTCTTCCACGATCAGCTTGGTCCACTCGAAGGCCTGCATGCCCACGAAGGTGGCGCCGAAGGCCGCGGTCACCAGCAGCAAAGCCGCGGTTTTCACGCGGTCGCGGCGATAGCCGAAGTTGACCGCCATGGCCATCGTTCCGCTGCTGCTGATCAGGATGAAGGTCATGATGGCGATCAGGATGAGGGGAATGTCCTGGCCCCCGATGTGCAAGGCGAAGATCTGGCTGGGGTCCGGCCAGGGCACCGTCGTGGACATCCGCACGGTCATGTAGGAGAGCAGGAAGCAGCTGAAGATGAAGGTGTCGCTGAGCAGGAAGATCCACATCATCGCCTTGCCCCAGGGGACATTCTTGAATGCCCGCTGGTCGGAAGACCAGTCGGCGACGATGCCCTGCAGGCCGTCCGGCCGCTTGAGGAGCTCTCCGCTATCCGTCAGTGCAGATTGAGCCATGCTGCCCTATTCCTTCTTGTGCCATCAACCTCACGTAAGCAACAGCAGTGCAAACAGAACCAGCCAAACGACGAGCAGGAAGTGCCAGTACACGGCACAGAGATCCACGCTCAGGCGCAGCCGGTCCACCTCGGCGTCACGGCGCCACACCCTGTCGCTGGTCCAGCTCCAGGCGACCAGGCCGCCGAGGAGGTGCAGCCCGTGCAGGGCGGTCAGCAGATAGAAGAAGGCATTGGCTGGGTTCGTCGCGGCGAAATAGCCCAGCTCGACGAGCTGTTGCCACGCCAGGAGCTGCCCGACCAGGAACAGGAATGCGGACAGGCCCCCTATGAGCAGCCCCCGTCTGATGCCCCTGATCTCTCTGCGACGCGCGCTGAGCGAGGCCCACTGCAGGCCGATACTGCTCACGATCAGCACGACTGTGTTCGGCCACAGCAGCCAGGGCTCGGGCAGGGCGCGCCAGTCGCCGAGCATCATGCGGTCGTGGTAGGCAACGACCAGAAGCGAAAACAGCACCGTTATGGCGGCAAGCAACAGCCTCAGACCGAGCGTCGCCGAGGGCAGGAAGAACGCCTTGCGGTCGTGGAGGTCGACGATCCTGCTGTGACCGGCCACCCACGGCTTTTCCGTGATCTGCTGAAAGAAGCCCACGGCTAGCCTCCCCGGGCGCCGGACGCCTCGGCGCGTGCCGCGGCCACTCGTGCGACCCGCTGAGCCATCGAGCGCTCCTACTCGGCCGGTTGGGTCGCGCCGCGAGGAACCTCGGCCCGGCCGCTCTCCCTCGGCACCTCTTCGGGCGGCATGTTCTGCGGCAGGAAGTCCTGGGCGGCGCCGGGCACGCTGTAGTCGTAGGCCCAGCGATAGACCACCGGCAGCTTCGGTCCCCAGTTGCCATGTCCGGGCGGGGTCTCGAGCGTCTGCCACTCCAGCGTGGTCGCCCGCCAGGGATTGCCGCCGGCAAGCCTGCCCTTGAAAGCGCTCCACGCCAGATTGAACAGGAACACCAGCTGCGCGAAGCCTACAATCAAGGCGACGACGGTGATGAGGGCGTTCAGCGTCTGAGCCGATGGCGGGATGAATGCGGTGTCGCCCATTTCGTAGTAGCGGCGCGGCACGCCCAGCAGCCCCAGATAGTGCATGGGCAGGTAGATCGCATAGGCGCCGAGGAAAGTGACCCAGAAATGAAACTGGCCCATCGCCTCGTTCAGCATCCGCCCGGTGACTTTCGGATACCAGTGATAGATCGCCCCGAAGATGACGAGGATCGGCGCCACGCCCATGACCATGTGGAAATGGGCGACCACGAACATGGTGTCCGAAAGCGGGACATCCACCACGGCATTGCCGAGGAACAGGCCGGTCAATCCGCCGTTCACGAAGGCGATGATGAACGCGATGGCAAACAGCATGGGAATGGTAAGGTGGATGTTGCCGCGCCACAGAGTCAGCACCCAGTTGTAGACCTTGATGGCGGTCGGGACGGCGATGATCAGCGTGGTGGTCGCGAAGAAGAACCCGAAATAGGGGTTCATGCCGCTGACGTACATATGGTGCGCCCAGACCACGAAGCTCAGGCCGCCGATGATCACGATCGCCCAGACCATCATCCGATAGCCGAAAATGTTGCGCCGCGCATGGGTGCTGATGAGGTCGGAGACGATGCCGAAGGCCGGCAGGGCCACGATGTAGACCTCGGGATGGCCGAAGAACCAGAACAGGTGCTGGAACAGGATCGGGCTGCCGCCGTCGTAGCCGCGCAGCTCTCCCATCTCGACGATGATGGGCATGAAGAAGCTGGTTCCCAGGATTCTGTCCAAGGCCATCATCACGGCGCCGACGAAGAGTGCCGGAAAGGCCAGCAGCGCCAGGATCGTGGCGACGAAGATGCCCCAAACCGTCAAGGGCATGCGCATCAGCGTCATGCCCCTTGCGCGGGCCTGCAACACCGTCACCACGTAGTTCAGGCCGCCCATGGTGAAGCCGATTATGAAGAGCGCCAGGGAGGCCAGCATCAGGATGATGCCGAGACCCTGCCCACCCGGCGTGCCGGACAGAATGGACTGCGGCGGATAGAGGGTCCAGCCGGCACCGGTGGGGCCGCCCGGAACGAAGAAGCTCGCCACCAAGACCAGCACGGCAAGCAGGTAGACCCAGTAGCTCAGCATGTTCACGTAGGGGAACACCATGTCGCGGGCGCCCACCATCAGCGGGATGAGGTAGTTGCCGAAGCCGCCCAGGAACAGCGCCGTGAGCAGGTAGATGACCATGATCATCCCGTGCATCGTGACGAACTGCAGATAGGAGTCCGGATCGATGAACGAGAAGGCGTCCGGGAAGCCCAGCTGCAACCGCATCAGCCACGACAGCACCAAGGCCACCAGGCCGATCGCGATCGCCGTGAAGGCGTACTGAATTGCGATGACCTTGGCGTCCTGGGAGAAGACGTACTTCGTCACCCAGCTCTTCGGATGATACAGCTCCACCTCCGGCACCTCGGCCGGTGCGACCTGGTCAGCTGGTGTCGGTATGAAATAAGCCATAGGATCACCCTCTTCGCCTACTCTGTGGCAGGCTCTTGTCGTTTCAACCCATCCACGCTGATTGACGTCTTCGCGGGGTCCGCCTCATCGAGGGCCAGCTCCGTTGAGTCCGCCACGCCGCTTGCGGCGCGCGCATAGAGCTGCGCGAAGGTCGACTGCTCCTGCAGCCATGCCTGGTAGTCGGCCTCCTCGTCGACCACCACCGTGCCGCGCATGGCGTAGTGCCCGGAGCCGCAAAGCTCGAAGCAGAGGATCTCATAGGTGCCGGCCGTCGTGGGCGTCAGCCAGAAATAGGTGATCGTGCCCGGCACCATGTCCATCTTGGCGCGAAACTGGGGCACGTAAAAATCGTGCAGGACGTCTATCGAGCGGAGCAGCACCTTGACCGGCCTGTCGAGCTGGAGGTGAAGCTCACCGCCCTCGAGCAGGACGTCATCCTGCCCATTGGGGTCGGCTGCATTCAGGCCAAAGGGATTGTCGTAGTTGATGCTCCGCGGATTGGAGGTGCCCAGGACGCCATCCTTCCCGGGCAGGCGGAAGGTCCATTGCCACTGCGCGCCGACGGCCTCGATTGCGAGCGCTTCTTCCGGAACGGTGACGAACTGGTTCCAGACGAACAGGCCGGGCGTGAGCATGCCCGCCACCCCCACCGTGGTGCCGATGGTGAGCCACCATTCCAGCTTCTTGTTTTCCGGCTCGTAGTCCGCTCTTCTTCCCGCCTGGTGACGGTAGCGGAACACGCAGTAGGCCATGAACAGGCCCACGGCGACGAAGACAGATCCCGTGATCCAGAAGGTGATGAGGATCGTGTCGTCGACGTATCCCCAGTTCGAGGCGATGGGCGTCCACCACCACGGGCTCAGGAAATGGAATACGACGGTGCCAACGACCACCACAATCAGCAGAAGTGCGACAACCATCTCATCTGCGTCCTTACCTCAAAAAGCTGTTGTCACGAGCTCCAGGGTACTGACTCAATTGCTTGGCCACGATCACGCCTGTCCCGGAGGAGTCGCTCCTCCCGGCATCCGCGACGTGCTTCCCGAAATGTTTTCGCTAACTACTGTCCAGCCTCCCTCTGTTGAAGAAACATGCTTCAACACTTGCCACGGGGCCGGCGGAACCGTTGTGAAACCAGCCGCCTAGCCGTTGGCCTAGTACCGAGCCGGATATTTCAACTCTATACGAATTGAACCGGGGAGGCAAATAGCTGCTTGCGGTCGAAGCGGCCGGGTGCAACGGCTGCCGCCAAATGTAGATCAGAGCGCTTTGCCGATAGCTGTCTGCTGCGGTGCAGCATTGCGGCAACCCTCAGCTTCGACCACTCAGACATCCAGTAGTCGGCCGGCGGCAAGAGAAATGCTGTTACCCCAGCGGTCGCATGTCGATACAATGTACTGGTATTGGAGGTTGTCCCAAGGATGGCCATCAAGACCTCAGGCGCGGTTCAACGCGTCGCTCAACCCGACGGATCGCAGTTGAGCGACTACATGGCCCTGCTGAAGCCGCGGGTCATGTCGCTCGTCGTGTTCACGGGCTTCGCCGGCGTGGTCGTGGCGCCCGGCGAAGTGAGTCCCTTGCGCGCGGCAGCGGCAGTGCTGTGCATTGCCATCGGCGCCGGGGCAGCTGCCGCAATCAACATGTGGTACGACCGCGACATCGATGCTTTGATGCAGCGGACTTGCAGGCGGCCGATCCCGGCCGGGCGCATAGCTCCCATGAAAGCGCTTGCCTTTGGGATCGCGCTCAGTCTTTTGGCCGTCATCGCCATGGGCGCGGCGGCCAACCTCGTCGCCGCGGTGCTGCTAGCGCTGGCCATCGGCTTCTACGTTTTCGTGTACACCATCTGGCTGAAGCGCCGGACGCCGCAGAACATCGTCATCGGTGGCGCCGCCGGCGCTTTTCCACCAGTAATCGGCTGGGCCGCTGCGACCGGACAGGTCGGTCTCGACTCCATCGCGCTGTTCTTGATCATCTTCTTTTGGACACCGCCGCATTTCTGGGCGCTCGCGCTGTGCCGTTCGGGTGACTACGCTGCGGCCGGCGTGCCAATGCTGCCTGTGGTCGCCGGCAAGAACGAGACCAGACGACAGATCCTGCACTACACGCTGCTGCTCATACCGCTCAGCTTCATGCCGGTTGTCCTGGGCACCGCCGGCGTCACCTATGCGGTGGCCGCCGCGACAATGGGTGCCTGGTTTCTGCTGCTGGCTTTCCGGATCCGGTACGAGGAGAGCAACTGGGCTGCACGCGACCTGTTCCGCTTTTCGATCCTCTATCTCTTTGTGCTGTTTTCGGTCCTGGTCGTGGAGAATGCGGCCGCTTCCGGCCCGCTGATGGGCGAGTGAGATCTCACCGTTGAGATCCAACCATGGAGTGCTCGGAGGAACGCAGCAGCCGGGCGATGAGCTGCTGCTTGCAAAGCAGGGTGAGCCATGCCGACAAGAACCAGTCGCGAAGCGGTGGGTGTCTTTCAGAGCGAGGTCGCCTTGCAGTCGGCGGCCGACGAGCTGCTCATTGCAGGATTTGACCGCGCCGACCTGAGCCTCTTGGCCGATGCTCGGACCGTTGATCAGACGCTGGGTCACGCCTATAAGCGCATTGCCGAAATCGAGGACGACCCGACAGTCCCTAAGCGGGCCTATGCCGGTTCGGACTCGCGAACTGAGGCAGAGGGTGCGATCGTGAGCGGCCTGATGTACGTCGGCGCAGTCGGCGCAGTTGGTGCGGTCGTCGCTTCTGGTGGAACCGTTGCCGCCGCCCTGATAGGGGCGGCTGTTGTCGGCGGCGCCGGTGGCCTGATTGGGACTGTTCTGGCGCGCTTCATCGAGCATCGGCACGCGCATGGGCTGCAGTCACATCTCGATCGCGGTGGACTCCTGCTGTGGGTCCGAACCTCCGACGCAGCGCATGAGAGTCGCGCTTGCGAGATCCTGGTGCGAGCCGGCGCCCAGGATGTGCACCTCCACCGCCTTAGTAGCCCCGCGACCGAGCAGGAGGTCAGCGCCTTCCCAGACTCTGGCACCCCTTGGGCCGGCACCACCTCTGCGGCGAACGAACTATGTGCCGAGCGGGTCTCGAGACCAACTGACGCGAGCCAGGTCGGCAGGTGATAGGCAGACTGCGGGCTGCAGAACCTGAGCCTGCTTCTCCTGTCGCGACTGGTTTCGTCTCGAGGGCAAGCAGTGTCCCCCCTCTGCGCAACAACCCAAGTGTAGCGCACCGGGCACTCCCTTCCCGCTTCACGGCCCAACGCTGACTACGATCATCGGGATGACCGCTCATCGCGCTGGCGCCTAGATGGACTGGCCGGGCGAGGTGGCCGGCAGCAGCCGGAAGCTGCCCTCGGATTCGTAGGGCACCGTGCGGCGCTGCAGGCTGTCGAGGTAGGCGGGATCGCGCATCACCTCGCGCCAGTTGTCGGCGCGCAGCCAGGCGTAGGGGTCCTCGCGGGTCACCCCGTGCAGGGTGATGCGGACGGGCTTGCGCGGCGCCAGCGGCGGCGCGGCCGGGGCGGCGGGACGGGACTGGTCTTGGGCGCTGTCGGATGGCACGGGGGGCTGCTCTCTCTTTCCATTGCAACGGCACAGGGTAGCCGGTCTGCCGCGCGGTCGCGCGGCTTTCCGTCGCACGGCCGGACCCGGGTTTAGCATTCTATAGGAGGCGCGCGCAAAAGCTGGCTGCCGCAGGCGCGAAGGGTGGGCTGGAAAGCCCGAAAAACTGCGGTTTTCGGGCTATTGACCTGGATCAATGGCAAGCCTGCGGCAGCCTGCCATGAAAGCGATGTTGGACGAGCTGCGACGGAGACCGCGACCGGGTCGCGGTCAGGCCCGCTGGAGGCCGCGCGGCTTTATGAGAGTGACCAACCTATCCGACTCTGACTGGGGCAAGTGATGAACAATTCGACCGAGGCATCCGGCGCGTCGCCGACGACCCTGCTGGTGGGTCTGGCGCTGGCGCTGTCAGGCATCATGGGGCTGTTCCTCGTCGCCAATGCGCAGGACGGCGCCATCGCCTTCCACGGCACCCTCTTCGTCGCCTTCTGCGCGCTCGGCATCTTCTGGATGATCAAGCGCCACTACGACGGGGCGACGGACAGCGCGGCGGCCGACGGCGTGCGCTACCACGACGGCGTGATCCGCGCCGGCACCATCGCCTCGCTGTTCTGGGGCGTGGTCGGCTTCCTCGCCGGCCTCACCATCGCCCTGCAACTCGCCTTCCCGGAGTTGAACTTCCACCTGCCGTGGACCAACTTCGGCCGCCTCAGGCCGGTGCACACCTCGGCGGTGATCTTCGCCTTCGGCGGCAACGTGCTGATCGCCACCTCGTTCTACGTGGTGCAGCGCACCTGCCGCGCGCGGCTGGCCGGCGACTGGGGGCCGTGGTTCGTGTTCTGGGGCTACCAGCTGTTCATCGTGCTGGCGGCCAGCGGCTACGTCCTCGGCGTCACCCAGTCCAAGGAGTACGCCGAGCCGGAATGGTACGTCGAC
>Ga0214471_10002963_pt1 | contig 13193 bp, 9 predicted proteins | sample RVTome_5_FD_207665 | JGI IMG/M metagenome (GOLD analysis project Ga0214471, IMG submission 207665) | Soil microbial communities from uranium-contaminated site in the Upper Colorado River Basin, Wyoming, United States - RVT142D155 | ecosystem: Environmental > Terrestrial > Soil > Contaminated >...
GCCGGGACCCGTAGCGACGGTTTCCACGGCGGGCGGCACGGAGGCCGTCTGGTCCCCTGACGGCTCGGAACTGTTCTACCGGACCGCCGAAGAGCTCATGGTCGTTGCGGTGGACCGGACAGACGGATTTCGTGCCGGGCGACCGCGGGTGCTGTTCAGCGACTCCTACCTGCGTAATGCGCAGGTGTCCTTCTACGACATCGCACCCGATGGCGAGCACTTCGTCATGGTATCGAGGAGCGGGTCCGGGGCGCAGGGGACGTTCGTGCTGGTTCAGGGGTTCTTCGAGGAGCTGAAGCGGTTGGCGCCGAACTGATGTCCGACCCCATCTCCCGCCTGAACGCCGCCCTCTCGGGCCGCTACCGCATCCACGGCGAGCTCGGCCGAGGCGGCATGGCCACGGTCTATCTGGCCGACGACCTCCGGCACGAGCGCCGGGTGGCCCTCAAGGTCCTCGAGCCGGAGCTCGCAGCGGTCGTCGGGAGGAGCGCTTCCTCTCCGAGATCAAGACGACGGCCAACCTCCAGCACCCCCACGTCCTCCCGCTCTACGACTCAGGTGCCGCGGATTCCTTCCTCTACTACGTGATGCCGTACGTGGAAGGGGAGACGCTCAGGGAGCGGATCGACCGAGAGAAGCAGCTCCCGGTGGAGGAGGCGGTCCGCATCGGCGTGGCCGTGGCCGGCGCCCTGGCGTACGCGCACCAGCACGGCATCGTCCACCGCGACATCAAGCCGGGCAACGTTCTCATGCAGGCGGGCCAGCCGATGGTCGGCGATTTTGGAATCGCGCTCGCCGTCGCGTCCGCGGGCGGTGCTCGCCTGACCGAGACGGGGCTCAGCGTGGGTACGCCGATCCAGAAGGCCCTCGAGAAGCTTCCGGCCGACCGATTCACCACCGCACAGGACCTCGCCAAGGCGCTCGCGGACCCGGGCTTCCGCCATGGCGTCGACGCGGGTCGCGGTGGCCGCGGGCGGCTCTGGAACCCCCTCTCGGTCGGCGCGGCCGCGGCGGCCGCGGTGTTCGCGATCGTCGCAGCTTGGACGCTTCTTCGTCCAGAGCCACCCGCCCCGGTCATGCGGTTTTCGCTCCGGACGGAGACGTACCAGATTCCGAGCGAGTGGATGTCGATCTCCCCGGATGGTACGACCCTGACGGTAAGGAATCTCCTTCGCATGAATGGCTTCACGGAGGAGGCGCTCGGGGTCTCATCGTTCGACGAGGTCTGGGCCGACATCCTTCGGGATGCGCTCCGAGAGGGACCGGTTGTCGACATCTTCGGAAACGACACGATGTCGGCGCGGCGAGTCACGGTCGGCTAGGGGGGGAGACGGGTCGTGCGCGTAATGCCACCGGGACGCAACGACCTGTGCCCCTGCGGGTCCGGGCGGAAGTACAAGCGCTGCTGCATGGCGAGGGATCTCGCGCCGGGTAGTGCTGGTCTGGGGGACTCTGTGGGCGAGGAGGGCCGCCGGGAGTGGGTGGCGGACGTGGTGCCGCTTCCCATCGCGATCGAAGAGGGGGACGCTCCGAGGCCGGTGAGCGTGCTGGTCGTCGCGAACGGGTTCGTGCTGCACCAGGATATGCTCGGGCGTCTGGCCGGGGAGGCCGACGCGGTCGCCGAGGTGCTCGCCGACGGTGTTTCGCAGGCGGCCCAGAGCGTCGGCTGGTATCCCGAGACGGTGATCGTTCGGCATCCGGAGGTGGCCGCAGCGCTCCAATCTGCGCTGGCGACGAAGGACCTCGAGGTCCGCAGCGACCCCTCCCCGCCGGAGCTCGAGAACGTCGTGCGAGGTCTGGTCGAGGCGCTCGACGGCCATCCGATCTGGCCCCCTGTCGGGCGGTGCGAGACGTGGCGAGGGTGGGATCTTCCCAACCGGCTGATCGGCGAGCTCTTCGATGCCGCTGCGCGATTCTACGAGGCGGCGCCCTGGCGGGGCATGTCGAACCCTCAGACTCCGTGCGCGACACTCCCGTCGGGACGGCAGTGGACGGCGTGCGTGATGGGTTATGAAGAGGAGGTGTTCGGCCTTGCCCTCTATTCCGACGCGGCCGACGTGGTGGACCTGCTCACGGCGGACTATCCGAATCCCGGCATCGAGTCGATCCGGGGGCGGATGATCTCGATGACCTACGACCCGGTTGCGAGGCTGGGTCCCAAGGCGCGCAAGGAGCTCGCCGTGGCCCGCTGGAAGCTCGCGGGTCCGGCGGCCTACCCGGACCTGATGACCGGCAACACGCCGGCGGGCGGCGTCTCGGGAGAGGACGTTCGCGATCTCATCGCGCTCCTGGATGCGATGCCGCGCTTCGCTCAGGCGCACTCGAGACAGCTCGAGGCGGAGGAACGGACGGGCGTGCCCTGCGAGCCGATCCAATGGACTGACGCCACGACGGGGGTGACCCTACGGTACGAGGTGGCCGAGGAGCTCCTTGAGCCGCCTACCTTCGCGGATGTGATCGGCGAGGAGGTTCGCGCGATGGTGCCCGAGATCGAGGACGAGCTGGGGCCCGGCTGCACCGCGGACGAGGTCCTGGCTGAGATCAACTCACGTCTCCAGGCGCGTATGGACGCGCACAACCGACGTCCGCTTGCGGAGCTGTTCGGTCATTCGCCAGTGGAGGTGCACAGGCTGCTGCACGCCGACTGGTCCGACGACGGGGGGCCGCTCAGGCTACGCCGCGATCTTTCGCTCACGGAGCTCGGCGGCTGCGCTGTGATCGAGCGCGTTCGGGTCTTACTGGAGCTCGCCGCGGAGCGGGGGGGCCTCGGCCGGACTCAGGCGGGTAACCTACAGATGGCCGTGGTCCGCGAGCTGATCGGGCGCGCGGGGCTCGCCGAGGCCTGGGCGGTGCTGACGGACGAGGCAACGAATCGGCGCCACAGGGAGCACGACGTGTGGCCGCTGCACGAGGCGCGTGTTCTCGCGGACCTCGCGGGCTTGGTGCGCCCGAGAGGGGCCCGCTTCGAGCTCACGCGTCGGGGTCGCGAGTTGATGGCTCCCGACCGCGTGGGCGAGCTGTTCGCGCTACTCTTCGAGACGTGCTTCCGGCGTTTCAACATCTTCTACGGCGGCTACGCGGAGTGGCCCGAGCTTCAGCACCAGATCGCCTTCACGCTCTTGCGCCTGTCGCGGGTCGGCAGACGGTGGCAGCGCACCGACGATCTCTTGGAGACGACGATCCTCCTTGCCGCTATGGAGGCCATGCCCGAGTCGCGCGGCATCATCGATGGGGGTTGGGTCTTCCAGCAGCATGTGCTCCGCCGTCTCGTCGACTTTGGCCTGGTGGAGCATCGTCCGGGCAAGAGCCGCGGAACCTACGACTACCAACTGGCGCCGCTCTTCGATCGTTTCGTGAGCTTCGAGGATGCTGCGGAAGTGCACTGACGCTCGGCGCCGCGTCCCTAACGCTGCGCCAGCGTCGCGGTCACCGTGATCCGCTCTCCGTCCCGCTCCACCACGATGGTCACCGTGTCACCGACCTGCTTCGCCTGGAGCGCGTACGTGTACGCGTAGATGTCGGCGACCGGGTTGCCGTCGAACTCGACCACGACGTCTCCGGCGCGCAGTCCCGCGATCGCCGCCGGGCTGCCCTCGCGCACGCCGGTGAGCCGGAGCCCGAAGTCGCGCGGCGTCATGTCGGGAATCGTGCCCAGGTAGGGTCCGTATCCGCTGGTCGTCGAAGACTGGGCCGTGGGCGAAGGCCGCTCCTGCTGGATCGGCGTGAGCGCGACGGCATCGGCGCCACCGCCCGCGAGGCGGCGGGCGACGCGCGCCGTGAGATCGGCCACGCGCTCGAGGCCGTCGATGTTCACCTTCTCCCAGTCATCCGAAGGGCGGTGGTAGTCCTCGTGCGTGTTGGAGAAGAAGTGCAGCACCGGGATCCCCTCGCCGTAGAACGACGAGTGGTCGGAGGGTCCGAACCCGTCCGGGGCCTTGGCGACCCGGAGGGGCTCGGCCATCGCGGCGTTCGCGTCGTCCACGATCTCGTTCCACTCGGCCGCGGTCCCGAAGCCGAAGACGGTGATCGCGTCGTCGGTCACACGCCCGACCATGTCGAGATTCAGCATGGCCACGACGTCCTCGAGCGGCACGGTCGGCTCCGCGACGAAGAACGCGGAGCCCCAGAGGCCACGCTCCTCGCCGGTGAACCCCATGAAGAGCACGCTCCGATCGGGCCGCGGCCCCGTCGCGAGCGTGCGCGCGATCTCGAGGACGGCCGCGGTGCCGCTCGCGTTGTCGTCCGCCCCGTTGTGGATCGTGGTCTCGTCGGGGGCGAGCGAGCCCTCTCCGCCGAAGCCGAGGTGATCGTAATGCGCCCCGACGATCACGTACTCGTCGCTGAGGGTCGGGTTCGCTCCAGGCAGGAGAGCGAGTACGTTGCGCGCGTCGGCGGTCGTGACGCGCACGTCCGTGTCGAGGCGTGCGCTTCCGCCACTGATCAGCGCCTCACGAACGAGAGCCGCGGCCTCGCCGCTCACCATCGCGGCGGGGATCGGGAGCCGCGCGCGCGTCTCGTCGTCGAGACCAGGCAGGTCCATGCCGAGCGGTGCGAGGATCAGGATGCCCGCGGCGCCGCGGCCGGCGGCGACCGTCGCCTTGAAGTGCGGATCTCCCCGGATGGACATCCCGTGAGGCGCGTCGGGGTCGCCCCACTCGACGACCACGAGCCTGTCGGAAATGTCCATGCGTGCGAACTCATCGGCCGGACTGCCCGGGCTGCTCAGGAGATGGCCGCCGTAGATCAGCTGACGGTCGAGGCTCGCGGAGGCGGAGAAGCCGAGCGGGACCCACTCGGTGCCCAGCGCATACGCACGGGCCGACACCACCAGGCGATTCTGCGCGCCGAGCTCCGCACCACTACGGATGGCGAACGTCTGGAAGAAGCTACCTTGGGATCCGGCGGCCTCGAGCCCCAGGGCGCGGAACTGGGAAGCGAGGTAGTCTGCGGCGCAGCGCTCGCCCTCCGTACCAACCGCTCGACCTTCCAGACGGTCGTCGGCGAGGAAGCGGACGTGGGCCGCGGCGCCTTCCAGCCCACTGGTCAGCGTGGCGGCGTCGGGACAGCTTTGGGCGACGGCGTGCGCGGACGGAGGGAGGAAAAGGGCGAGGGCCGCCGAGAACGTCTTGAACGAAGGGGAGATATCGTGACTCATCGATTCCTATCCGTGATGGCGGTGTCCGCGTCCTTGGCGGCGTGCGCCGGGGAGCCAGCCGAAGAGGCAGCCCCGGAGCCGGCCCGTGCGACCGTCAACCTCGCCGGCGAGGGCGTGCAGCTCCTGACGCCCGGCGAGACGCATCTGCGCAATATACGCCAGATCACCGTGGGGGGAGAGAACGCCGAGGCGTATTGGGCTTTCGATGGCTCGATGCTCATCTATCAGGGAAACAAGCCGGACGGAGCCGGGTGCGACCAGATCTTCCTGCTCGACCCCTGGACCGCGGAGTCGACCCGCGTCAGCAACGGCACGGGGCGCACGACCTGCTCGTACTTCTATCCGTCCGGACAACAGATCCTCTACTCCTCTACACACCACCACGACCTCGCGTGCCCTCCGGTCCCGGACTTCTCGATGGGGTACGTGTGGCCGATCTACCCGACCTACGACATCTTCGTCGCGAACGTCGACGGCTCGGGCCTCCGCCAGCTGACCACCGAGGACGGGTACGACGCCGAGGCCACCTTCTCGCCCACAGGCGACAGGATCGTCTTCACGAGCATGCGCGACGGGGACCTCGAACTCTACTCGATGGTCCCGGACGGCTCGGACGTGCGGCGCCTGACCGACCGCCCCGGCTACGACGGCGGCGCGTTCTACTCACCCGACGGCTCGAAGATCATCTGGCGCGCGGACTATCCGGAGGCCGGCCCCGAGCTCGACGACTACAGGCGGCTGCTCGGCGAGGGCCTCATTCGTCCGGGCGAGCTCGAGATCATGGTCATGGACGCCGACGGCTCGAACCAGAGAGCGGTCACGAGCATCGGCGGCGCGAACTTCGCGCCCTACTGGCACCCCTCGGGGGAGAAGATCCTGTTCAGCTCGAACCACCACGATCCGACGGGGCGGGACTTCGACATCTACATGGTGAACCTCGACGGGACGGGCCTGGTCCGCATCACCGAGTCCGAGGGTTTCGACGGCTTTCCCGTGTTCAGCCCCGACGGGCGCTACCTCGTGTTCGCGTCGAACCGCAACAACGGCGGCACGAACGACACGAACGTCTTCATCGCGGAGTGGGTGGAGTAGGATTGGTGGGCGAAGTCGGATCCAGCTCTACCGGAGGTCGCGGAACAGCTCCGCGAGCGGCAGCGAGAAGCCCGGCAGTACGACGCCTCCGGCGAGCGTGTCGGGCTCGCGAAGCAGGCGCGCCGCGCCGCTCGGCTCGAAGGCTGTGACGGTCCGCGCCGAGGGATCCACGATCCAGACCTGTCGGGCCCCGGCCGCCAGGTAGTCGAGCGTCTTCTCCTGGATCGCGCTCGAGCGGTCCGACGGCGAGAGGATCTCGATCGCAACGTCTGGGGCGCCATGGACCCAACCTCCTACTTGGCCCTCTCCCGAGCGCGCGTCCAACACGATTGCGAGGTCGGGCCCTCGGAGCGTCGGCGGGTCCTGAGCGAGGATGTACCCCGACTCGGCGGTGACACGGGCGCCCTGAGCATCGGCCCATTCGCTGAGCCAACGCCCGAGCCGAACCTGCAGCGAACCGTGCACCCCGCCGGGCCGCGGCTCCTGCACGAGCATCCCCCGAACCAGCTCGGTGACGTAGCGCTCGTCGGTGTCCTCGTGGACCGCGTACTGGTCGAGGGTCATCAGGTCGGCCGCAGCGGGCACGGTGGGCTCCCCAGGCATCGGGTGCATCGAGTGAGAAGGTACCCTCGAGTCTTCGGCCGGGGCCATGCGCCGATGGGCCGCGACCGAGGACCGCTATCACCGCCCTCCGAACGTCTTCATCGCGGACTGGGTGGAGTAGCGGGGCGAGCGTCTAGTTCCGCGTCAGCGGCACGAAGCGGACGAGCGCGACATCACGCACGTCGACCTCCCCGTTCGGAAGCTTCTCGATCACCTGGAGGACCTGGTCGGACGACGTGTCGCCGACCGGAATGACCATGCGCGCCCCGGGCCTCAACTGGTCGACCAGCGGTTGCGGCACGTGGTCCGCGCCGGCCGTGACCAGGATGCCGTCGAAGGGCGCGTGCTCGGGCCATCCCAGGTACCCGTCACCGGCCCTCACCGTCACGTTCGCGACGCCGAGCCGCTCGAGCCGCTCGGCCGCCGTGCGCGCGAGCTCGGGCACGATCTCGATGCTGAAGACCTCGGCCACCAGCTCGGCCGCGACCGCCGCTTGGTATCCCGAGCCCGTGCCGACCTCGAGCAGTCGGTCGCCGGGCTCCGGGTCGATGAGCTCGGTCATGAGCGCGACGATGTAGGGCTGCGAGATCGTCTGTCCGAGCCCGATCGGGAGCGGGCGGTCCGCGTACGCGAGCGAGCGGTGCTCCGGGAGCACGAACTCGTGGCGGGGGACGCTCCGCATCGCCGTGAGCACGCCTTCGTGGGTGATGCCGCGAGCGGAGATCTGGTCGGCGACCATCTCGGAGCGCGCGCGCTCGAGGTCCACCTCTTGGAGCGCGGCCGCCGGCGTTGGGGACCGGTCGGGTGCCGGTGAGCACGATGCGGCGACCACGCCGAGCGTGAGTGCGGTCGTCGCCGATCTCCCTAGGCCCAGGCGCGTCATCGGACGTCCCTCCTTCGCTGTCGGCTCACACCGCGCGCGCGAAATGTCCCCGCGTGAACTCCCCGTCGAGGATCGCGCGGATCTCCGACGGGTCGAGTCGCCGGCCGGCGGCCACGGCGTCCACTGCGTGCCGCCACGCGGCGGTCACCTCGGCGACGGGGTCGCCAGGCACGTTGAACACGAGGCGGTAGCGCCGGAGCCCGCTCTCCCAGAGCTGCGGCAGGTACCCGGTTGCGTCCACCGGCCGGGAGTGGAGGAGTCGGTTCCGGCAGTCGGAGTCCGTGGCCACGGGGAACACATAGCCCATCGGATCGGTGAGCCGGACATCGGGGTGCTTCTGCACGCAAAGGTCCCGACAGGTGGCCACCTCACGGTCGAACGCGGCGGAGAGGACGCAGTGCTCCAGCGTCATCCCCTCCGGGCGACCGTGTGCGAACACTTCGAACCCGCGCCCGCGCCATGGCTCCGCCACATCGCTCATCTCCGCGGCGGTGAGCTCGATCGACAGCACGATCGCCCGGGCTCCGAGACGGAAGAGCTCCTGCGCGGTGTGCGCGTTGAAGCAGTTCACCGCATAGTCGGCGACGACGTCACGCCCCTCGCGACCGAGCTCGGCGACGAGCCCGAGATGCCCACTCAGGACAGGCGTCCCGAGCGCGAGCCAACGGTCGAGCTTCCGCCGCTCCGCGGGCCGCACGATCGTCGGCGTGCGCAGGCGGAGCGACTTGCGCTGCGCGCCGAGCTCCTCGGCGAGCGCGTTCACGCGCGTCGGCGTGGGCGTCGGATGACGGAGAAAGACGTCGAGCACGATCTCGTCGGCACCTGCATCGGCCGCCACGCGAGCCGCGTCGAGGGACGGCACCTCGGCGATGAGCCAAGCGTGCGGCTCGGCGGAAGCTCCGTCGCCGTTGCGAGTGTCCGGCCCCGCGTGCGTCCAGTCGGCGGACGGTCCCGGGACGCGCGTCGGCTCGACCACCAGCGCGGCATCGATCGCGGCGCGCCGCCGCTCGTGCGCCGCTCGGCCGTCGCCGGCGCGGAGCGGGAGAAGGCGCCGCACCGCCTCCTGGCGCGCGTCGTTGAGTGCGCTCATGGGCAGGAAGAGCCCGGGCTCGAGCGCCGAGCGGTCGAGCCTTCCGAGCACGAAGGGCGTCTCGCCGAGCCGTCCGAGCTGCTCTCGGAGGCGGCTCTCGTCGAGCGCGTGCTTCTGCGCGCGCGCGAGCGTCACGCCGCTCTCGATCGTCACCTTGTGGCCGCCCGACGCGAACTCGAGCGTCAGGGGGTCGCCCTCGCGTCCCGAGGCCGTCACGTGGACGGGCACCCTCGGTGCGGCGGTGCTCGCGTCGAGACGGGCGAGGGACCCGCGCGCCTCCTCGAGCAGCGCTCCGGACGACGTGCGGAGCACGGTCCAACCCACACGCACGGTCGCCTCGGCGGGGACTGCCTGGAGCTGCTGACCCCGGCGCGCGCTGAGCGAGCGCACGCGCTTCACGAGGAAGCCCGTCGAGCCGCGCGCCGGACCCTCCGGGTGCTCGAAGCCCAGGCCGTCTCCCGGCGCGACGGGCTCCGACACCTCGATGACGATCTCGTCTTCCGCGAGCCGCACGACGCGCCCGAGCGTCACCCCGCGGTTGTCGGGATGCGTGCGCGTCACGTAGCTGCGCCCCTCGCGCCCGCCGAGCATCCCGCCCGTGAAGCCGCGCGAGAAGATCTGGACGAGCGGCGTGGTCTCCTCGGGTGTGGGGGGCGCCCAGACGCCCTCGGCCAAGCGGTCGAGGAACGTACGATACGTCTTGGTCACCGTGGCGACGTACTCGGGCCGCTTCTTCCGCCCTTCGATCTTGAGCGTCCGGATCCCGAGCTCGGCGATGTGCTCCAAATGCTCGCCCGCAGCCAAGTCGCGCGCAGAGATCAGGTAGCCGTGGTCGAGTTCGTCCCCGGTGGCGTGGTCCGTCAGGACGTAGTCCTTCCGGCACGACTGCGCGCAGGCGCCGCGGTTGGCGCTCCGCTCCGAGATCATCCCGGACATGAAGCACTGTCCCGAGTACGCGATGCAGAGCGCGCCGTGGATGAAGACCTCGAGGCCCAGGTCCGGAACCGCCGCGCGGACCGCACGCAGATCGTCGAGCGTGTTCTCTCTCGCCATCACCACCCGCTCCACACCGAGGTCGCGGAGCACCCGCGCGCCCGCGGCGTCGTGCACCGTCATCTGCGTGGAGCCGTGGATCTCGAGCTCCGGATAAACCCGCTGGATGAGGCGGACGGCGCCCAGGTCCTGCACGATCGCTGCGTCGACGCCCCGGTCGACGCACTCGCCCAGATGCGACATGGCGTCCCGGAGCTCGGCCGGCTTCAGGAGGACGTTGAAGGTCAGGTAGACGCGGGCGCCGTGTCCGTGCGCCAGGGCGCAGGCCTGCTCGAGCTCGTCGAGCGTGAGCTGAGCGCCGTCGTCGCGCGCGTTGAAGCGCTCGGCGCCGAGGTATACCGCGTTGGCTCCGTTGGCGAGCGCGGCGCGGACGGCGTCGAGGCTGCCTGCGGGCGCGAGGAGCTCGGGGATGGGGCGGGGCATGGCAAGAGTATAGCCAAGACGTTCGGCGCTCGGGCGCGACGCCTCGCCCGGGCGCGCCTCGCCTTTCGGTTCGCGCCAGGGCGCCTATCGTTGCCCACCGACATTGTGATGGAGAGCGGACCTCCCAATCGAGAGTGCGGCTATGAGTTTGCCAGCGCGCGTGGTTTCCAACGCATTGAAGGTCCTCGTCGTCACGGCCAGCTGGACCCTTGTGTTCGTGCTCAGCTACATCAGCACCTACCTGCTGATCGGCGACCTGACTGCGCTCGGGAAGCTGAGCGGCGACTACGCCTTTTGGCCCGACTTTGCCGGCAACGCGCTCGTAGGCATCGTAGGTGGCCTCGCGGGAGGCTCGCTTCTGGTCCTGAGGGTGAACGCAGGGTACAAACACACGACGTTCGTCTCCGGCATCGTTCACTCGGTGGTCCTGTTCTTCGTCGTGTTCGTGGGACTGGCGGTCGTGCTGTTGTTCTCCATGGCCTTCATCCTCGAAACGATGCGGGCCGGGCTCGGAGCGGGGTTGCGGAGCGGCTGGGACAATCTCGTGTTCAACCTCTACACGCCGTCGTTTCTGGCCACGACGGTGATCTTCGGCGCCATAGTGTCCGGCACGCAGTTCATGCTCCAGGTGAACGACAAGTTCGGTCCCGGCGTGCTGTGGAAGCTGATGACGGGCAAGTACTACCACCCCAGGGACGAGGAGCGGGTCTTCATGTTCCTCGACCTCCGATCCTCCACCGAGATCGCAGAGAAGATCGGGCACAAGCGCTTCTTCGAGCTGCTCAGGGAGCTGTTTCAGGACATCACCCCGCCGGTGATCGACAGCTTTGGGGACATCTACCAATACGTGGGCGATGAGGTCGTGATCACCTGGCCCGCTGAGCGCGCCTTCCGGGACAGGAATTGCATCGAGTGCTTCTTCCGCATCGAGCGGGTGATGGCTGCCAAGCGCCCCGACTATGTGGAGAGGTTCGGGATCGCGCCCGAGTTCAAGGCAGGCGTCCATGTGGGCGAGGCTACGGTCGGAGAGATCGGCGTGGTCAAGAAGGACATCGTCTTCTCGGGCGATGTCCTCAACACAACGTCGCGGATCCAAGAGGAGTGCAATCGTCACAAGGTGAAGTTGCTGGCATCCTCGGATCTTCTACGTCGGATGGCGCTGGAGCCGGCGTTCGGCTCCGTCCCGATCGGGGAGATCCGTCTGCGCGGCAAGGCCGAGCTGCTCAGCCTGAGCGCCGTGTCGCGGGCCTCCCTGCCGAGCTTGCCCGCGTAGGAGCCCTCCCGAAACCCCGCTCGGAGGGCCCCCGTAGGGCAGCTACAGCCCATGACGCCTCGCGACCTCTCCTACGCCCTCCGCCGCCTGGCGCGAAGCCCCGGCTTCACCGCCGTCGCGGTCCTCTCCCTCTCGCTCGGCATCGGCGCCAACACCGCGATCTTCTCGCTCGTCAACGCGGTGCTCTTCCGGGGCCTCCCGGTCGAGGATCCCGAGGAGCTCGTCGAAGTCTACACGTCGGAGGACACTGGCTTCCTCTACTCGACGACGTCGTACCCGGACTACACGGATCTACGAGCGAACAACGACGCCTTCTCGGGCGTGGTGGCGACGCGAACGTTCCTGGCGCGCGTCGATCGCGGCGACCGTCCGGCGAGCGCGTTCGGCGAGCTCGTGTCGTGGGACTATTTCCAGACGCTCGGCGTGCCGCTGGCCCTCGGCCGGCCGTTCCTAGCGGAGGAAGATGCCACGCCCGGTACCCACGCCGTCACGATCCTCGGCTACCGGGCGTGGGTGGACGAGCACGGGGCCGACCCCGAAGTCCTCGGGATGACGGTCTACCTCAACGGTCGGCCGTACACCGTCGTCGGTGTGGCCCCGGAGTCGTTCACCGGGAGCCTGTCCGTGCTCGTCACGAGCTTCTACGTCCCGCTGATGATGACGAACGAGCTCATGGGGAGTCCGGGGCTCGATCAGCTCGCGCGACGCAACTCGCGGAGCCTCTTCGTGAAGGCGCGCCTTGGCCCGGGTGTCTCGGTAGAACAGGCGAACGCCTCCGTGGAGGCTCTCTCTCGCGGACTCGAGGAGCAGTACCCCGCGACCAACACCGAGCGCATCATGTCGGTGCTGCCGTCGGCCGACGTGGCGCTCCACCCCATCGTGGACCGGGCGCTCGTTCCCGTGGCCGGGCTCCTGCTCGCCGTCGTGGGCCTCGTCCTGCTGATCGCCTGCGTGAACCTGGCGAGCTTCCTGCTCGCCCGCGCGGAGGATCGCCGCAAGGAGATCGCGGTGCGCCTCGCGATCGGCGCGAGCCGCGGGGCCCTGATCCGGCAGCTGATGGTCGAGACCACGCTCCTCGCCCTGCTGGGCGGCCTGGTCGGCGTCGTGATCGCGAAATGGACCCTGGATGTGCTCATGCGCTTCCAGCCCCCGATTCCGGTCCCGGTGAGCCTAGACATCGGGCTCGATTCGACGGTCTTGCTGTTCACCGCGGGGGTCTCGCTTCTCGCGGGGGCCGTCTTCGGCTTGGCGCCCGCGCTCCAGGCGACGAATCTGGACGTCGCTCCGACACTCAAGTCCGAGGCGAGTGGGACCGCCAAGCCCGGGCGCTTCAACCTGCGCAACGTCCTGGTCGTCGTTCAGGTGGCGTTCTCGTTCGTGCTCCTGATCGGCGCGGGGCTCTTCGTGCGCAGCCTCCAGAAGGCGCAGGCCATCGATACGGGCTTCGACATCGGACCCGCCGCCATCGTCTGGCCGATGCCCGAGCTCTCCGGCTACGAGACCCTCGAAGAGCAGTTCCTCCTCATGCGCACGCTCGAGGAGCGGCTCCGCGAGCATCCCCTCCTCGACCGCGTGGCCCAGGCGGATCGTCTGCCGCTCGGTTCCTCGGTCCAGACCGAGA
>Ga0214471_10002964_pt1 | contig 13192 bp, 14 predicted proteins | sample RVTome_5_FD_207665 | JGI IMG/M metagenome (GOLD analysis project Ga0214471, IMG submission 207665) | Soil microbial communities from uranium-contaminated site in the Upper Colorado River Basin, Wyoming, United States - RVT142D155 | ecosystem: Environmental > Terrestrial > Soil > Contaminated >...
TGCGGGGCGCCGTCGGCGGGGGTCGGCGGCGCGACCGCTGCCCGGACCGGCGGCGGTATCCCGTGGTTTCTGGTTGGCGGCGCGGTGGTCGTGCTGCTCGTCATCGTGGCCGTGGTGCAGCTCACGCCGGGTGCCCCACCTCCGGCCCCGGGCGCGCCGGCCGCCCCGGCGTCCGGCCCGGTGGACCTCTCGCAGCTCACGCCCCGCGAGGCCGCGGACCGGCTGTTCGACCGGGTCATGATCTCGCGCGAGGCGGGGAAGCTCGACACCGCCGCCTTCTTCGCACCGATGGCGCTCCGCGCCTACGCCATGCTCGACGAGGTGGACGCGGACGCACGCTTTCACATCGGGCTCCTGGAGATCGCCGCGGGAGATCCGACGGGGGCCGAAGCGCAGGCCGACACGCTGGCACAGGCCGTCCCGACCCATCTCTACGCGTCCATGCTGCGCGCGGATGCCGCGCGCGCGCGCGGCGACACCGCCGCCGCCGAGCGTGCCGACCAGGCCTTCCTCCGGAACTACGAGGCCGAGACGGCCGCGAACCGGCCGGAGTACGCGCCGCACGCGCCGTGGCTGGCGACGTATCGGGAGGGAATCGGGCGGTAGCGAGGGCGGGTGCTCACCACCGCCTGATCCTCCCCAACCGCGACGTCGTCAGCGTATCCGCGGACGCCCCACGCCGCAGCACGAGGCGCGTATTGGCGGCGCCGAAGCCGAGCCCGTCGGGGCCAATGCGGATGACCGCGCGGGATGCTTCCAGCGTGACCCCGTGCCGATCCGGCCCCGGCCGCTCCAGAAACGTCGAGTCCGTCGGGCTTTCGTACGTCGCGCGGAGGCTGGCGGCGGCGAACTCCAGCCGTACCGGGCGCGCCCGCAGGATGGCGCCATAGCGCGCCGCGTGATAGAAGCTGGCGACCTCGGTGGCCGCGCGATGGACGGCCAGCCGGTCCCGCTGCCCGGACCAGCGGGGCGCGAACACGGCCAGCAGGATGCCGAACATGACCAGCACGACGAGCAACTCGAGGAGCGTGAAACCGCGGCGCATGCCGCTACGATACGGGGCGCGGGCGCGCCCGCCGTCACCGGTTCATTGCGGCGCGGGGCCTGCGAGCGCGGGGGCACCTTGCCGACCGCTCCGCGGGCGGACATACTGCCCGCGTGCATCCGGATCCGCTGCTCGCGCTCCGCGAGTTCCGCCAGCTCGCCCCGTGGAACCTCCGCGACCTCGCCGCCACGGCCACGGCCATTCTGGAGCGGACGCGCGTGCGCCCCGTGAGCGCCTCCGCGCGGGACGACGTGTCCGAGCGCGCCGTGCGCTTCTACGTCACCCGCGGACTTCTGCACGCGCCCGACGGGCGCGGGACGTCGGCCACCTACTCCTACCGGCACATGCTCCAGCTGCTCTCGATCAAGCTGCGGCAGATGGAGGGCGCCACGCTCGACACCATCAGCCGCGAGCTGGAGGAAGCGACGGGCGACGTGCTCGAGCGGCGGGTCGCCGCGACGTTGGGCGACCGCCTGCCGCATCCGCACGAGCTGGGCGTGGCCGATGCCGGCCGGGCCTTCCATGTGGAGTCCGCGCCCGTCCAGGCCGGCGGCGGCGATACGTGGCGCCGCATCGCGGTGGACGCCGGCGTCGAGGTGCACCTCCGCGCCGGCCACCCCGCGGTCGGCCTGCCCAGCCAGGCCGTGGCCACCGAGGTGCGGGCGGCCCTCGAGCGTCTGGCCGCCGCTCGGCGTCCGGCCTAGGTCGCGGCCGCCCGCTTGCGGCGGGCGCGCGAAGCCCCACTTTTCCCCATGCCGGGCCGACGCGCCCTCGAGCGCGTCCGAGAACCTCCAGCCGGAGAACGCGCCATGCAGTGGCTTCTTCTGATCCTCCTGATCGTCGTCGTGGGCTTCGTCATCAGCGCGTACAACCGCCTGATCGCGCTCAAGGGGGAGACGCTCAACGCCTGGAAGCAGATTGACGTGCAGCTCAAGCGGCGCCACGACCTGATCCCGAATCTGGTGAACGCGGTGAAGGGCGCGATGGACTTCGAGAAGGACACGCTCGAGGCCGTCATCCAGGCACGCAACCAGGCCGTGAAGATCCAGGCCGGCGCGTCGCCAACGGGCGGGATCCAGGCCCTGGCCGGCGCCGAAGCCGCGCTCGGCGCCGCGCTCTCGCGGCTCAACGTCGTGGTCGAGCGGTATCCCGACCTCAAGGCCACGGGGAACATCGGTCAGCTGCAGGAGGAGCTGACCTCGACCGAGAACCGCGTCGCGTTCGCGCGGCAGCTCTACAACGACACGGCCACCAGCTATAACGTCAAGCAGCAGCAGTTCCCGTGGAACTTCGTCGCCGGCCTCGCGAAGGCCGAAACGGTGGAGCTGTACGAGATCGAGGAGCCACGCGAGCGCGAGGTGCCGGTCGTGGATCTGTCCATGAAGCCGAAGGCGTGAGCGCGACCAACCTCTTCGAGCAGCAGCGGCAGAACCGGCGCCGCTCGGCGGTGCTGGTGACGGTGTTCGTGCTGTTCTTCGCGTGGATCGGGTTCGGCGGCGACCTGATCCTCTATCTCCAGTCGCGTGGCGGCGAGCCCGGGCAGTACCGGCACACCTTCCCGTTCATCGGCATCGCGGCCACCCTGCTCGCCGCGGGCATGACGGGGTTCGCCTGGAAGAGCGGCGCCAAGCAGGTGTTGAGCGCCACGGGGGCATGGGAGCTGATTTCCGCCGCGACCGACGAAGAGCGGCAGTACGTGAACGTGGTCGAGGAGATGGCCATCGCCTCCGGGCTTCCCAAACCCAGGGTGTGGATCGTCCCGGACGACGATCCCAACGCGTTCGCCACCGGCAGCGAACCCAAGACCGCGCACGTCGCGGTCACGCGCGGCCTGCTCACGACCCTGAACCGGGACGAGCTGCAGGCCGTCGTCGCGCACGAGATGGCGCACATCCGGAACCTCGATGTGCGGCTCATGACCCTGCTCGCGGCGCTCGTGGGCGTGATCGCCATCATCTCGGACGTCACCATGCGCGGCATGCGGTTCGGCGGCGGGCGCGGGCGCTCCGGAGGGGGCAAGAAGGGCGGCGGGGGCGGCGCCCTGGTCGTCGTGCTGATCGTCCTCTGGCTCGTGGCCGTGATCCTCGCGCCCATCATCTCGCGCATGCTGGCGCTCGCGGTGAGCCGGAAGCGCGAGTACCTGGCGGACGCCACGGCGGCGCAGTTCACGCGGAACCCCGCGGCGCTCGCGTCGGCGCTGGGAAAGATCGAGCACGCCGCTGGCGCCACGAAATCCATCAGGCACGGCACGGCGCATCTCTGCATCGCCGACCCGCTGGGTCGCCGCGTGACCAACAAGCAGGGGTTCGTGGCCGATCTGCTCGCGACGCATCCCCCCATGGCCGTGCGGATCGCCAGGCTCAAGCGGATGGCGTATCAGTACGAGCAGACGGGGGAGATCGTCGAGCCGGCGCTCTGACCCGGACCCGTGGGAGCACGACTGGCGGCGGAGCCGCCGCACGTGGCCGACCCAGGCAAGCACTGACCGATCGCGCTTGACAAGGATGCCGTCCTTACTAGAGTAAGGACATGGCCAAGGTCACCAGTAAACGCCAGGTCACGATTCCCAAGGCGATCGCCGACCAGTACCGCATTCGCGAGGGCGACGACCTAGAATTCGTCGCCGCCGGCGACGCGATTCGGGTGCTGCCGCCGGGCACCGGGGTCGCGCCCCGGCCGGTCGCGGCGCGGCTCGCCTTGTTCGACGCGGCCACCGCGCGGCAGCGTGCCCGGCAGCGCGCCCGCCCGGCCAGCCGGCGGAAAGGCAAGGGTCGGGGCTGGACCCGTGCGGAGCTCTACGACCGTGGCCACGCTGGTTGACACCAACGTCCTGGTGTACCGGTACGACGGGCGCTTTCCGGCAAAGCAGCGGATCGCGACGGCGCTGCTGCGACGGGGCATCGCCGACGATTCCGTGCGGATCCCACATCAGGCGATCGTGGAGTTCGTGGCGGCGGTCACCCGTCCGCTCGCCAGGGCCGAGCCCCTCCTGTCCGCGGCGGAGGCGCGCCGCGAGGCCGAAGAGCTGCTGGGGCAGTTCACCGTCCTCTACCCCACGGACGCCGTGCTGCGGCTCGCGTTGCGCGGCGCCGCGGCCTATCAGCTGGCCTGGTTCGACGCGCACCTCTGGGCCTACGCCGAACATTTCGGCCTCCACGAGCTGGTCTCGGAGGACTTCCAGCACGGCCGCCTGTACGGCAGCGTGCGGGCGCGTAACCCGTTCGAGGAGCCGGGCGGGACGGGAGAAGCGGGATAGCGCTGCCGATGCATCCCGCTACCTCTGGCCAACCTCTGGCCCGATCCCTATCGTAGATCCCGCGGGAGGCTAGCCAGGGGCCGTACCGTCAATCCGATTCTCGAGCCCAACAGGATGGGGCTATCGGGCCGAGGCCGTCACCATCCGATGGCACGCCGGTACGATTCCGCGCCGCCCCCATCCCGCCTATCCCGCGGTCGCTTGCCCCGATCCCGATCCAGCCCCACACTATCCCGCGTGACTCCCTTCATCTGGGCCGCCCTCGCCGCCGCACTCCTCCTCACCGGCGCCATCACCCTCTGGACCGTCCGCCGCACCCGCGAGGCCACCCGCGCCTGGTTCCGCCGCGCCGTGCTGCGCGCCATCCACCAGTTCCGTACCCGCGTGGATCGCTACAAGCTCGTCCGCCGCAGCGTCATCCGGGACGAGCTGCTGCTGGACGACACGGTCCACGCCGCCATCCGCACCCACTGCCGGGAGCACAACCTCCCCGAGCCGGAAGTGCGCGCCCTGGTCGAGGCCTACATCCGGGAGATCGTCCCGTTCTTCAACGTCCTGTCGTACTACAAGCTGGGCTACAACCTCTCCCGCCTCCTGATCAACCTGCTCTACCGCGTCTCCATCACGTACGCCGACCGCGCGCGGCTGGACGCGATCCCCCGCCGCGCCGTGGTGGTGTACCTGATGAACCACCGCTCCAACGCTGACTACGTGGTGGTGGCCTATGTGCTCGCCCAGCAGGTGTCCATCAGCTACGCCGTGGGCGAGTGGGCGCGCGTCTGGCCGCTCGAGTACGTGTTCAAGTCGTTCGGGTCGTACTTCATCCGCCGGCGCTACCGTGAGCCGCTCTACCACACGGTGCTCGAGCGCTACCTCCAGCTCATCACGCGGAACGGGGTCACCCAGGGGATCTTCCTCGAGGGCGGGCTCAGCCGCGACGGCGCGCTCCGGCCCGCCAAGATCGGCCTGCTCGACTACCTCGCCCGCACGCTGCGGGAACCGGCCTTCGACCGCGACATCTGGCTCGTTCCCGTCGGCCTCAATTACGACCGCGTGCTTGAGGACCGGACCCTGATCCACGAGCTGGAGGAGGGGGTCGCGCGGAAGAGCCGGGCGCAGCGGCTGGCAAGGGTCTCGCACTACACCGGCTGGAACACGCTGCGTCTGCTCACGGGCCGGCTGCGCCGCTACGGGCGCGTGGGGGTGAACTTCGGGACACCGCTCTCCGTCCGATCGTGGATCGCGGACCACCCGGGCGTCCTGGACCTCCCGCGCGAGCAGCGGCTCCCCCGCATGCAGGAACTCGCCGACACGATGCTCGCGCGCATCGCGGACGTCATCCCGGTCACCCCGGTCCCGCTCGTCGCGGCGGCCCTGCTGTCGTTCGGAGAGACGCTGGTGCGCCGCGTGGACCTCCTGGATGGGGTCACCGCGTACCGGGAGCACCTGCTGGAGCGGGACGCGAAGCTCGTCCACGCCGAGCACGACGCGGCGGCGGTTCTGGAGCGCGCATGGCGCACGTTCCGCATGCGCCGACTCGTGGCGCGGGAGGGCGACGCCTTCGTCATCCTGCCGTCGCAGCGGCCACTGCTGGAGTACTACGCCAACTCAATCCGGCACCTCCTGCCGGCCTCGGAGCCACAGGTCGAGATGCATCCAGCGAGGGAGCGGGACGGAGGCTTGCCGAGATTGAAAAAAAGAGACGGGATGACGGGATGACAGGATAACGGGATGACGGGATGCGTCAGCGGCGGGCAGAGCGCAGAAGGCCGAACAGGCCACGTGTGATGTGGTAGCGAATCCCGCCCGCGAACGCGGGTACCATTCCCTTGCACGCCGTCATCCCGTCATCCCGTCATCCCACCATCCCAAAATCGAAACGGCGGGCCGATCCTCTCGGACCGCCCGCCGTCTCCGCACCGGTTACCCGGAGCCAGGGGATTGACTCCCTCTGTTCTTCTTCCTGCCGCCGCCGCATGGACTGAACCGTCCGCGGGAGGGCGACGAGGAGCTCCGGCTTCCATCCCCAAGCGGCCTGGCCAGGCCGCGAGGTTCGCCGGCGCGAGCGCTGCGAGTCGGATCGCGTCGCGGAGCGACCCTTCGCACGGCACGCCGAGGCGCTACGTCGGCGTGGATGAGGCGCGCGAACTGGCCTCACCTGCCCGAGTCGGAGTACGTACCCGGATCGTCAGACGCCTGAGCCCTTGATTGTCGGCGCCTTCCCCGGAATTCCCGCTCGAACCGGTCACTCGAGGCGTAATCGAGACAGCTCGTCCCGAGCCTTCCCCCGAAGACCACGGTGCCAATCTAGGGGGGCTCAAAAACCGCGCAAGCGCCGATTTCTCTTCGGTTTACACACTCGATGTGCAGAGCGTGTGGAGGGCCAACCGGCTACCCCCAAACGCGTTTCGCGCTTTCTCCACGCAATGTGGAATTGTCGAAAGGAAAACTCCGCCTTCGGTCCACAGCCTGGCGTGGACAAGTAGGGCGGTTGCGGCCGTCAGCGGCGGGTGATGTCGGCGCCCAGCCGGCGGGCGAACCGCGCGGCGGCGCCGTGGTAGGCGGTCACGACCTGGGCCAGCACGGCCGTACGATGCGGTCCCCAGGCCCGGAGCGTGTCGGCGCGGCTTCCGGGTCCGGCCGGCCCGAGCCCACGCTCGCAGTCCTGCTGGAGGCTCGCGGTGAGGCGGCCGATGGCGGTGACGAGCGAATCCCGCGCGCTCGCCTGATGGGGCGCGAGCCGCGCCGCAGCGAGTTGCGAGCGGGCGTCGGCCAGGGCCGTGCGCGTCGCGCGGCAGGTCTCGTCCAAACGGGCGGCCCGCGACAGGACGGTCGTCTCGCCGATGGTCTTCAGGTCACGCCGGAACTCGTTGGCCCGGGCGGAAACCCGATCCACCGCGTCGCGGAGACCCACCAGCATCGCCTGATATCGCGCCACGGCCGTGGAATCCGGGGCGGCCTGTGCCCGCACCGCGGCCGGGCTCCCCCCGAGGATCAGCGCGCCCAGCAGCAATGGCATCCTCATGACTCGAGGCCGACCTCTTCGTAGACGAACGGGTCCCCCGGCCGCGGCGGCGCGAACAGGATCCCCGATCCGCCGGCCGAGAACCAGCCGGCCAGGAGGTGATTCGACACGTCCGCGCGAGGTCCCTGGAACAGCACCCCGAGCCAGCGGCGGACGTGCCGCAGCTCCGGCGCGCGCTTCGAGAGGGCGGAGATCACGGCGCCCGCGCCCTGCGTGGCGCGGAGGAAATGGGCGAGGGCGTGGACGCGCTGCCCGAACTCGAACGCGCGCACGCCCGGCTCGTCGTAGAGCAGCATGCCCTCGTAGGGATCCGCGGGAGGCGCGTCCATCCGGGGCCCCATGTAGACGAACACGCGGCGATCGTCCCGCCGGCGCTCGACCATGGCCGCGGCACTCTCGCTGCCCAGCCGGGCGGCGTGGACGAGATCCGTCTCGTGCAGAATGCCGATCGCGATGGTCCACTCGAGCGCGGCCAGCACGTTGTGCAGCGGGCACCCGACCTCGTCCTCGTACGCGAGGATCCGCGGCGCCTCGCCGGCGCGCAGGAAAAACTGCCCGAGCGCCTCACCACGATCGGTGAACGTGCGGGTCGCCCGCATCTCGCCAGGAGTGGACGTGGACATAGGAGGAGTCAACATAACTACCCCGGACACGGCCCCATAGGCACGCCGCGTGGACGGTGGGGCCGGTGCTGGATACCTTGCAGCCATGCGGCTTTTCGTCGTGTTGCTGGCCGTCGGCCTGGCGCCGGCGCCACCGGTGGCGGCCCAGCGGGATTCCGTGCTGGCGCACCGCTGGGTGGGCGTTCACCACGGGCGCGGGCTGCAGCTCGAGTTCTACGGCGACACGATGCTGGTGGTGAACGACCAGCACGTGCTCGACTTCCGGCTCACGCGCGACTCGCTCCTCGCCTTCGGCGACACGTCGGTCGTCGGCAGCTACCGTCTCGTGCTCCAGCGTCTGCTGCTCGGGACGCCGGACGGCGTCGTGACGATGGCGTTCCAGAGTCCGCTTGCCCGGCCGCTCACGGGACGGTGGCGCGGCACCCTCGGGACGTCCGACGGTGCGGAGACCGAACTGGTCATCACGCCCGACGGCACGGCGCGCTGGCGGCGCCTGCCGGCGGGTGCCTGGACCTACGGAGAATGGGACCGCGAGATGCGGGTCATCACGTTCACGTGGTCGGACGAGACCGAATGGCAGGCGCAGTACGACCCCGTCGGCAACGCCATGCTGTTCGAGACCACGGTCGCCGGCGCCGAGGCGACGATCCTCCGCCGCATCTTCCGCTGACCGCCTAGAGAACCGCCACCGGCCGCAGCACGTGCCGGTCCGCCTCGTACTGGGCCTCCGCGCGGTCGAGCCAGGCCACCGCCGTCGGCTCGTCCTCCGGGAACTTGCTGTTGACCGGCACCTCGCCGGTGAGACGCCGGAGCATCACGAGCGCGTGGCTCACCTCGCACCGCGCCGGATCGGCGGCCGTGTGACCGGCCGCGGCCAGTTGCTGGTAGAGCGGCACGGCCACCGGGTCGGCGAGCACGAACAGCGATTCGAGCAGCCGGGGGCCCAGGAACGCCCGCAATTGCAGGTCCCCGCGCACGGCGTCGAACAGCGCCACGAGCGAGCGGGCCGGTCGGGCCGACGGGTAGTATCGCGCCGCCTCCGCGGCGACGCCCAGGAACGCGTGATGGGCTTCCGGCACGAGGTAGCGCCGGAACAGGGGCCACGTGGCGCGCGCATGCAGCCGGGCCAGCAGGAGAAACGCGTGGTACCGGCGGGGGGTCGGGGCCCGCAGGTCCGTGGCCACCGTGGCCAGGCCCGCCGTGCCGTATCGGTGTGCCACCAGGGCCGCGGCGGTGGCGTGCTGGAGGCGCTCGAGCGCGGGGAGGCGGAACGTCCGGAGCCGGGCCCCGCCGACGCCGCGGGCCAGCAGGGGCAGGCGGTCGAGCAGGCGGAGCAGGAGGCCGTCCGTCTCGTCGAGGATCGGCACCACGCCCGGATCGGTGGATCGCTCGACCGCGGCCAGGGCGTCCCAGCCACGCTCCTCCAGGCGGTCGTGCCGCCAGCGGGCGTCCACCTGGACGGCGCTGTGCGTGTCGAGCAACGCACGGAGAGCCTCGGCGAAGCCGTGCATGGAGGTGAGCATGGGCGAGGATTCAAGTTAGCGCATTGCCTCGGACAGGAGCGACCGCTAATCTTGCGACCGCATTCCCTTTGGAGACCCCCCGGGTGCCACGCTCGCGCGTACTGCGCTTCCTGAGCCTCTCGATGCTGCTGGCGGCCTGCGGCCGCGAGGCGCCGGTCCGGATCGGCCTGGCCGGCCCGTTCAGTGAAGCGCGCGGCGTGTCCATGCGCGTCGCCGCGGAACTGGCCCTTCAGGAGATCAACGCCGCGGGCGGCGTGCGCGGGCGGCCGGCGGAACTCGTCATACTCGATGATGGGGGAACGGCCGAAGGCGCGGTGGCCGCGGCACACCAACTCGCCGCCGATCCGTCGGTCGTGGCGGTCGTGGGGCACCTGACCAGCGGGGCCACGCTCGCCGCGGCCCCTGTCTACGGCGGCGCCACGCCGGTGGCCGTGATTTCGCCGTCGGCGTCGAGCCCCCTCGTGACGGAAGCCGGCCCGTGGGTATTCCGCGTCTGCCCGACGGACGCGCTCCATGGCGCGCGCCTCGCCGCCTGGGCGCGCGAGCGGCTCGGGGCCACGCGGGCCGGCGTCCTCTACATCAACGACGACTACGGCCGGGGAGTCCGCGACGTCTTCGTGGCCGCTTTCACCCGGGCGGGAGGCGAGGTCGTCACGTCCGACCCGTACCTCGACGACCTGCCCAGTTTCCGCCCGTACCTGGAGCGCCTGCAACGTCGGGGCGGCGCCGACATCCTCCTCATCGCCGGCACCCGGCCCGGTGGCACCCGGATTCTCGCGACGCGTGATTCGCTCGGACTCTCGTTGCCGATGCTCGGCGGCGACGGTCTCGCGGGCATCGAGGAGCTGGGACCCGCGGCGGACGGCATCATCATCTCGACCGCCTATCTGCCGGATGAGGCGGGCGCGGCCAACGCGGCCTTCGTCGAGGCGTATCGCCGCGTGTCGGGCGATCGGCCGCCGGATCACCGTGGTGCCGGCGCGTACGACGCGGTGCACCTGATCGCGCGCGCGGTGGGAGCGGCCGGCGCGGATCGGCAGCGCGTCCGGGACTACCTGGCCGGGGTCGGCACCACCCATCCCGCCTTCGATGGCGTCACCGGTCGGATCGCGTTCGACGAGCACGGTGACGTCCCGGACAAGTCCATCGCCGTCGGCGTCGTCCGGGGAGGCGCGCTGCAGGCGGCCGTCGGGTCATGACGCTGGGCAGGTTGCTCGGGAGCCTGCGCGGGCGGATCCTCATGGCCGGCGGCGTCGTCGCCGCGGGATTCATCGCGGTGGCCGTGATCGGCATCGGCGCGCTCACGACGATCGAGCAGGCCGTCACCCAGCAGCTGACGCTGCTCCAGCGGGTCTCGAACCTGAGCGGCGCGCTCACGGCCGCCGTCACGGACGAGATCCGGCACGCGGAACAGTACCTCAACAGCCGGAACCTCGAGGACGTCCGCCGGTTCCAGGGCGCGGCGGCGGAGGTGATCCGCCTCCAGCGCGCCCTGGCCGGCGTGGTCGAGCTGGACCGGATCGAGCAGCAGGCCGCGACGCGGCTCGGCAGCCTCCAGGCCCGCGTCGAGGTCACGTACCACTACGCGCACGCCCTGGCCGACCTCGGTCGCCCCGATGCGGCGCTCGCGGCGGCCGTGACGGCCCGGGCCCCCGCCGACGAGCTGATCGCGGAGGCCCGCACCATCAGCGCGGCGCAGGGGCAGCGGTCCGAAGCGACCGCCGCCCGTCTTGCCAGCGAGGCGCGGCGCAGGCTGCTCGTCGTGCTGCTCGTGTTTGGCGCCACGGCCCTGGTGGGCGGGGGCAGCGGCGTCGCCCTGTATCGCTCCATTGATCGCCCGATTCGCGGCCTGCTCGACGTCGCGGAACGGATGGGCCATGGGGACCTCAGGCCGGCCACGATTGACTCTGCGCGGATGCCGCGGGAGCTGGCGGAACTCGGCACGGCCCTGGTCGGGGTCGGGGCGCGCCTGCGCGAGATGGTCGCCCGGATCGGCGAGGAGAGCACCCGGATGACCGACACGGCCCAGGACCTCTCGGCCGTGAGCGAGGAGCTGGCGGCCACCTCGAACGAGATCACGACCGCGATGGTCGAGATTTCCACGGGCGCGGAACGGCAGGCGACGGGTCTGGAGGGGGGTCTCAAGCGGATGGACGGCGTCGGCGCCACGGCCGCGTCCAACGCCGAGGTGGCCCGCCGGGTCGCCGCGCTGGGACGCGACATTCATCGCCTCGCGGCGGCGCACGAGCGCGACATGAGCGTGGCCGCCGGCACCCTGGGCCACGTGCAGGGCATCGTCGAGCAGAGCGCGTCGCAGGTGGAAGAGCTCGCCCGGTTGTCCGTGCAGATTGACGACTTCGTGGACCTGATCAAGCGGATCGCGTCGCAGACCAACCTGCTCGCGCTCAACGCGGCCATCGAGGCCGCGCGCGCCGGCGAGCGGGGCATGGGCTTCGCCGTCGTCGCCGACGAGGTGCGTCAGCTCGCCGACTCGAGCGCCCAGGCCGCGGGCGAAGTCACCGAGACGATCCGCGCCATCCGCGAGCGAACCGGCGCGGTCGTCGAGACCATGGCCGCGGCCCGCGCCAAGGTGGCGGGCATCGCCACCGCGACCACCGGGGCCGGGAACGCGCTCGCCAAGATCGTCCACGGGGTGGAGGAGATCGAGTTGGCCGCCGGCAAGGTGCTCGACAAGGCCGAGGAGAACCTCACCGAGGTCCGGGACCTCTCCGCGATCCTCCGGGAAGTGGCCGGCGCCGCCGCCCAGCATGCCTCGTCCGCCGAGGGCGTGACAGCGGCGGCGGAGGAGCAGGGCGCCTCCACCGAGGAGATGGCCGCGCAGGCCACGACGCTCAATGAAGCCGCCGAACGCCTGCGGCGGCTGGTGGACGGCCTGACCGTCTGAGCTAGCGCTTCTTGACGGGGCGCCGGGCGGACGTGGCCGGCTTGCTCTTGGCCGGTCCCTGAGTCCGCCCCGGCTTCGCGGCCAGTGCTTTCCTAGGAGGCGGCCTCCGGGCGGGCGGTTTCTTCGCCACGGCGGGCTTCCGGCCGCCACCCGCGGCGGCCTTGGGCGACCTCCCCGCGGGTGTCCCGCGCACGTCCTGGATGACCTGATCACCCTCCGACTGGTTGATCAGGCCGCGCCGCACCGCGTACTGGATCAGTTCCTCGGCGTCGGCAAACGCAAAGGGCCGCAGGCCCACGGCCGCGCGGATCGTGTTGACGAGCGCGTCCGCTACCGGGCTTCGGAGGACGTTCCGAATGCCCGGAACGCTCTCCAGGAGGGCCGATATCTGCGATCCGCCGAGGTCTGCCGCCATGCAAACTCCTTCACGCGACCGATACGGCCGCGAATTCGAGGCGCCAACCTAGCGGGTCACCGGCCCGGAGTCAAGCCGGCATCCGATGTGCCGATTTCAGTTAATCAATTACCGTACAACGAGTTAGACACTGTCGTACTGGCACGCTACTCCCGTTTGCGGGCGCGCTCGCGCCGCATGGCCGCAAGCGGTCTGTCCGGGGCCTTTCGGGAGACCTTCAGCTCGGATTGCGACAGCAGCTCCGCCAACACCCGCTGCGTGCGCTGATCCACCGGCAGGTCGAGATGCAGTTCCAACTGATATTCCGCGCCGTCGGCACCCCGCCCGTCCAGGCGGAACCCGGACTTCGTGGGCAGGACCGCCTCGAGTTCGATATCCGCGACGGGGATGTAGCGCGCGC